>WNGL01002023.1_pt1 | contig 24808 bp, 24 predicted proteins | sample 5400591 | NCBI WGS metagenome assembly WNGL01 (sample SAMN13153377, study PRJNA577476) | soil metagenome | isolation source: 80 cm soil or saprolite under Garry oak tree replicate 1 | place: USA:California | collected 2016-06-15 | reverse complement strand
GCCACTGGCCGAGCTGCAGCAGGCGGACGACACGGTTGGGGGGGTGTTCCATGAAGGTGGCCATCGGGCAGCCGGCCGAGCATTTGCCGCACTGGAAACAACGACGCACCGAGGTGCCGGAGAGCGACTCGACCTTGCGCACAAAGTCTACGTCCATCGTCTCCTGGGAGATGATCATTTTTTTCTTGTTTGCCATAGTATCCTGGAAGATAGCAAACGCCGCGCCAAATTGATAACATGTTGTTTAATTGGATGTTTTTTGCGGTAATGCCTTGACAGGAGTAACAAAAGACAAATCAGTGAGGAGAATATCTACGGGCGGGAGGCGGTCTGTGGAGATTTTCGACAGTGGAGTAAATCGATCGTCAGGCAGGATCTCCGGGGTATCCCAAAAACCCCGGAGGTCTGCATGCGTCAACGACGAAAGGTCTCGTCAAAGTCCCAGTTCACCCGGTTTCCTGCCGGCATCCGGAAAGAACAACGGTGCGCCGAATTTATCAACACCGAAACGGCCGATGATCTCCTGAGTTTTCTTTGCGATCATGAAATCGGCAAAGGCCTTGCCACCCTTGGCATTGACCTTGGGCCATTTTGCAGTGTTGAGCTCGATGACATGGTAGATGTTGAGCAGCTTGCTGTCCCCCTCCACAATGATTTCGAGGCCAAGCCCCTTTTTCAGCGCCAGGTAGGTGGCGCGGTCGGTTATGGTGTACCCCTTCTTCTCGGCAGCCACGTTCAGGGTTTCCCCCATGCCGAGGCCGGTCTGCTGATACCACTTCTGCCCCTCCGGGTTGATTGCCGCAACTTTCCAGAGGCCTTTTTCCTTGGCGTGGGTGCCGGAATTATCTCCGCGGGAGACAAAAATGGCGCCGGATTGAGCGATACGTTTCAAGGCGTCTGCGGCCTTTGCGCCCTTGATTTTGGCGGGATCGGCGGCCGGACCGACAACGATGAAGTCGTTATGCATCACCAGGCGGCGGCTGACTCCGAAACCATCGGTCATGAATTTCTTCTCGGCATCGGGGGAGTGAACGAGTAAAACGTCGGCCTCACCCTTTTCCCCCATCTTCATGGCCTGACCTGAACCGACCGAAATGGTCTTGACCTGAAAGCCGCTCTCCTTCTCGAACAGCGGCACGAGCACGTCCAGCAGTCCCGAGTCCTGGGTGCTGGTGGTTGTGGCCAGGATTACCGTCTTCGAGGCGGCCAAGGCTGCCGTTCCCCAGACGAGCATTGCGAGTGTAACCACGACTGTCGTGATACGGGTCAGAATCTGTTTTGTGATCATGTAGCCTCCTATTGTTTGATTACATACTTGCAACAATATGTCTTACGTCCGGACCGCGAGAATTACAGTCGAAGCCTTGAACAGGGCTGTGGCCTTGTCGCCGGCTTTTAATTTCATTCCCTGTACGCTTGCCTTGGTGATAACGGCATGCAGCATTGCACCGCCCTTCAACTCCAGGCTAACTTCGGCATTCACCGTACCGAGTTCCACATGTTTCACTGTCCCCTCAAGCATGTTCCGGGTGCTGAACTTCATGTCAGGTTTCCCTTTGGCAAGAATTACCAGAGGGGCTTTGATTATAGCAAATGCTTCGCTGCCGACCTTAAGTCCAAGATGTGTGACGCTTTCGTTGGTAATAACCGCCACAATCTCCTGTTTTTCCGCCAGGGCCAGCTTGACCTCTGAATTTACAGCTCCCTTAGTGATTGCACCTACCTTTCCGGATAACATGTTTCTTGCGCTGATATTCATGCCAAGCCTCCCCGTTGCATTGATAGATTGCTGCCACAATTATACAACGAATATGCCGAAAGTTAAGGGGCTGATAAATGGTTTTTACTATTATTGCGGTGATACTCAATAAGTTGGATGGTTACGCCTCTCCTTACCAAAGAGAGGCTCTGCCGTTTCCGGCAGAGCCGTTGAATGGCCACCATGAGATTTTCTCTTATCCGGATTGTCTGGGTAAGTCGTTTCGGCTCGAAAATTTAGTTGTTGGCCGAATTCCTTCGGGCCAGACGCTTGATGTTGAGCAGGTTCTTGTAGCCGACGTTCTCTGTCGTGATGTTGCCCCCCATGGCGCCGCATCCCAGGGTAAGCGATGGTACGAGAGAGTTGTACAGGGCGCCGATGGTGCCGTGTACTGAGGGCTGGTTCCAGACGACACGGTTGGCGTGCACTCTCAATGCAAACTCATGTGCAATATCTTCGTTCTCGGTGAAGACAACGGCAGAGTGACCGGCGCCGCCGAATTCAAGCTGTGTCGCGCAAGCTTCGATGGCTTCTTCCTTGCTGTTTGTGATGAACCATCCCAGCACCGGCGAGAGCTTCTCGCGGCTCATCCAGTCATCACCGTGGGTGGTGGTCAGGGGCACCATCAGCAGCTTCCGGTCAGCCGGGATCTTGAATCCGGCCAGTTCGGCTATGACCTGCGGACTCTTGCCGACGATGGCCATATCCGGAACGCCCCTCTCCTTGTCGAACATGACCGATTCCAGCTTGTTCCTTTCCGCTTCGGTACAGATGTAGGCGCCGTTTCTTTCAAAGAGTATCAGCGCTTTTTCGGCGATGTTGCGATCGTCGAAGATAACCGACTGGTCGGAAGAGCAGATGGTGCCGTTGTCGAAAGTCTTGGAGGCGATAACATCTTCCACCGCCATACGGAGGTTGGCGCTTTTCTCGATGTATACCGGCACGCCTCCGGGTCCGACACCCAGGGCAGGATGGCCGGAACTGTAGGCCGCCTTGACCATGGCGCCGCCGCCGGTAGCGATGACAATTGCTACGTCGGGGTGTTTCATCAGCGCGTCAGTGGCTTCGATTGACGGTGAGGTTACCCACTGGATACAGTTTTGCGGTGCGCCGGCGGCGACAGCCGCATTGAGCATGATCTGGGCGGCGGCTTCACTGCACTTCTGGGCGCGGGGATGGAAAGCGAAGATGATTACGTTGCGCCCTTTAAGTGCAATCAGGGCTTTGAACATGGTGGTTGAGGTAGGGTTGGTGGTTGGTGTGACCGCTGCGACGACTCCAAACGGTTCGGCAATGGAGATGATACCGTCCGTTTCATCGATGACTCCGACCGATTTTCCGTTTTTCATATAGTCGTAGACCACCTGGGTACCGAAGTGATTCTTGATGACCTTGTCTTCCACGTTGCCGATGCCGGTCTCTTCGACCGCAAACTCTGCAAGGTAGCGCTCGCTGGCGACGCCGGCTACAGTCATGGCAGTGCTGATTTTATCAACCTGCTCCTGGGTGAATCCCTTGAACTCCTCTAGTGCCTTGAGTGCCTTTACCGCCATCTGATCGATTGCCTGTGCTGCTGTTGTCATGACTAGCTCCTCTTTGTTTTTTAGATAGGGTGAATTTATTCACCTCTTAATTCAGCTGTCCGTTTGAACAATCTGAAATAGAGCAGTGTGCATGCCAATGAATAGAACATTTTTCTAAATCTATCAGTGTTCAGTTGTTGCTTTGTTATTAATTAACCGGTTTTCAACAGGTTGACGAAGAAATCAGTCAGTCAAATAATTACAGTGCGGCGTTGTATCGGGCTCTGACTTACCTTTGACCCGGATAAAGTATGCTCCATGTCGTGACATACAATGCGATCGACTGCTCCAAAACGATACATAGTAACACTGTTATGTGGCATGGAAATGGCAAGCAAATATCGAAGTAAATTGATATGACGGCAGACGTCTTAGCTACACGGATCTGCTGTGGAGGAATTGATGGGGAGTTTGGCGACTGATAAGTTTAATTGCATCAGTAAGGCACGTGAGGATTTTCTGTCCAGCGGCTTAATTCCGGTAGGGGTTGTTAACGACACCATCATCCGTTCCTGGCAGCGTTCGGCGGAGCGGGGCATCGGTATGGAACGGGGCGAAAACCGCTGCATACCGCGCTACGACCTGATGCAACGGAGGGACAAGAACCACTCGCTGCTGATTCGTTCACAGCCGGTAATGGAAAATCTTTATCACGAGATCTGCGGCACATCCAGCATGGTGCTGCTGGCCGACAGCGAGGGCGTTGTGCTTCACTCCATCGGCGATCCGAATTTCGTGGATCAGGCTCAAAAGGTGTATCTGAAGCCGGGCGGAATCTGGTCGGAAAGCGTCAACGGCACCAACGCCATCGGCACGGCTCTGGAGGAACAACTTCCCGTCCATGTGCACAGCAGCGAGCACTTTATCGATAAGAATCGTTTCTTAAGTTGTTCGGCCACCCCGATTTTCGATCCGCGCGGGGCTGTTTTGGGGGCGCTGGACGTGTCCGGCGATTACCGCGGCCATCAACAGCATACGATGGCCCTGGTGCGGCTGTCGGCCCAGATCATTGAAAATCAGATGTTCGCCCCGGAATTTCCCGATGACATCGTCATCTGTTTTCATATCAAGCCGGAGTTCGTCGGCACCCTTTACGAAGGCATCGCCGTATTCTCTCCCCAAGGCGATCTCATCGCCGCCAATCGCAGTGCCCTGCTGCAGTTCGGTCTTGACCGCTTCAGGATGACGGGACAGTGTTTCGCTTCGCTTTTCAGGCTCAGCCTCCCGAAACTGCTGGAGCAGGCGCGCTTTCAGCACCATCCGGTTCTGAAACTCCAGCTCCAGTCCGGCGCGGAGTTGTATGGCCGAGTCTGGCCGGGATCCTCTCTCTCACCCGTTACGTTCCTGCCCATCAAAACATTGCCGTCAAGAGAATGCAAAACTCAGTCAGCAGGGGCAGGAGAGCCGACCTTACTGAATGAGCTGGAGTTTGGCGACCGCAAGATGCAGACCCTGATCGGCAAAGCCCTCAAAGTCATCGGGCATGATATTCCCATCATGATCGAAGGTGAATCGGGCACCGGCAAGGAGCTTCTGGCCCGCGCTCTTCACCTGTCGGGACCTCGAAAAAACGGTCCATTCGTACCGGTCAACTGCGCCTCGATTCCGGAAGGCCTGATTGAATCCGAGCTCTTCGGCTATCAGGAAGGAGCTTTTACGGGGGCGAAACGCAAAGGGCATATCGGCAAGATTCGGGAGGCTGACAACGGGACTCTGTTCCTTGACGAAATCGGAGAAATGCCGCTCCAGCTCCAGGCCCGCCTACTGCGGGTTTTGCAGGATCGCATGGTATCGCCGCTGGGAGGCACCGGAAGCTCCCGGGTCGAATTATCTGTAATATGCGCCACTAACCGGCGTATCCGGGATGCGGTTGCGGCCGGAACCTTCCGAGAGGATCTATATTATCGCCTCAACGGGCTCCTGCTTACCTTGCCTAGCCTGAAGGATAGAGAAGACAGGGTGCCGCTTTCCAGGAAGATTCTCGACGACCTGTTAGGGGCGGAGAGAATGGTCGGCATTAGTCCGGAAGTTCTCAGGATCTTTGAAAACCACCCGTGGCCCGGCAATATCCGCCAGATGCATAATGTGCTCAGGACCGCAGTGGCACTGCTGGACGAAGGCAATGAAATAACCGTTGACGAGTTGTCTGAAGATTTCATGGAACAGGCTGATCGTGGCAGCAAAGATGGGGACATGATCAAGAAACCAGCGGATGGGAGTGGCGGGAATGCATTGCTGGCCGATGTCGAGGCGCGGCTTATTACTACGACGCTTGACCGTACTGGCGGGAATATCGCTGCCGCGGCAAAAATAATGGGAATCAGCAGAAATACGCTCTACAGAAAGTTGCGAGGGCATCAGATTAATAGTCAGTCTGAGTAGAACTATTCATCCGCTATAGCAATTAAACTATCCCCTCTCCCTGAGGGAGAGGGCTAGGGTGAGGGGGACAGAGTTGATTTATATGGCACTGCTTCCCCTCATCCGGCCTTCGGCCACCTTCTCCTTTAGGCCCTTTGGGTCCCCAGGGAGAAGGGTCTAGCGGGAGATCAGTGCAAATCAGGACAGCCTCCGGCCATGGACCAGAGACCAATGCCGGAGGGAGCCGGGCATATGGCTGCCGACAACCCCGACAGCCAGCGCCGTTGCGAGCATCGGCACCGTCAGTTCCGGGCGGGCATGGACCAGCCAGACCAATCCGACATGCAGCCAAGCAGCTGCTCCTCGCCCCTGGTACGGCCAGTGACGACTCTTGAAGATGTTGAATATGATAAAGACGCTTCCTGTTGCGATGGCCAGATGATGCCAGGCTGAAAGCCGTGTAAACGGAACCGCAAGAACAGCCCCGCCAAACAGCACGCTTGAAGTCCCGATGTGGCAGCTTCGCAATATCAGGTCCACCGGCTTGGTCCACGAACGCCGCTTATTATCCGTCCTGTCTTCGTTATAGCTGACCATTCTCCACCAGATGTGCCGCTTAAAGATCGCGTTTCAGTGCAATGCCGTGGCTATGAGCCCGGTAATATCGGCTCTAGTCCGGCACATATCATGCCGCACTATTGGTTTGCCTGCAAGCGTTTCCCGTCGATACCTGCAAAACAAGCCGCCCCGGACTGGGGCGGCTTGTGAGCTTCATGATAGATCGGGCGACTATCATAGGAACGGGGGCGCTATATGATAGCGTCCCCGTTCCAGCCTCTTATCAAGTTTTTTCTGATACTTATTTATATATAAAATAAATCTTCTACTTACCAGGCGTCTTCCCTTCAATCTTGTCGAGTAGATCCTTGGTTTCCTTCAGTTTCTGCTCGATCAATTTCAGATCTTCCGCCGAATACGTCTTGGTACCTTTCTTAACCTCGGCATTAAGTTTTTTGATCCTCTTCTGAAGTATGTCGGCGCTGTTCAGACAGTTCTGTGCAGCTAAATTGCAGATGACCTTCTGTTCGGGAGTCTGCTCCGAAAATGCAGGCATCGTGGCTGACACCATCAAAGCCGCTATTATCATAATGATGCTCTTTTTCATGTCTTACCTCCTTGTATTTGAGTAGATATGTTTACTGCATTGAGTCTTTAGAACGGCAGCTTGCCCGCCGACAACAGCATGAACGACGGGATCAGCAGGCCGGGGAACGCCCAGAAGATGAGCGAGTAGGCCAGTGCGCTTGCCGATAGCTTGCCATAGGCGTTCAGCCATACTTCAATAGTCAATACCGTGTAACCGGCACAGGCAAAGGCCAGATAGGTACTCTGCGGGGAGAGCGGCTTACCGTCAGGACCGGCAGCACCGCCGGTGTAAAACAGCACCATGTAGATCGCCGAGATGATCGCCACGGTCAGACTCACATTGCCTACCGAGCGAAGATCTTCCAACCCGGCCAGCAAAGCATAGGATACCGTGCAGTAGAGCAGGCCATGGGCAAAGAGCAGGCCACCGGTGAAGGGATCCTTGAACACAGCGGTCTGCAGAAAAGCGCCAAGCACTACGGTTACTCCCACAAATCCGGTAACAGCTCCGGTTCCCTTGGCCTCACCCTTTCCCAGAAACAGGATTGCGACCGGAATCCACATCACACTGATTGCTATCAATAATGCTAACGTCATGAAATACTCCTTGAATTAGTTTTGAAGTCCCGTTTCCCGGCAAAACCGGGAGGGGAGCAAAGGGTTGGTTATTCTGCCGTGGTCGGATCAATTATTGTTTTGACTTCAGCAATACTGTTGGCCGGGAATCCGCCCTGCTTCGCGTGTTCCAGCACCATCTCCTTGTCGGGAGCGATGTAGATGCAATAAATCTTGTCGTCGGTCACGTAGCTTTGTACCCACTGAATCTGCGGGCCGAGCCCGGAAAGTACGCTGCAGGATTTCTGCGATATAGCCCGTAAGGTTTCCGCCGGCAATTGTCCTGCACCGGCAAGTTCACGTTCGATCACATATTTAGGCATGACAATCTCCTTTTAAATAGTGTCCGGGCGGTTACCAGAAAAACGTCGAACCGAGAGCAAACTGGTTCGAATGCTGTTTAGCTCCATCATGCCAGGTGTTCTGGGCATAGGTGTACTCACCGGTAAACTTGGTGAATTTGTTGAAGCTATAGGTAACTGATGTTGTTGCCGCTTCCTGATTCTTGATCGGGCTGATTGTTTCGACGCTGCCTGTTTCCTGGCGGGACTGCCCGTAGTTAACCCCCAGCACGACCACAGGGGTCAGAGTGTAGGTGGCCTGTGCCAGGAAGCCCCAATGCAGACGCTCTTTGCCTGCAGCGTCGGTCGAGGTTGATTCGAGGAAGTCGCCGTCCTGAACGCTGACCGTGCCGAGTCCCTTGCCGCCATAACCGGAAAGCAGGAGGTTGACGCCGCCGAACCCGGCTCCGACACCATAGGCGCCGCCGATTGATTCGTTGCGTTTTCCTGCACGAGCAACGGGAGCTGCCGCAGTTGATTCTTTACGGGTTGCCGACTGGTAAAGGCCGGAAAGCCAGGCTTGAACGGTTGTCCCGCCGCCAAGCACCGTAGCGTAAGAAACTTCCGTCTCGACGCGGGGCGTATTGGTTTTGGCGGAGTCGGCGCTGATCTTGTAGGGTTCTCCGACGGAGAAAGCAACCTTGGCACCGCCGAAGTCTGGCGTGGTGTAGCGAATCTGCGGGCCGAAGTTGGTATAGAGATAGCCGTAGCCAATATGGCCAAGAGTGGTATTGCCCCGGAATGCCGCTCCCGGTATGACACCGGCCGTCAGGAGCGTCATATCGGTCAGGATGTTCTTCCCTTGGTAGAGGTTGAGGGCACGACCGACCAGCAGTTCACCATAGGCCCCTTTGGCGGTGTAAAAGAATTCGCGCAAGTCTATATTAGGTGATGTGTCAAAACGGGTGCCGCTTTTGTTCTGTAAAGCCGGGTAAATACCGACCCGCACGTTTGAGTCCACGCCGTTGGTTGTGGGAGCCTTGACATTGAAGGCGATCACCGACGGCAGCAGGCCGATACCTGTACCAAAGCGTTCATCTTTTTCAGATTCGTTGCCTCCGATACTCAACAGACTCAAAGAATGGCCAGGGCCTGGTCCCTTGGTCGTCGAATTGTAGGTGGCGAAAAAATCCACAATACCATCCGTGCTGAGCGTCCAACCGTTCGTTCCACCAATTTCAAATGCCGCGTTTGCCGGATTGCTTGCGCCCATTGAAACCGCTGCCAGAAGTCCAAGTGCTAATAGTGTGCTTTTTTTCATAGATCTTCTCCCTTCCGTTTTTTGTGAAAAAAGTAGTAGCTTCAAATGACATGCCTTTACAAAACTTCGTTACATTAGCTCAATTGTGCTGCCGGCTACCTCACGCTATCCCGCGACTCCTCTCTTTAAGTTAACCTCACCTGGTGTGTGACGGTTCCCTTCGGAATGTCGACATACCGAGCATTCAGTGGGTGACGATGCTGTTTGCAACGGTAGTGCCAATAATAGAACGTTGGTTTTTAGTATACAAATCATATAGTTACGTGTTTAGCAGTTTTCAGGGTATCCTATATGCCTGATGTAGCTTAAAGCGTCACTTTTTTTAACTACACGTAATTATTGCATTATATCATAGTGAGTAAGAGTTCTACACCGTAGAGAATAGATACACATCTTGTTAGTTGAGGCATATCTATGTTCGTGCGACGGCAGAATCTAACGAGTAAAAATAAAAAAACTGGAATATTTTATAACCTGGTTATGTATTGGGCACGACCATTGCTTGTAATTCCGCGATGAACATCACCCTGTTGTCACTATCAAGAAACACAGAACAGCTGCCGTTGCGAAGAAAGGTTTCTGATGGAGTTACGTAACGATTATACCCTGCATAATTATAAATTCGAGGTCCCTGAAATCATTTTCGGCAGAGGGATGTTGAGCCAGGTAGGCCCATGCGCCCGCAGGCTCGGGGGGAGAAAAATCTTTCTGGTCAGCGACAAGGGGCTTTTTCGTGCCGGGTGGGTCGACAGGGCCATGCGGAGCCTACTGGATGCCGGACTCGAATTTGTATATTTTGACGGGATCACCCCAAATCCAAAGGATATCGAAGTGGAAGAGGGGGTCAGGGAGTATCTGCGTCACGGCGCCGATGTGATTGTCGGTCTTGGCGGCGGCAGCTCCATGGATGCGGCCAAGGCAATTGCCATTCTGGTATCCAACGGAGGAAAAATCCGCGACTTTGAAGGCCCCGACCGGATCATTCGCCCTCTCCCGCCGCTGGTCCTCTGTCCGACAACCTGCGGAACCGGCTCCGATGTCTCCCAGTTTGCCATTATCAGCGATACCGAGCACCACCGCAAAATTTGCATCATGAGCCGCTGCGTTGCCCCGGATATCAGTCTTACAGACCCGGATACCCTTGTAACCCTGCCGGAAGAATTTGTCGGCACAACGGCAACCGACGCTCTCAGCCATGCCCTGGAGGCCTTCTTTTCTATTGCCTCAACGACTCTCACCGATGTCCATGCCATCAAGGCGTTGCGTCTTCTGTCGAACAGTCTGGCCGATGCGGTTCGCGAACATCGGCCGGAAGATCTTGAAAACCTGGCGCGGGCCAGCCTGCATGCCGGCATGGCGTTTTCCAATTCCATGCTTGGTATCGTCCATGCCCTGGCTCATCCGATAGGCGGTCTCTATGACGCAAACCATGGCAGCATCAATGCGATTCTGCTGCCGGAAGTAATCCGTTACGATATTCCGGTCGTCACCGAAAAACTTCAGGAGCTTGCCTGGGGTCTCGGACACCGCGCCTACGGCGATATCAGCGCCGCCAGTGAAAAAATCCAGGAAACAGTCGATTCGCTTCTCGAAGCCAGCGGAGCCCCGCGCAGCTTGCGTAGCATTGGAGTCCTCCGCAAGGATCTGCCGGAACTCGCCCGTCAGGCGCTCAAAGACGTCTGCCTGGTCACTTCCCCGCGTGAAGCGGATGAAGAAGATCTTCTCCACATTCTGGAAAGGGTTTACTGATGAACAAGGCCGCTGTTCGGACAAAGATTGACGAATCATCGCTTGAGCGGCTTCTGGGGCTTGATTGCTCCAAAATAGGATTCTATGCCGAGGTCAAACAGAAAATCCATGAACTCGAGGCCGCAAATCAGGGACTGCGCGGCAAAAGCAGTGAACTTCAGGCCATGTTTGACTCCATCAGCGATGGTGTTATAGTTTACGACAACAGGGGCATGGTGCAGCATCGAAACCACGTCTGCCCGCTGTATTTTCCGCAGCAGACCCTGCCCGGCTTTTCGTGTCGCGAACTGTTCCATCCGGAGCTCGAATCGGCACCCAACGATTGCCCCGTAGAGCGGGCCCTGGCTGGCGAACGGGTGGAAATTTCGATTATTTCTCACCCCTCCGAGGGAAAAGCCCGTTATTTTGATGTTACGGCGAGTCCGATCGAGGACATCAAAAGCGAACAGAACCGTGCGCTCCTGTTTCTGCGCGATGTAACCGAAAAACGCCTGCAGGAACTGCAACTGATGCAGGCCGAAAAGCTTTCGAGCATCGGTGTCCTTGCTGCCGGAGTCGCCCATGAGATCAACAATCCGCTCTCGTCGGTTGCCGGCTATGCGGAGGCTCTTCTCAGGCGCTTCAAAGACGAACCTTCGCTTGCCGATGATCCCAGGTTTGAGGTATTTCCAAAATATCTGGGGGTGATCATACGGGAATCATACCGTTGCAAAGGCATCATCGACTGCCTGCTCACCTTCAGCCGCAAGTCTGACGGGTCTGTCGGCAATGTAAACATCAATGACGTACTGAACGAAGTTCTGAAACTTGTCCGGTATAAATCCCGCTATGATAAAATCGAGATTCTGACCAGCTTCCAGAGCGGCCTTCCTGATGTTATCGGAGATCCGGACGGGCTTCGCCAGGTTTGCATGAATCTTCTGATAAACGCCCATCAAGCTATTCAAGGAACCGGAATTGTGGAAATTACAACGAAGTTGACAGATCAATCGATGGTGATGTTCCAGATTCGGGATTCCGGTTGCGGGATTTCCAAAGAAGCCATCGACCAGATCTGGGATCCATTTTTCACCACAAAGAACGTCGGACAGGGACTCGGTCTTGGTCTGGCGGTCACGTACAACATCATTAAGCGCCTTGGCGGCGACATAAGTGTGGAAAGCCAGATTGACAAAGGTTCAACATTTACCGTGAGGATGCCGTCATGCCAGATATAGTCCGTAACGATACAAAGGTTCTTGTGGTTGAGGACGACAAATCTCTCCGTGAACTGCTGCAGATGGAGCTGACCCGCTCCGGTTACAAGGTGACCGTCACGGCGAGCGGTGAAGAAGGGCTGACCATCTATCGGGAAGAGATCTTTAACGTGGTGCTGCTGGACGTTCGCATGCCCGGCATGGATGGCGTTGAAACTCTCAAGCTGATGCGGGTGGAATCAACTATTCCGGAAGTCATCATGTTTACCGGCCACGGCACCATTGAAACTGCCGTGGAATGCATCAAGCATGGCGCTTATGATTACCTCACCAAGCCGATAAAACTTGATGAGCTTGAGATGTTGATCGACAAAGCCTGCGACAAGAACCGGTTGCGGATGGAAAACATCAATCTCAAGCTCGAGATAAACCGTTTTGGCAATCACCGCATCATCGGAAAGAGTCCGCAGATACAAAAGGTTCTCGAAACAGTACAGCGCTGGGGGGCGACCGATGAGCACGTGCTGATCACCGGAGAGAGCGGCACCGGCAAGGAGCTGATTGCCAGAGCGGTACACGATGCCAGCCGGCGCAGCAGCAAACCGTTTGTGACGGTCAACTGCGGAAGGTTCGATGCCAATACGGCGGAAAGCGAACTATTCGGCCACATGCAGGGAGCTTTTACCGGGGCGAATAAGGGGCGGGCCGGCCTGTTCGAGCTGGCTGACACCGGCACCCTGTTCATGGACGAGATTTCCGAGATGCCTCTCGACGTGCAGGTCAAGCTGCTTCGCATCATCGAAACCAGCACCTTCCGGCGTATGGGGGGAAACCACGATATTCGCGTCAATGTCCGGTTCGTCTTTGCTTCCAACAAAATCCTGATGGACTGCGTAAATCGCGGCGAATTCAGGGAAGATCTGTATCACCGGATCAACCTGCTGCCGATCCCGGTGCCGCCATTGCGGCAGCGTTCCGACGACATTATTCCACTGACCTGGTTCTTCATTCAGCAATGCAATGAAAATGATGCGCGCAGCTGGGAAATAACCGATGAGGCCATGGCATCGCTCTGCTCTTACCAGTGGCCGGGAAACGTCAGGGAACTGCGTAATACGATTCGCAGGGCCTGCATTCTCGCCAATGAGCCGATTATCACCCCGGACCTTTTTCCATTTGCGCCACAAAAAGCGGTTTACTCACCGGCAGCAAACGTAACGGGCAGCGACAACTCGACCTTCGCACCCGCACCGCTCTGGGCCGTCGAACGAGACCATATCCGAAAGGTCCTTGAACTGGTGGAGCAGAACAAGAGCCAGGCCGCCAAACTGCTTGAAATCGACCGCAAGACCCTCTACAGCAAGCTGGAACGCTACGGCCTGGAGCCCTGACGCCATGACGACGCCGCTTCTCGACCCACTCGGCAGGACCATCAATTACCTCAGGCTATCCGTTACGGATCGCTGCAACCTGCGCTGTAGATACTGCATGCCTGAAGACGGGATCGAAAAATCCGCTCGCGACGATATTCTCAGCTACGAGGAGCTTTACCGGATTGCACGAGCCGCCGTATCCATCGGCATTAACAAGATCCGGATAACAGGCGGCGAACCGCTGGTCCGTAAAGGGATTATCCGGTTTTTGCAGGAGCTGACCGAAATACCGGGCTTGGGACAACTCGTTCTGACAACCAACGGCGTACTGCTGGAAAAAATGGCCGCCGATCTTTGGTCAGCGGGGGTGCAGCGGCTGAACATCAGCTTAGACTCACTAGATCCGGAAACATTTGCCCGGATTTCGCGCTCTCGCGGCCTGACGCGTGTCCTGGCCGGCATTGAAGCGGCGAAACGGTGCGGTTTTCCGGTCAAACTTAACATGGTGGTAATGCGCGGCATCAACGACCACGAGATCCTGGACTTTGCCAACCTGGCAACTACTTCCGCAACCACCGTCCGCTTCATCGAATATATGCCGGCAATCCGTGAACATGACTGGCAGCGACTGGTGGTTCCGGGGTCAGAGATCCTGGAGCGTCTGGCGCGGCGGTTCACCCTGATTCCTCTTGAACAGGCGGAAATGGCCGGACCGGCACGAAACTTCCGCATCATTGGCGCACCCGGCACTCTGGGTCTCATCACCCCGGTCTCGCACCACTTCTGCTCCGAATGCAACCGGATCAGGATCACCGCCGCGGGACTGGCCAAAGGGTGCCTTTTTGCCGGGTCGCAAGTCGACCTGAAGCCGTCCTTGCGGACCGGCTCCGCCCTGCTTCTCGCCCGGGAATTGGAAGCGATTGTCGGCACAAAACCGGTTCGTCATCAGATGAGTCCTGACGAGTGTCATCATCAGGCGTTCAGCATGTCTTCCATCGGCGGCTGAACGTCTTTTACCCCGCACTTTTTTATCCACCATTATAACGCCGTTGCTTTTTGCTACAGTTGCCGCAGCAGCACACCTCCATACCTGCTCGCCTCTTCCAAATACTCCGTTACCCCTCAAATTAATTTCACTTTGTATTCCGGCGCCAATTATTTTTTTTGCGAAACCGAGAAAATAAATCGACGTGCGGTATAATTGTACCGATTCATTATGTTCGGTTGGTGTGAGGCGGCATTCAATTGATGAAACAGCGTTCAACACAACATAAAAAAGATCAGGCAATGACGCCTGCGGACGTCCTGCAACAGCTGGATCAAGCAGGCTTACGACCTCCCGGAACTCTGACGCTTGCAATTACCGGCGCCTGCAATCTTGTCTGTTGCCATTGCTGGGTCGAGGCGGGGGAGGCAACATCCCATGCTCACGTGCCGCTACGGACACTTCGCCGGCTCGTGGAAGAGTTTGCGGCAATGGGCGGAGAAGGGATCCGGATTACCGGCGGTGAACCGCTTTCTCATCCGCATTGGCTGGAAATATTGAAGTTGTCCCGTTCTCTCGGCTTCAAAACGATCATTCTCCAGACCAACGCCATTCTCCTGAGAGAGGAACACCTCGCGCCCCTGCGGGAGCTGGATTTCCCCGGGCTCACGATTCAAATCAGTCTGGACGGGGTTACGGCCCGGACGCACGATCTGGTACGGGGGGAAGGCGCCTTTAGCGGCGCACTGCATGGAATCGAGATGCTAGTGCGGGAAGGGCTTGGTCAGAGAATCGCGTTTTTTTTCACTGAAATGCGGCACAACCTCGGGGAAATCCCGGAGCTGCTCGATTTTGCGGACAAAATGGGGATCGGCTCGGTTTCCACCGGTTCCATGGTCTTATGCGGCCGCGCCGCTGATACATCGTTGGTTGCACCTCCCGGGACTGAACAGTACCTGAGCTTGCTGGAGCGTTTTGACCGTGACGTTCACTTCCGCGAAATTTACCGGAAGATCGGCACCGTGGCCGCACTGGAATGGCGGGCCAACGATGCCATCCGTCAGGATTGCTGTACTTTCATCGAAAATCCTTATCTCACGCCCTACGGCAGACTCTACCCCTGCCTGATGTGTCACGCCGACGAATACTCGGTTACGGAGGTTTTCGAAAAAGGTCTGATTGCCGCCTTCGCTGAAGGAGCCCCACTCTGGTCTTCGCTGCAACATATCAGCAGCTGTCGCGCCGACGAGATCCCTGAATGCCAGGATTGCCCAGGGAAGCTTTTCTGTTCCGGAGGCTGCATGGGACGGGCATGGGGAAGCTGCGGAAGCCTCATGGCCGCGGATGATCGCTGCGAGACGAGGCGGGCTATTTATCAGCAGGTACATAATTCCCGTCATTAGTTCACCAGGAATAAACATGTACCGTAATTACATTGCGTCACCACATTTTAGTCCCTGGCGAGACTGCTGGGTAAAAATTCCACAGTGTGGACAAAATACATAGCGGCAAAAGCACCGTTTGTGGACATTATTATATAAAACCGTTTCATATCTCCACCGCCGCGTTTGCACGCTTGTCGCCACCATACTTTTAAACTATCGTAACTGGCTGTAATAATACATAAATTCAAGTTGGCATTCAACTTGCTAAAGCCATTGACAACTCGATCACGATGAGCCTTGAAGCACAGACGAACGGCTCTTTTGCAAAATATAGCGATGATCGTAAAACCAAGTTATGAGGAGGTGGTGGCTAAATTCCGGAAAGGAACGATGGAGCGGTAACCGTAACAAATCAAAGCAGGCAAATCAGCTCAACAAAAACACACACCCAAAAAGGAGGAAGTACCCATGTCACACAACAAAGACGTAAAACGCACCCTTAAGAATGAAAGACTGGAATACCCGATCAAGATGATGCACGCATATCCGTCCGTTAACGTCGGCTGGGGTGCCCATACAATGGTTGGCAATGACGCCAGAGCCCTGGGTATGACCAATGCCCTGATCGTAACCACCGGCCTGAAAGGCACCGGCATTGTCGAGACCGTCCAGGGCGTGCTGAAGTCTGCCGGTGTTGCTTCCGAGGTTTTTGATAAAGTTACTCCCAACCCGAAAGATCATGAAGTCATGGCAGGCGCCAAGGTATTGGCCGCCGGCAAATTCGACGGCATCATCAGCCTCGGCGGCGGCAGCTCCCATGACGCCTGCAAGGCCATCAAACTCGTTCACAGCCATGACGGCCAGGATGTCAGAAGCTTTGAAGGCGCGTTCAAGGCAACGAAAGCCAACACGATTCCCCAGCTCGCCATCAACACCACCTCAGGGACCGGCTCTGAAATATCCTGCTTCTCGATCATCAACCACACCGACAAGAAATACAAGATGGCGCTGTTCGATCCGAACTGTACCCCTAGCAAATCCGTCAATGACCCGCTGATCCATCAGTGTATGCCTGGCGACCTGGCCGGCTACACCGGCATGGATGCACTTGCTCATGGCGTTGAAGCAATCACTTCCCGTCTGGGCGTGCTCTCCGCATACGGCCCCGGCCTGAATGCCATCTCGCTGATCTTCGGCAACCTGCGTCAATCGGCAATGAACAGAAACAACGACAAGGCCGTGGAAGCGATGGTCTGGGCCGAAATGGCAGCAGCATACAGCTTCAACAGCGCCGGTCTCGGCCTTATTCACAGTATGGCCCACGCTCTGGGCGGTATGTACGATGCTCCGCACGGTCTCTGCAACGCCATCGGCCTTGGCCCGGTTATGAGATTCAACCTGCCGGCCTGCCCTGAGCGCTTCAAGCAGATGGCTATCGCTGCCGGTGTCGATGTCAGCGGGATGTCCGATATGAAAGCCGGCGAAGCATTTATTAATGCCTGTCTGGAGCTGAAAGCCGACCTGGGCATCACCAAGACCTTTACCGACCTTGGTCTGCTTGAAAAAGACGTCGAAGGTCTGTCACGTTTCTCCGTGAACGATATCTGCACCGAAGGTAATCCTACCGATACCGGCCTGCAGGATATGATCAAGATCTTCCATCAGTGCATGTAGTATTTTGTAGTTAGTTCTGTTTCAATGCAGCGACATGCCGCTGGCGTCCGAAGGGAAGATACCCTTACCGGGCGTCAGCGGCTTATTTTGTTTCTCATTAGCAGATAAAGGATTAAAATAATCTTGTAGACTCAATAACAATATTACTTCAAGGTTGGTTTGTGAAACTAAACGATACGAGGCTATTATGATTACCGAGCAAGGGGTTAAGGATCTTCTCAACACAAACGGCTACATTGCCGACGACGCCATCGCCACCGCGGTTTTTTTGGCCCTCCGGATGGAAAAGCCGATCCTGATCGAAGGACCTCCCGGCGTAGGGAAGACCGGCCTGGCGAAGGCCCTCTCCGCAGCTCTGGATTTCCCGCTGGTGAGGCTGCAGTGCTACGAAGGGATCGACGAAGGAAAGGCGCTTTATGATTGGGAGTACGGCAAACAGCTGCTCTATACGCAGCTGCTGCGTACCCAACTCGATTCCTACCTCTCGGTATCGGCTGATCTGCGGGAAGCCGTCGAACGTCTCTCAAGCGAAGAGAGCCTGTTCTTCTCCCGAAACTTCCTGGTGCAGCGCCCGATTCTGCGCAGTTTCCTGTCCGAAAAACGATCCCTGCTCCTGATCGATGAGATCGATCGCTCCGACGACGAGTTTGAAGCTCTGCTGCTGGAGTGCCTGAGCGACTTTCAAGTCTCGATCCCCGAACTGGGTGTCATCGAGGCCAGCAAGAAGCCGCTGACGATCCTGACCAGCAACGGAACGCGGATGATCTCCGATGCGTTGCGCCGGCGCTGTCTGTATCTCTATATCGGTTATCCGGAGCTGGAGCGGGAAGTTGCGATCGTCCAGGCAAAATTCCCCGACCTCTGCGAGGATCTGGCGCGACAGATGGTGGAATTCCTGCGTAAGTCACGCGAACTGAATCTGCGCAAGCCCCCCAGTGTTTCCGAAACCCTCGACTGGGCCCAGGTGCTTTCGATCATGAAGGCGACGGAGTTGACGCCTGAAGTGGTCGCCAATACCGTCGGAGTGATTGCCAAACATCAGACTGACCTGCATAAGGTAACGGAACTGGCTGTACAGGAGTTGAGCTAGTCATGGAACGGATTATCGTAGGCTTCGTTTCCGCACTGCGTGAAAGCGGCATCCGGGTTTCGCCGGGTGAAAGTCTGGATGCGGTCCAGGCCTTGGCGCTGGCCGGAATGGAAAGGCGCAGGCTGTCACGGCAGCTCCTGCGGCTGACATTGGTTAAGAATGTCAATGACATTCCGCTATTCAATGAAGTCTTCAACCGTTATTTCAGCCGCTTCCAGTCTGTAGGCCCTGACATCGACATTCCTGATCTGATGGATGCAGCCATCATCGACATGGAAGGGGAATTCAACTATCTTGACCAACTGCCGGATGACGACCACGACGACAACGCCCCTCTGCTCAAACTTGACAGCGAGATTAATCCGGAAGATTTAGCCGAATTGAAAAGCCTGACCGAGATCGATCCGGAAGATTCCGACGGCAATGAAATAATGGTGCAGATGAAGGGGTACCGCGGGAAGGCAAAGAAAGCCCCCCGTCCGACCAGGCGCTATACGCAGAATCCGCTCACGATCGAACTTAACAAAACCAGCAGCACCCAGATGGGTATCACCTTTACCATGGAAGAACAGATCGCCATGCAGGATGTGGTCTCCCGTATGATGATGCGTCTCCGCAAAGATATGAAGCGGATGAAGAACAATCAGACTCGCGGCAAACTCCACGTCATCAAGACTATCCAGAAAAATTACCGCCATGACATGGTTCCGTTCCAGGTGGCGTTGCGCCGCAAACGCCGGGAAAAACCGCGTCTGGTGGTGCTCTGTGACGTCAGCTTTTCGGTGAGCCACGCGTCCCGCTTCATGTTGCTGCTGCTGCATACCCTCCACAATCAAATGCTGGACGTCCGCAGTTTTATTTTCAACCGTGAGGTGGCGGAAATTACCGAAATGCTCGCCAACATGCCGGTTAACGACCTGATGGAGACTATCGACACGGGAGACATCGTAGATCTGGACGAAAACAGCAGTTTCGGCCAGGTTTTTCTCACTTTCAAGAAACGGTATCTGGAAAACCTGCGGGGGCGGCCGGCCTTCATCATCCTCGGAGACGCCCGCAACAACTACGACGAGGCCAACGACTGGGTGCTGGACGAGATCCGCGAGAAGGCCCGCTACATGCTCTGGCTTACCCCGGAAGAGCGTGACACATGGAGCCGCGGCGATTGCCTGATTGACATTTACGGTTCGTATTGCGACAAGGTGGAGGTCGTGAAAACGGTCGAGGATCTGAGCCTGGTCGTAGAAGAGCTGCTGCGCGACATCTACGCGGATCAGGCCCATCCGATTGACAACAAACGATTACGGGAAGCCAAGGCAGCGGAAACTTACGATTCCAAGGACTATTACACCCGCGGCACAAGCGGCGACAGTCAGCCGGGTTTCGAACCGGCCGGCCGCAGCCATTGGTGACGGCGTGCATTAAATGACAAAAAAGGAGTTCAATATGAGTTGCGATTGTGAAAACCACCAGATGCATATGTGTGCCCTCAAAAGAGAGGGAAAAGACGACCTCATCAAGAGCCTGTCCGACCATCCGACGGTCGAATGCAGAAATTGTGGTGCCAAGGCAAACAGCGCCGAGTACCTCTGCGCCGCTCATTTGGGCGATTGGGCGCCCAATGTCGAGGGGGGTCACGGATCTGTCGGCCTAGAGGAAGTCGGCAAGCGGCACGAGGGGTGAGAGCTTACGAGGAGTCATCAAGAGTCAGTGGAGCGACATCATGAGCCGCCTTGATGAGTTGGAAAAGCAGCTCGCAGAGTTGCGCTGTTCCTATGAGGAGTTGGAAAAGTCACGGAACAAGTACGCCTTCCTGTACGACGTCGCCCCGGTCGGCTATGTAACGCTAGATGGCAACGGCGCCATCCAGACCGTCAACCTGACGGGAGCCAAGCTGCTGGGGATGGAGCGCTCCGACCTGACCGGACTCCGCTTTGAGCAGTTCGTAGCTTCCGAGGACCGCACCGCTTTTTCCGATTTCCTGGAGTCGGTTTTTGCCTGCAGGGACAAAAAGACCTGCCGGCTGAAACTGGCCAACATCGGCGGGCCGCCGCTGTATCTGCGAATAGATATGATGGCAACCGCATCGGGGGAAGAGTGCCACGCCGCGCTGCTGGACATCACGGAACGCAAGCGGGCGGAAGTCGCCCTGCGTGAAAGCGAATACAAGCTTTCCAAGGCACAGGCGATGTCCCACGTCGGTTCCTGGAGTTCGGACCCGTTAACGGGCGATCTGGCTGTTTCGGACGAGCTGTTGCGCATCATGCGCCTGAATCATTCCGAAGCGACGCAGGAAATGTTCTCCTCCCTGATTCATCCCGAAGACCTTGAAAACGTCATGCGTCATCTCCGACGCGGCATAGAGCAGGGGAGCAACTATGAGATCGAGCATCGGCTGCTGCTCAGGGACGGCACGGTCAAGTGGGTCAATACGATCGTCGAGCCGTCGGTAAACTTTGCCAAACAGGTCGTGCGGCTCTACGGCACAACTCAGGACATAACCGACCGCAAGAAGAACGAGGTCAGGCTCCGCAACAAAAAAAACGAGTTGCAGGCGATATTTGATGCGGTCAACGACGGCATCATCGTTTTTGACCACAACGGCTCGATTCAATATTTCAATCATATCTGTTCACAATTTTTTCCGCCGGAGGTTCTTAACGGAGGGGGGTGCAGGGAGGTATTTCATCCGGAACTGGCCTCCTCGCCGCTTAATTGCCCCGTTGAACAGGCTCTGCACGGCGAGCGGGTAGAGACTTCCATGGTTTCAGTCAGGGACGGCCACGATACCCGTTATATAGACATCACCGCCAACCCGATCAAGGACGAAATGGGGGAGAAAACCCGGGCGCTCGTGTTTTTGCGGGATGTGACGCTGAAACGTGTTCATGAAATGCAGCTGATTCAAACCGAGAAGATGTCGAGCATCGGAGTCCTCGCCACCGGAATTGCCCATGAAATCAACAATCCGCTCACCTCGGTTGCCGGGTATGCGGAGGCGCTCCTGCGCCGCTTTCGTGACGAACCTTCACTGGGCAAGGATAACAGGCTTGATGATTTTCAGAAATATCTGGGGGTCATCGTCCGGGAGGCTTATCACTGCAAGGGGATTATCGGCAGTTTGCTCAACTTCGGCAGAAAATCCGACGGCTTGATCGGCACCGTGAATCTGAACGCGCTGCTAACCGAAATCCTTGAGCTCATAAAGCACACTCCCAACTTTAAAGACATGGAAGTCAGTGCCGATCTGAAAGAAGATATTCCTCACATCGTCGGCGATCCATCCGGTCTGCGTCAGGTCTTCATGAACCTGTTGATAAACGCCTGCCAGGCGATCAAGGATGGCGGCCGGGTCGAAGTATCCACGACCTATTCGGATAAAGAGCGCTCTATTCATGTTCAGGTTCGGGACACCGGGTGCGGCATCGACCATGATGTAATCGACCGGATCTGGGATCCGTTCTTCTCCACCAAAGAGGTCGGCAAGGGGGTCGGACTCGGCCTGGCCCTGACCTACAACATCGTCAAACGGCATGGCGGCGAGATCACGGTGGATAGCCGTGTGGGCGAAGGGACACAGTTCACCGTGCTGCTTCCGGTCAGCCGGGAGCCGAGAAAATAGAGCAACGTGAAAGGACCACTCAGCAATGTCCGAATACCCCGAGCTCGTAAACATTCCTTTCAATAACGTCTTCATACGGGACCGGTTTATCCCCGGCGTTCCCCGTCATTCCCCGCATCAGCTTGAACCGGGCTACTGGGTCATCGTTCAGGACAACAATGTGATTCTGCACGCCGGAGAGCCCGGGCCGACTCTCCCGGCGGGAGATCTTCCCGGCTGGCTTGCCGCTCCTGCCGAGCCGCTCGTCATCGGCCTGTGGCTCGGGCTGCCGCTACGCATTTTTTCAGTAGATAAAAACTGTGATGTCCAGCCGCCGTTTATCGCCGAGGCTCTCAATGCGGCGGTACAAACGATGGATGACGCCACCCTCGGTATCGGCGGCCTTGCCAGACAGATTCTTCATTGGGAGCAGCAGAGCCGCTTCTGCTCGCTGTGCGGCGGTGAAACCGGGCCATTCTCCCGTGAATGGGGCAGAACCTGCTCGGTCTGCATGGCCAAACAGTTCCCGAGAATTTCTCCGTGCGCAATAGTTCTGGTGAGGCGCGCCGATGAGGTATTGCTGGTCAGAAATGCGGCGTGGCCGGCCGGCCGATACAGCATGGCTGCCGGTTTTCTCAATCTGGGAGAGTCGCTTGAGGAATGCGCGGCCCGCGAGGTCAAGGAAGAAACCGGCATAGACATCACCGATATCAGATACCTGGGGAGCCAGAGCTGGCCCTTCCCATCCCAGCTGATGGCCGGTTTTGTCGCGGAATATGCCGGGGGCGAGATCGTCGTGGACCATAGTGAACTTGAAGACGCCCGCTGGTTCAAGGTATCGGCCCTCCCTGCACTGCCGCCGCGTCGCAGTATCGCGCGCCGGATTATCGATACATTTTGCGGGTGAGGTAAAAAATCGACCACCCCCTACCCCTCCTTATCAAGGAGGGAAGTTTAAAATCCCCCTCCTATTTCGCTTGAAAGCGCCTACTTTTGGTAGGAGGGGCTAGGGGTGGTAAGGGTTTTCGCCGACTCCGCTCCGCAGGCTTCTTGCAAGGATTTCGGCCGCCAGATCGAGGTTGGTTTCCGGGTTAAGGGTGGGGCCGAGCAGTCTGGCCTGACCAGCGCGGTTAAGCAGGCGGTCATCATAGCGGACCCCGGGGCAGAGCCTGCGCAGTTCGCTTGTCAGGTGGGTAAAGTTCAGCTCACGGGACAGCTTCATTTCTGCGCCGAAGCCCTCGTAGCTCATACCGTTCTGGCTGAAGACAACCGGCGGCCGCTGGCCGGCATAAAGATAGAGGACCTTTCCCCGCTCTTCGGTTGTTGTCTCCTCCTGGTGTTCAACCTTGCTGGCCATCGGAATTCCCCCGGAAAGAAGGGTCTTGCCGATGCTGAACTTGCGCTCGGTAACCGTTTTTGTCTCGGAAGTCCCCGCGATGCTGGTGCCCGTCAGAAAAAGCTCGATCTCTTCGTAAGGGATCTCTTCTTGTTGCCCGGCGCTCGTCTCGATGAGCAATGACCATTTGTTAAACTGAAAACGGCGGGCGATGAATTGGCCTGTCTTGCTGCGAATCGTCAAGGCATCGACGACCAGCGTTGCGAACCCGATCTGATTCAGCTTCTTTGCCAATGCCAGCGCCATCTCCGCATCGGCGAAACTGGCCACCACGGCAGGCCCATTGCCAATCATGCGCGGTCGTGCTTCGAAGGCGGTTATTCCGAGGGCACTTGCGAGTGCCTGAACCAACCCGGCAGTCTCTTCTTTCCAACTGCTGATGGCGACGACGTGCATGGAACCCTCCGCAAGACAATACTTTTATCAAACTTCCGAATCCTGGCTGATTGAAAAGCAGCTACATTCCCCATGGCTTCATTTATTGATTTTTGAACCAACATGTACTATGTTATGTACATATACAGCAAGGAGACAATATCTATGAATGCTCTTACCTATACTTATACGCGACAGCACCTGGCAGATGTCATGCGATCGGTTAACGAAGACCACATTCCTGTGGTAGTGACCAGCCAGCGGGGCAAGCCGGTTGTCATCCTTTCCCTTGACGATTACCACGCATTTGAAGAAACCGCATACCTGCTCCGGAATCCCCAAGGCGCCAAGCGGTTGCTTGAATCAGTCGAGGAGCTACGTGCGGGAGGCGGACAGATTAGAGAGTTGACGGAATGATGATCAAATTCTCAACCGCAGCGTGGGACGACTACCTCTATTGGCAGGTGACTGACAAGGCGATGCTCAAGCGCATCAATCAGCTTATCAAGGAGATCCAGCGAGAACCTTTTTCCGGTATCGGCAAGCCCGAACCGCTCAAGCATCAGCTGGCGGGTTTCTGGTCTCGCAGAATAGACAGCTGCCACCGACTGGTGTATGCAGTAGAAGGTGATACCCTCCTGATTGCGCAGTGTCGCGATCATTATTGAGATAGATTCTTTGAAGTCTCAGACGTTATCATCTTCTCTTCATGGTGGGTGCAAGTCCTCTGTACGACAGTACGAGAATTGTCATTGTCGCGAGACAGGGTCACCAAAGTACTAGCCGAAGACAAGGGCGTCTCCGCGATGAGGGGTCTGGAGGAAGCCAGCAAGCTGTACCTGAACGCTATCGGACAAAAAAGAGCCACATAGCAACCAACGATGCCCCACCTATTCCTTCAATAGATTTTCTCACATC
>WNGL01002022.1_pt1 | contig 24809 bp, 19 predicted proteins | sample 5400591 | NCBI WGS metagenome assembly WNGL01 (sample SAMN13153377, study PRJNA577476) | soil metagenome | isolation source: 80 cm soil or saprolite under Garry oak tree replicate 1 | place: USA:California | collected 2016-06-15 | reverse complement strand
ACCGGGCGGAGCCGCGGGAGGCCGCAGTCTTCTCCGAGGGCGTGGGCCGCCTCCTCGCCAACGTCCTCAAGACGCTGACCGCCACCTCGGTCCTCGGGCCGCTCGCCCAGGACCTCCCGCGTGCGCTCGAGGCCGGCCAGCGCTTCCGTGAGCTGGGTCCCGATGGAGACGATCTGGAAGACGGGCGCCACCAGGAAGCCGAGGAAGACGGTATAGGTGAAGAACCCGCCCACCGTGAGGCGCCCCGCCAGCACCTCCCGCCCGCCCACGTACATGACGGCGGCGCCCACGAAGCCGAGCAGGACGGTCGAGGAGAGCCCGAGGACCGAGGTGGCGGTCAGCGTCTTGAGGACGTTGGCGAGGAGGCGGCCCACGCCCTCGGAGAAGACTGCGGCCTCCCGCGGCTCCGCCCGGTAGCCCTTGACCACCCGCACCCCCCCGAGCGACTCCGTGAGGCGGCCCGTGACCTCGGCGTAGATCTTGCCGCGCTCGCGGAAGATCGGCCGCAGGGTGCGGAACGCCCGCTCGAAGACCAGCGCACAGGTCACGAGGGACAGGAACGTGACCGAGGTCATGACCGGGCTGAGGCGCAGCATGACCACGAGGGCCAGGGCGGCCGTGATGACCCCGCCGGCGAGCTCCACGAGGCCGGTGCCGATCAGGTTACGCACTCCCTCGACGTCGTTCATGATCCGGGAGACCAGGGTGCCGCTCTTGCTCGCGTCGTAGTAGGCGACGGGCAGCAGGCCCACATGCGCCTGCACCTTGCGCCGCATCTCCGCGATGAGGCGCTGGGCGGCCTTGGAGAGGAGCTGGGTCAGGGCGAACGAGGTGCCACCCTGGATGACCGTGGCCGCGACCACCCCCGCCACGAGGGGCAGCAGCAGGTCCACCCGCCGGGCTCCGATCACGTCGTCCACCAGGAGCTTCGTGGAGCCCGGCAGGACGAGCCCCGCGACCCGGTTCACCGCCATCAGGACCAGGGCCAGGGCGAGGACACCGCGCCGGGGCCGCATCAGGGACCAGACCTCGGGCAGGAGCGCCCGGAGGCGCTGTGAGCGGGGGGGCTTGGGGGAAGGACCGGTCATCGACTCCCCACCCTCCGATACATCGGAATGCGTCGGAGTCGGCTTTGGCTCGGCCGACACTTCTTCTTCATTCCGATGTATCGCCCCACGTAGGGGGAGGGAACGCTGTTGCCAGCACGCCTCCGCGTTTGACACTGCACGTCGGGATTCTAACCGCGCCTGTGGGATGCGCGGTCTTCCGGCCGCCGGCTCAGTCCCGGGTGTTCGCGCGGCGCGCCGTGCCCCGCGCTCCCTCGACCACCCGCAGCCGGCGCATCCTCCGGCGCCTGTCCACGAGCTTGCGACGCGCCTCGTCGTTCATCTGCACCTTGCCGAGGTCGGCCACGCGCCCGCAGTGGAAGCAGATGACAGTGCGCCGGTCCTCGCGGTGGCCGAACCGCCGACCGCACGTGCACTGGACGAGGAGCAGGACGAACTTCAGCGTCTCGCGGCTACGCAGGATCCTCATTCTCGCGCGGCACCCGGATAGGACATGCTCGGCAAATACGCAAAGCGCGTACCACGAGAAAGCCGCTGACCGGGAGGCACTTGTGGGTCGGGCGTCAGAAATCCGGTCCCGCGCCCGGTCCGATTCCCGGGCTTTTCAAATCGCGTCCCAGGACGTACACTCGCGCGCTGGTCGAGCGTCGGACATAGCACCAGTCAAGGAGTCACCGACGATGGCGAAGTGGGGCGCAATCGGCTGCGTGGTCGTGCTCGTGGTCGCGGCAGTCCTGGGCCTGGCGGGCATCGGGACCTACAACCGCCTGGTCGGGCTGGACCAGGACGTGCAAGCCCAGTGGGCGCAGGTGGAGAACGTCTACCAGCGGCGCGCCGACCTCGTGCCGAACCTGGTCGAGACCGTGAAGGGCGCGGCCGCGTTCGAGAAGGACACGTTCACCGCGGTGGCCGAGGCCCGCTCCCGCGTGGGACAGGTCGGGGGCGGCGCCCTGCAGAACGTGGTGAACGATCCCCAGGCCTTCCAGCGCTTCCAGGAAGCGCAAGCCGGCCTCTCCTCGGCCCTCTCCCGCCTGATGGTGGTGGTGGAGAAGTACCCCGAGCTGAAGGCCAACCAGAACTTCCTCGGCCTCCAGTCGCAGCTCGAGTCCACGGAGAACCGGATCGCGGTCGAGCGCATGCGCTTCAACGAAAAGGCCCAGGCCTTCAACACCACGCGGATGAGCTTCCCCACCGTCCTCATCGCCGGTTTCTTCGGCGGTCGCTTCAACGAGAAGCCCTACTTCAAGGCCCAGGAAGGCGCGGAGAAGGCCCCGCAGGTCAAGTTCTGATCCGACTCCCGTGATCCGTTCCCTTGTTGCGGGGCGCGCGGCCGCGTTCGCCGCCGCGGCCCTGCTCGCGGCCGCCGTGCCCCTCGGGGCCGCCGAGATCCTCATTCCCCCGGCTCCCCAGAGATGGGTGACGGACACCGTGGGCCTGCTCTCCCCGGGGGCGCGGGAGGCCCTCGACCGTCAGCTCGAGGCCTACGAGCGGCGGACCGGCCACCAGATCCTGGTGTGGATCGGCGCCACCACCGGTGACACCCCGCTCGAGGAATTCGCGGTCAAGGCCTTCGAGAAGTGGAAGCCGGGCCGCGCCGGCAAGGACGACGGCCTCGTCTTTTTCTTGTTCACCCAGGACCGCAAGATGAAGATCGAGGTCGGATACGGCCTCGAGGACCGCGTCACCGACCTCGTCGCGAGCCGGGTCATCCGCGAGGCGGTGGCGCCTCGGCTGCAAGGGGGCGATCCCGACGGCGCCTTTCGCGAAGGAGTGGCCGCGCTCCTCTCCGCGATCGACGCCAGTGGCACCGAGGCCGTTCCTCGGCCCGGCCCGCGTCCGTTTTCCACGGCCCAGAACGTCGTCATCGCGATCGTCGCCATCGGCTTTCTGCTGCTGCTGCTCTCGAACCCGTCCCTCGCGATCTGGCTGCTCATGAACGTCCTCAGCGGCTCCGGCCGCGGCGGCGGGAGCCGAGGGGGGGACGGGGGTTGGTCCGGCGGGGGCGGCCGCTCGGGCGGCGGCGGCGCCACCGGGTCGTGGTAAGGCGGGGCCGTACGTGTAGCAGCGTTCCCTCCCCCCTGCGTGGGGGAGGATAGGAGGGGGGGTCGACAATAGAACATGCTGCTCGCCCAACGCAAGCTCCACCGTGCCATCGACCAGGAGAAGGTCCGGAAGGCCATTGACGAAGCCGAGCGGCGGACCTCCGGCGAGATCCGGGTCTCGATCGCCCCGTTCTTCTGGGGCAGCGTGGAGAAAGCGGCCCGCCGCACCTTCCGCCGGCTCGGCATGCAGCGGACCCGCGACCGCAACGCCATCCTGTTCTTCTTCGTGCCCGCGCGGCGCCGCTTCGCGGTCATCGGCGATGAGGGGATCCACGCGCGGGTCGGCCCCGACTTCTGGTCGAAGGTGGTGGGCGCGGTGGCCGAACGGTTCCGGAAGGCCGAGTACACCGAGGGACTGGTGGAGGGGATCGAGACCATCGGACGCGAGCTGGCCGCCCACTTTCCCTTCGATCCCGAGACCGACGTGAACGAGCTGCCGAACGACATCGATTTCGGCCGCGATCGCTGAGCCCAGGGGCCCGCCTCCGGCCGCCAATCGGACACGTCGGCGTGGGGACCCCCTCCCCCGCGCCTCCAACTGCCTCATCCGATTGGGCCCGGCTCCTTCCGCCTCCCTGGCACGTGGGTTGCTCACTGTCCCGACGTGACGTTGTGAAGGCAGGAGGCGGACCGTGCGTGCTTGGCGAGCGGCGATCTTTCTTCTTACGGCACTCCTCCCCGCGGCCCCGGCCCGCGCCCAGCTCGTGGCCGAGATGAGCTCGGACCGCGTCCGCGAGGCCCTGGCCTGGGGCCTCCGCGCCCCCGAGAGCGAGCTCGACCAGTACGAGCTCCGGACCGATCGGAGCTGGCTCGTGAACTTCGACACCCCGTTCCTCCGGGTGGCGCAGCTCTCGCGGGCCATGAAGATCCAGAACTCGCCGGCCTCGGAGGCCGACGTCTCGCCGAAGGTCGCCGCCCCCGAGATGCACGTCTACGCCCACGCCCGCATGGACACGGGTGGACGGCCGCTGCCCAACATCGACTACGTGGTGATCCTGCGCCCCCGGGCAGGCGCCGCCGCGGAGACGATCCTGCCCAGCTCCGTCCAGTCCTTCGTCCGCCGGGTCCCGACCGACGCCCAGTTCACCGGATCGACGCGGATCGCGCGCAGCGTCAAGGCCGTCTTCCCGCTCCGGGCGCTGGCCGTAGGGAACACGCTGCGCCTCACCTTCGAAGGCGGAGCCGCCGAGACGGTCGCCATAACGCCCGAGCTCCTGGTCCGCGTGCGCTGACCACTACTCGCCTTTGGCGGCGCCGGTCACGCCGCGTCCGAGAACGCTCTACGGTTTGACCGTCACCGTGATCACCGTGCAGGTCCCGGGCATCGTGACGTGCAGGTCGTCGCCGAGCTGAAGCGCGAGCTTGTGCTTCCCCGGCGTCAACTGCGATTCAAACACGTTCGAGCCGTCCCCGAAATGGACCCACGACGGCGTGCCTTTCACGATCGCCTTGCCCGGCGGCAGACAGGCCTCATCGATGCCAACGTGATAATGGGCAACCCCGGGCCGAGTCTTTGTCACCTCGCCCTTCGGTACCGCGGCAATCTGGATCCCCTCGGAACCGAACTTCATCTGCACCGGGCTCGTCACGGTCGCGTTGTTCTTGGGTTCGATGAAGAAGACGCGCAGTTTCTTCGCGGCCGGAGGCTTGGTCTGCGCGCCGGCCATCACCGCCCCTCCCGTCAGCGTTGCCAGGCCGAGCACCGCGACCCGTGTCGTGAGTCTCATAACGCGAATCTCCTTTTCAGATTTGGTGCGCCCGGAGGGAATCGAACCCTCACCAAGAGCTTAAAAGGCTCACGCTCGACCTTCGAGCTACGGGCGCTTGGTCCGTCATCGACCCTAAGGGTGCCACAGAGCCGAGGCTCAGTCGAACCAGGACGCGATCGCGCTCCGCGCGCGGAAGATCGTGTGCTCCCGGTCCGGGCCCGTGGAGACGAGGCCGATCGGGCAGCCGGCCAGCTCCCCCAGTCGGTCCACGTAGCGCTGGGCGGCGGGAGGCAGGGCCGAGAACTCGCGCAGGCCAAAGGTGGCGGCCTGCCAGCCCGGCAGGGTCTCGTAGACCGGCTCGCACGCCTCCAGCACCGACCCGTCGGCGGGAAACTCCTGAAGCGTGTCCCCCGCATGGCGATAGGCGGTGCAGACCGGGATCTCCGCCAGCCGGTCCAGCACGTCGAGCTTGGTGAGGGCGATCGCGTCGAAGCCGTTCACCCGGACCGCGTAGTGCACCGCCACCGCGTCGAACCAGCCGCAGCGCCGCGGACGGCCGGTGGTGGCCCCGAACTCCCGCCCGCGCTCGCGAATCGCCTCCTCGACCTCCCCCGTCATCTCGGTCGGGAAGGGCCCCGTCCCCACCCGCGTGCTGTACGCCTTGGCGATCCCGAGCACGCCATCGATGCTGGTGGGAGGGACCCCGAGGCCCGTGGCCGCCCCCGCCGCCACCGCGGAGGACGAGGTCACGAACGGGTAGGTGCCGTGGTCCAGGTCCAGGAGCGTGGCCTGCGCGCCCTCGAACAGGATCGAATAGCCCGCCGCCAGATGGCGATGGAGGGCGAGGGAGACGTCGCCGATCCGCGGCCGCAAGCGCTCGCCGAAGTCCGCGAGGTCCTCATAGAGCTTGTCCCAGGCCACGTCCGCGGGGCGGCCCGCGCCCCGGAACACCTGCTCGAAGTGGCGGCGCGCCTCCTCGAGCTTGACGGGCAGCGCGGCCGGCCGGAGCAGGTCTCCCATCGTGATCCCCCGGCGGCCGGCCTTGTCTTCGTAGGCCGGACCAATCCCCCGCTGGGTGGTTCCGATCTTCCTCGCCCCCCGGAGGTCCTCCGAGAGCCCCTCCAGGGCACGGTGGTGCGGCAGGATGAGGTGAGCGCGCTCCGAGACCAGCAGGTTGTCGCTCACCTCGATGCCCTGGCCCGCGAGCTCGGCCAGCTCCGCCTCGAAAGCCCAGGGATCCACCACCATGCCGTTGCCCATCACGCAGAGGATCCCGGGATGCAGGATCCCGGACGGGATCACGTGAAGGACGAACTTCCGCTTTCCGAGGAGGATGGTGTGCCCGGCGTTGTGGCCGCCGTTGTAGCGCGCCACCACCTGCACCCTCTCCGTGAGGAGGTCGACGATCTTTCCCTTGCCCTCGTCGCCCCACTGGGCGCCGGCAATGACGATGTTGGGCATGAGGCCGGCGGGGTCAGTCGGCGGCGGGAGCGGGCTCGCCGAGCGCGGGCTCGGCTTCGAACGCGTAGCTGCACTCCTCTCCCAGCTCGCGGAGGTCCTCCGCGTGGAGGGGGAACAGCCGGCACTGGGCGAAGCGCTTGTCGTAGATCCGGCAGGTGTACTGGCCCTCGGCGTCGGTGCCGAGGAACGGGCAGCGGAACAGGATCTTGCAGCAGGCGCCGCAGCGGTTGCACTCCCCCTTGCGGCGGGCGAGCAGCGGCTGCGTGTCCTCCCGGAGGACCTTCGCCTGGAGGAAGCGCCGCACCTTGCCGCGCGCCTGCAAGCCCACCAGCGCCCAGTCCGCCATTTCGGCTCCTTTGCTGTTCCGACCCGAAGCGTCGATTCTACCGGCCTTTACGGCCGGAGAGCAAGCCCCATGCTATAGTCCTTTCGCCTCCGACCCAGGGATGACGCCCACCCCCCAGCTCGAGCCGGTCTCCCTCGACGGCGAGCACCTCAGCCTGGACGACCTCGAGGCCGTGGCCTACGGTGGCGCCCCCGTGGAGGTCCGTTCCGCGGCGCGGGAGGGCGTGACCCGAGCTCGCCGGGTCGTGGACGAAGCGGTGGCCCGCGGGGACGTGGTCTACGGGGTCACCACCGGCTTCGGCAGCTTCGCCGACGTGCACATCCCCCCGGATCGCCTCCGGGACCTCCAGCTCAACCTCGTGCGCAGCCACGCCGCCGGAGTCGGGGATCCCCTGGGCGAAGCCGAGACCCGCGCCCTCATGGTCCTGCGCGCGAACGTGCTGGCCAAGGGCAGGAGCGGTGTCCGCCTCGAGACCCTCGACCGGCTGGTGGCTCTTCTGAACCGCCGCGTCCACCCCGTGGTCCCTGCCCAGGGCTCCGTGGGCGCGAGCGGCGACCTGGCGCCCCTCGCCCATCTCGCGCTGGCCCTGGTGGGGGAAGGCGAGAGCGTCTTCGAAGGCCGCCGCCGCGCCGGCGCCGAGGCCCTCCGCGCGGCCGGCCTCGAGCCGGTCGTGCTCGAGGCCAAGGAGGGCCTCGCCCTCATCAACGGCACCCAGCTCATCACCGCGATCGGCGGCCTCGCCCTGGCCGAGGCCCGCCGGCTCGTGCGCGCGGCCGACGTGGCGGGGGCCCTGAGCCTGGACGCCCTCAAGGGAACGGACGCGGCCTTCGACCCGCGCATCCAGGCCGCCCGCCCCCACCCCGGCCAGGCCGCTTCCGCCCGCAACCTGTGCCGGCTGCTCGCGGGAAGCGCGATCCGCGAGTCGCACCGCGACTGCGGCAAGGTGCAGGACGCCTACAGCCTGCGCTGCATCCCCCAGGTGCACGGCGCGTCCCGTGATGCCCTGGCCTACGTCGGCGCCACCTGGAGCGTCGAGATGAACGCCGCCACGGACAACCCGATGGTCTTCGCCGAGACCGCGGAGATGCTCTCGGGGGGAAATTTCCACGGCGAGCCGGTGGCCATCGCGGCCGACGTGATGGCGATCGCGGTGGCCGAGCTGGGGGCGATCAGCGAGCGGCGGATCGAGCGCCTCGTGAACCCGGCGCTCTCCGGCCTTCCCGCCTTCCTGGCTCGCGACGGCGGCCTCGAGTCCGGGCTCATGCTCGCCCACGTGACCGCGGCCGCCCTCGCCTCCGAGAACAAGGCGCTCGCCCATCCCGCGAGCGTCGACTCCATCCCGACCTCGGCCAACAAGGAGGACCACGTCTCCATGGGGGCCACCGCGGCTCGCAAGGCCGCGCGCGTGGTCGCGAACACCCGCCGCATCCTGGCGGTCGAGCTCTTGGCCGCCTGTCAGGCTCTCGAGTTCCTGAAGCCCCTCACGACCTCCGCGCCCCTGCGGGCCGCCTATGACCGGCTGCGCCTCGAGGTGCCCCCCCACGACCACGACCGGTTCCTCTCTCCCGACATCGAGGCGGCGGCGGCCCTGGTGGCGGAGGGGCGGATCGCCGACGCGGCGGCCGCGGTTTGCGGTACGCTGGAGTGAAGGAGGCCCCGCCATGAACCCCCTCGGCCGTCTCCGACGGGCCCCAGGGCACCCGGGGGGTCCGGGGGCACCCTGGCTCTCGGGCGCTCTGCTCCTCCTGCTCTCGGTCGGACTGGTTGCCCCCGCGGCCTGGGCGCTGGGTCTCCGCCGGTGGCCCTTCTACGTGGGTCTTTTGGCCGCCCTCCTGCTGCTCCAGGGCTCCCTCGAGCGGCTCTGGCAGCGTCGCGCCGCCACCCGGCCCCCGAAGGCCCGCCGCCGATTCCGCGTGGTGCCCGGGCGAAAGGGGAACGGCAAGTCCTACGACCTGGCGGCCGACGACTCGACCGACAAGCAGCGATGGCCGATGTGAGCGCCGCCTCCGAGGTCCGGGTCGTCCGGGCCCCGCGGGGAACCGCCCTCTCCTGCCGCTCCTGGCAGCAGGAGGCCGCCCTTCGCATGCTCATGAACAACCTCGACCCCGAGGTGGCCGAGCGGCCGGAGGACCTGGTCGTCTACGGGGGGATCGGCAAGGCCGCGCGCAACTGGGAGTGCTTCGACGCCATCGTCCGCTGCCTCAAGGAGCTCGCGAACGACGAGACCCTGCTCGTGCAGTCCGGCAAGCCGGTCGGGATCTTCCGCACCCGCGAAGAGGCCCCGCGAGTCCTGATCTCGAACTCGATGCTGGTGCCCGCCTGGGCCACCTGGGAGCACTTCTACGAGCTGGACCGCAAGGGCCTGATGATGTACGGCCAGATGACGGCCGGGTCCTGGATCTACATCGGGAGCCAGGGCATCCTGCAGGGGACCTACGAGACCTTCGCGGAAGCGGCGCGCCAGCATTTCGGAGGCTCGCTGCGGAGCCGACTGGTCCTCACCGCCGGCCTGGGCGGCATGGGGGGGGCCCAGCCCCTGGCCGCGACCATGAACGACGGGGTCATGATCGCGGTCGAGGTGGACCGCCACCGGATCGAGCGCCGGCTCACGGCCCGCTACCTCGACGTGATGGCCACCAGCCTGGACGAGGCGGTCGAGCGGGCGCGCGCGGCCCAGGCTTCGGGCCGGCCGCTCTCCATCGGGCTCCTCGGCAACGCAGCCGACGTTCACGCCGAGCTGGCGCGGCGCGGGGTCGTTCCCGACCTCGTCACGGACCAGACGAGCGCCCACGACCCCCTGAACGGCTACGTCCCGAACCGGATCCCCTATGAGCAGGCCCTTCGCCTGCGCCGGGACGACCCCGCCCGCTACATGGCGGAGGCCCGCCGCAGCATGGGAGAGCACGTGCGCGCCATGCTGGACCTGAAGAAGCGCGGGGCGGTGGTCTTCGACTACGGCAACAACATCCGGGCGGAGGCAAGGAAGGCCGGGGTCGAGGACGCCTTCGACTTCCCCGGGTTCGTCCCCGCCTACATCCGGCCGCTCTTCTGCGAGGGCAAGGGCCCGTTCCGGTGGGCCTGTCTCTCGGGCGACCCCGCCGACCTCGCGGCGACCGACGATGCAGTCCTCCGCACGTTCCCCGGCAATGAGGCCCTCGCGCGCTGGATCACCCTGGCCCGGGAACGGGTGCAGGGCCAGGGCCTGCCCGCGCGTATCTGCTGGCTGGGTTACGGCGAGCGGGCCCGGATGGGCCTCGTCTTCAACGAGCTGGTGCGCACGGGGGCGGTCCGGGCGCCGATCGTCATCGGCCGCGATCATCTCGACGCGGGCTCCGTGGCCTCCCCCAACCGCGAGACCGAAGGGATGAAGGACGGCTCGGACGCGGTGGCCGACTGGCCGATCCTGAACGCGCTGCTCAACGCGGTGTCGGGCGCGACCTGGGTCTCGGTCCATCACGGCGGCGGGGTGGGAATGGGCTACTCGATCCACGCGGGGATGGTGGTGGTGGCGGACGGGACCGCGGAGGCGGCCGCCCGCCTGGAGCGCGTGCTGACCACCGACCCCGGGACCGGCGTCATGCGACACGTCGACGCCGGCTACGAGCGGGCCATCGCGGTGGCCCGCGAGCACAGCCTCCGCATCCCCATCGACCACGCACGATGAGACCGAAATCGCGATGAGCCCGCCCGAGGTCCCGCGACCGGACCTCGAGGAGGCGCTGGGACGCCGCGCCCGATCCGGCCCTCCGCTGCTCCTCGCCGGCCCGCCGGGTGCGGGCAAGACCACGCTCCTGCTTCGGCTGCGCGAAGTCCTCGCGGCCGAGGGTTGGCTGCCCGTGTACCTCGACCTCATGGGCGCGGCCTCCTCGCCGGACCGCTTCGTCCTCGCGGCCCTCGAGGTCCTGCCCGCGGAGCCCCTGGCCGCGCGGCTGCCCGAGGCCACGCGCATTCGTATGCTCGCGGGGGCCGGCCGGGGGCGGAGCGGCGAGGCCGTGCGCTCTCTCTTCGCATTGTGGTCGTCGCTGAACGACGCCGCGGGCAAGCCGGTCGCCCTCCTCGTCGACGAGGCGACCGAGATCCGCTCGCTCGCCTACTTCCCGGAGCTGCGCGAGGTGGCGAAGGCCTTCGGACAGGCCCTGGCCGCGCGGCGTCGAGGCACGGTCCTCGCGACGTCGTTTCCCACCCTGGCCCGCGGCTTCTGGCCCGGGCTGGAGGTGCTGGAGGCGCGGCCGCTCACCGCCGCCGACCTGGTGAGCGCCGTCGGTCTCGATCACGGCTCGGCCGCCGAGTTGGTCCGCCTCACCTTCGGCTGGCCGCGCTACGTGCGCGCCCTCCTCGAGCGAAGCCACCCGTCCGGCCGCCTCGAGGCCTGGGTCGAGGAGATGGCTCCCGGGGGCCGGCTGGAGTCCGCCTGCCGTCATACCCATGAATCGCTGCTTCTCCGCAGCCGTGGCTACGGGATCTCGAAGGCGGCGCTCCAGGCGGTGGCCCGAGAGGAGGGGCTGAACCTCACGGCGCTGGTGGCCCGCCTGGGCCGCACTCCGGGGGCCACCCGCGACTACCTGCAGTGGCTCGTGGGCGTGGACGCCCTGCGCATGGTCAAGAAGCGCTATTCGTACGTGGACGGCCTGCTGCGCGTATGGGTCCGCCTGTACGCGCGGGGCGCGCCCCCCACGGCCGCCGAGATCGAGGACGCCGGACGGGCGCTGCTGCGGCGCGAGCCGCCCGCCGAGCCCGTCACCCCGGAAGCCCGAGCGAAGGTGACCCTCCCCGAGGCAGCGACCGAGCCCCGCCGCGACACCCTCATCGAGATCGATTAAAGGTGTGGCTCCACGAGCTTCACCAGCGCGTCCTTCGACATCTTTCCCACGCGCTGGTCGAGGACCTTTCCGTCCTTCAGCACGATCAGGGTCGGCATGGCGGTGATGTTGTAACGGAAGGGGACGTCGTTGTTCTCCTCGACGTTCACCTTGCCCACCTTCAGGCGGCCCGCGTAGAGCTGGGCCACCACCTCGAGGTCGGGCACCATGGCCAGGCAGGGCTTGCACCACTCCGCCCAGAAGTCGACGAGCACGGGCTTCGAGGAGGCCACGACCTCCTGCTCCCAGTTCTGGTCCGTCCAAGTCTCAATGTTGGCCGCCATGGATCCGGTCCCCCCTGTTCATCGACCCCCCCTCCTATCCTGATCGTTCATCGACCCCCCACCCTATCCCTCCCCACGTAGGGGGAGGGGAACGCTGCCGCACGTCCGGCCCCGGGTCTTCATCGCCCCCCCACCTTAGACCTTCTGCATGGCCCGCCGGTACAGCTCGACGTATTGCCGCGCCGAGCGGTCCCACGAGAAGTCCTTCGCCATCCCGTTCCGCATCAACCGCGCCCAGCCCTTGCGATCCTTGAATGCGGCGAGGGCCTGGTCGAGGGCCCACACCAGACCGGTTCCGTCGGGCGCGTCGAAGCGGAATCCCGTGCCTCGCCCCGTGGCCGCGACCCAGGGCTCGACCGTGTCCACGAGCCCGCCCGCCGTGCGCACCACCGGCACCGTCCCGTAGCGCAGCGCGTACATCTGGGTCAGGCCGCAGGGCTCGGAGCGCGAGGGCATGAGGAACAGGTCGGATCCCGCCATGACCTTGTGGGCCAGGGTCTCGTCGTATGCGAAGCGCACGGCGAAGCGCGCGGAGTCGCGCGCCGCGAGGCCCCGAAGGCCCTCCTCGATTCCATGGTCGCCCGTACCCAGGACCACCATGCGCATCGGCCGCTGCAGCAGGTCGTACCACGCCCGGGCCACGATGTCGAAGCCCTTCTGCCAGACCAGCCGCGAGACCACCCCGACCACCGGCAGGTCGGGGAACTCCGCGAGGCCAAAGGTGCGCAGAAGGTCGGCCTTGCAGTCGACCTTCCCCGCCGGGTCCTCGGGGCCGTACTTCCGGGCGATGCGGCCGTCGACTCGCGGGTCCCACTCGTCGTAGTCCACGCCATTCAGGATCCCCGAGAAGTCGGCGCCCCGGGCCCGGATGATCCCGTCGAAGCCGAAGGCGTGCTCCGGCTGCTGGATCTCCCAGGCGTGGTGCGGCGAGACCGTGTTGACCTGCTCCGAGAAGACCACCCCGCCCTTCAGGTAGCTGATCGCGCCGTTGTACTCGAGGGCGTCCGACGTGCCCAGGTTCCAGGGCAACCCCAGAAGTCCCACCGTGTCGGCGCCGAACTGGCCCTGGTAAGCCACGTTGTGCACGGTGAAGACCGAGGGCGTGCGCTGGACGGTCGGGTCGTCCCAGTAGAACGCCTTCAGGTACACGGGAAGGAGGCCAGTCTGCCAATCGTGGGCATGGAAGACGCTCGGGCGCTCGCCGCGGCTCCGCAGATACTCGATGGCCGCCCGCGAAAGGAAGGCGAAGCGCAGCCGGTTGTCCCCGTAATCGCCGTAGATGACCGGCCGGTCGTAGAACGGCGGGTGCTCGACGAACACCACGTCGGCGCCGCCTTCGGTCCGCGCGCGGTAGAAGCCGGCGCTCCGGGCCAGGTGGTCCACGGGGACGTGGACCGAGCCCGAGAACTCGCCCGGCGGGAAGGCGATCCCCGCGTAACGCGGCAGGATCACGGTCACCCGGTGCCCGAGTCGCACCAGGGCCTTGGGCAGGGCGGCCGAGATGTCGGCGAGTCCTCCGGTCTTCACGTAGGGGGCCATCTCGGACGTCACGAAGACCACGTGAAGGGACTCGGCCACCCGCTCCTCGCGCAAGAGCGACAGGCTAGCAGACCTGGTTTGCGAGGGTCAATCGCCTCAGGCGAGGCCGGGAGATCGACGCGGAGGGCTGCGGCCTGCCAACAAACGGCAGGCAGATACCCACGACCCTGCCGCTCCCGGTCGGCATCTGACGGAAGCGCCGCGGCCTCTCAATGCGCCAAGGCCAGTCGGGTCAATCCGTTGTCACGTGGGCCCGGTCCCCGGATCTGGGACCGATCGTCCCATCCGGGCTGTGCAGGGGGTTTGCAGTACGCGGTCACCACCTAGCTCTACGCCTTCAGCTCGGGGGACGGGAACCCCGCCTACCGGAAGGAGAGTCTCGCCGGACGCGAGTTCCCCCGCCGGGCTGGGAAGGGATTGCAAACGATGCTGAATCGATTCTGGAGACGAGGGTCTCTCGTCCTGATCCTCGACGGGGTCCTCCTCGCGGCCATCCCCCTCCTCGCCCAGTCCACGACCGGCTCCCTCCAGGGCACGGTCAAGGACGAGCAGCAAGCGGTCGTTCCGGGGGTGACGGTCACGGTACGCAACGTCGACACCAACGCCACCTATGCGACCATCACCGACTCGCAGGGTCGCTGGCACGTCCCCCAGCTTCCGGTCGGCAACTACGAGGTCAAGGTCGAGCTGGCCGGCTTCGCCACCATCCTGCGCACGGGCATCGGGCTGCTCCTCAACCAGGACGCCGTCGTGGACGTCACCATGAAGACGGCGACCGTGAGCGAGACCATCACCGTCCAGGCGGACGCGCCGCTTCTCAACACGAGCAACGCGGAGGTCGGCGTCCGCTTCGACACCAAGCGCATCGCGGAGCTGCCGGTCAACGCCCCGCCCGGCGGCGCCGGCTTCCGCGACGTCTACAGCCTCGCTCTCTCCGCCGCGGGGGTCAGCGCCCTGTCGAGCGGCAACTCGACCTTCGCCGCCGGGACCAATTTCTCGGTCAACGGCATGCGCCCGCGCGGGAACAACTTCATGATCGACGGCCAGGACAGCAACGACCCGAGCGTCACCGGACGCCAGCAGCCGATCAACAACACCGACATCGTGCAAGAGATCCGGCTCATCACGAACCAGTTCAGTGCCGAGTTCGGCCGGGCGGCGGGATCGGTCCTGAACGTGGTCACCAAGAGCGGCACCAACAGCGTCCACGGCTCCGCGTTCTGGTTCGCGAACCGCAACCAGCTCAACGCCATGAGCAACCTGGACAAGAACGCGGGCCGCACGGAGGCCCCGTTCCGGAGCGAGAACCAGTACGGGGGCACGCTCGGCGGTCCCCTTGCTCGCGACAAGGTGTTCTTCTTCGGCTCCTACCAGCGGTGGACGAACCGCCAGCTCGGCTCGGGGACCACGTTGAATGGCGCGCCCACCGCGGCCGGGCGTCAGGTCCTCCAGCAGGCCGCGGGAACCCGTCCCCAGGTGGCGGCCCTGCTCGAGTTCCTTCCCGAAGGAACCGGCTTCGTGAAGAACGCCACCATCAATGTCGGCGGCCAGACCTACACTATTCCCCTGGGCTCGATCACCGGGTCCGCGACCCAGAAGCTCGACAACAGCCAGGCCTCCGGACGCCTCGACTACCGCATGGGCCAGAACCACACCCTGAGCGCGCGCTACCTCTACAACGACCAGTTGCAGGGCGGGATCGGGCAGGTCACGCCGCCCGGCATCACGTCGATCACTCCCGCCACCCAGCACGCCGCTGCCATGTGGCTGACCAGCACTCTCTCCAACCGCGCCTTCAACGAGCTCCGCGTGGCCTTCCAGCGCCTCGACACCGCGACCAGCGCTTCGGACACGTCCTCGCAGGAGATCCCTTCGATCGAGATCTCGGAGCTGGGCCTCACGGGGTTCAACGCCGCCTCCAGCCGTACCGCCATCGGCCTCGCCGTGAACCTGCCCCAGTCGCGCAAGAACAACACCTACCAGTTCCAGGACAGCTTCACCTACATCCAGGGCAACCACTCCTGGAAGGTCGGGGCGGACATCCGCCGGATCTCCGTGGACAGCGACTTCAACCCCACCATCCGCGGGCGGCTCGCATACACCACGCTCCAGCGCTTCGTAGACGACGTCTCGGACGTGGCGGCCATCAACAAGGTGCTCCCGGGGGGCAAGATCGTCCAGAACTACGACTGGTGGGACGCCTATGGCTTCGCCCAGGACGAGTGGAAGATCACCCCCAGCCTCACGCTGAATCTGGGAGTGCGCTACGAGCTGCCCGGAAACGCCGTGGCCAGCCTCGTCCCGGTGAACGGGGCCATCGTGGCCGCGGCCGGCGGTGACGAGCGCTACCGTCTGATGCCGGTCCCCCAGAAAGACACCAACAACATCCAGCCCCGCGTCGGCTTCAACTGGAACCCGAAGACCGGCCGGGATGGCTTCCTCGGCTTCCTGACCGGGGGTGATCGCCTCGTCATCCGTGGCGGCTACGCCCGGACCAACGACTACCAGTTCCTGAACCTGGCCCTGAACATCGCCAGCTCGTTCCCGTTCGTGGCGGCGATCACCCTTCCGACCACTGCCCAACCGACGGGGGCCAACGGAGTGTCCAACGCCTTCGCACGGCTGGCGGGCTCTACGCTTCCCGGCGACCCGAACCTGGCGACGCGCACGGTGGTGTCGGGCGGCTTCCGGGCGCCCATCGCCGACCAATTCAGCTTCGAGCTCCAGCGGCAGGTCACGAACAACCTCGTGGTGCGGGCGGGCTACATCGGCACGCGGGGGAAGGACCTCTTCCAGACCCTGGACGGCAACCCGCGGCTGCCGTTCTCCACGACGCGCGTCGATCCCACGCGGGGGGTGATCCGCCTGCGCGACAACACCGCGGAGTCCACGTACAACGCGCTCCAGGTGGGCTTCGAGCAGCGCGTGGCCAAGGGGTTCAGCGCGGGCTTCTACTACACTTACAGCAAGTTCACCGACACGGCATCGGACACCTTCAACCCGAGCGTCAACGGCGAGGTGGCCGTGCCGCAGGACTCCTTCAACATCGCGGCCGACCGCGGTTACTCGACCTACGACCGGCCGCAGCGCGTGACGGGGAGCTTCGTCTGGGAGCTACCGGTGTACCGCAACCAGGAAGGAGCCATGGGCCACATCCTCGGTGGCTGGCAGATCACCGCGAACTTCAACTTCCAGGACGGCCCACCCTTTACGCCGCTGAACGGCGCCGACCCCACGGGCGCGCTCTCCGGGATCGATGGTCTCGTAGGCAGCGCCATCCGCCCCAACCTGAACACCAACCTGGACCTTTCGAGGATGACCATCGACCAAATCAAGTCGGCCGGGGGAGCCGGCCTCTTCCGGCAGATCTGCGGCAAGCCCTCCCCAACCTGTGCGGGTGAGCGCGTAGGCAATGCGGGTCGGAACATCCTGCGGGCCGATGGGATCTACAACATCGACTTCGCGGTCATCAAGAACACCCGCATCGGTCGCAACCAGAACCTCCAGTTCCGCTGCGAGATGTTCAACGCCACCAACACCCGGAACTTCGGCATCCCCGAGAGCCGGATCAACTCCGCGAACTTCCTCAACGAGAAGGGCACCGACGGAGGCAACCGCTTCATCTGGCTCTCCGCCCGGTTCACGTTCTAGGGCGTCGAACGATCGCTCGGAAGGCCTACTTCCGGGGGAAGCGGTATTCCCCCGAGGGGTCGGTCCGCCTCATCTCCGTGACCCTTCCGTCCGACACCGCGAACTCGACGACCACGTCGGAGAACTCCTTCACCCGGAAGCGGTGCGGCTTCCACGGCGTCAGGGCCTGGAACGGCTGGCCCGGGGAGACGACCCCAAGGGTGCCGTTCTCCTTGAGGACCACCTCGAGCTTCGCGCCCGTGGGCGTCTCGTAGGTCCCGGCGTACGGGCGGAGGGTCGTCAGGGCGGAGAGCGCGGCCGGCACCCGGCGCACGAAGGTGACCTCGGCCTCGTCGAGGGAGACGAGGGCCTTGTCGACCTCCCCCTGCGGGCTGGTGGAGAAGTTCACGGACCACTTCCCCTCCTCCTCGTCGTCGGCAGTGTCGAAGCGGTCGTAGTGGAAGTGGCTCAAGGGAAGCCGGATCTTGTGGAAGTCGAAGAGCAGACCCTCGCCGGACTTCGAGGTGGTGAGGACGCCGTAGGCCGAGTGCTCGAATTCACCCACGTAGTCCTCGAGCGGGTGAGAAGGCTTCGTTCCCGCGACGCGCTCGCCGCCGGCTCGGGCGCGCGCCGCCTTGCCCGCCTCCTTCCCCTTCAGGCGGATGTCGAGCATGCGTTCGCTCCAGGGGGTCAAGCTCATCCCGAGCAGCCGCTCATAGATGCCGTAGGAGACGACGTTGTAGAGGGGGGCGGCGTGGTTCCCGATCACCAGCACCACCGCTCCGATCCCGTCATAGGGCATGAGCGAGACCTGGGAGTGGAAGCCGTTGATGTCACCGCCGTGGTAGGAGATCGCGTGCCCCCGGTACGAAGCCGTCCAGCGCCCTGTCCCGTAAACGGGATTGAGCAGCTCGCCGAAGCCTCGGGCTTCGAGCATCGTGTTGGGCAGCGCGATGGCAGGCGCGAGCGTCGCCTTGAGGACGCTGGCCGGGATCACCGTCTTCCCGCCGGCCTTGCCGTCGTTCATCAGCGCGGCCACCCACTTCGCCATGTCCTGAAGGTTCGAGTTGAGGGAGCCCGCGGGGCCGACCCCGGCGGCCTCGCGGTAATACGGGATCTCGTGGAGCTCGAACGAATCGCGCCGCTCCGTGAACGGGACGCCGTGGTCCGGCTGCTTCACCATGTCGTCGATGGAGAAGACGGTGCTGGTCATGCCCAGCGGCGACAGGATCCGCTCCTGCACGAACTCCTCCCACGTCTTCCCGCTGAGCAGCTCGATCACGTAGCCGGACCCCGCGTACATCATGTTGTTGTAGAGGAAGGTCTGCCGCAGGGGCTGTGAGGGCTCCAGGTACTTGAGCCGCTCGAAGAGCTCCTTGCGGGTGAAGGCGGACTTGTACCAGATCGAGTCGTGGCGCGTGATGCCCGTGCGGTGGGAGAGCATGTCGCGAATCGTCACCGTGGCGGTGAGGTCGTCGTTGTAGAAGCGAATGGTCGGCACGAACTCTCGCACCGGCCGGTCCCAATCGAGCTTGCCCTCCTCCACGAGCAGGCCGGACGCGATCGCGGTGAAGAGCTTCGTGTTCGAGGCGATCGGTACCGTCGTCTGGGGGGTGAACGGCAGCTTCCTTGCGTAGTCCCGGAAGCCGTAGCCCTTGGCGAACACGAGCTCACCCTGGACCACGACGCCGACCCCGATGCCGGGCACGTTCCAGTCCTTGACCACCTTCTGCATGTAGGCGTCGAAGTCCCCGAGCTTCTTGCGGAGGACCGGATCTTCGGCGCCCAGGCAGGCCGGGGGGCGGCAGGACAGCAAGAGGGTGACGAGGCAGACGGCGCGCATCGCGACCCGGAGGCGGTCTCGCATGGTGGCGCTCCTTTGCGGTGACCGTACCCTCGGAAGCGCGCGCCGGTCAAGGCCGAGATGCTACCCTGCCGAGGTGCCCCGTCGCCTCGGCCAGCACTTCCTCCGCCCCGCGTCGGTCGAGCGCCTGCTCCGCACGATCGCCCCCACGAAGAACGACGTGTTCCTCGAGATCGGGGCCGGGAAGGGCGCACTCACCCTGCCGCTCGCGGCGCGGGCCGGGCGGGTGGTCGCGGTGGAGCTCGACTCCCGTCTCGCGCGACGTCTACGCGAGCGGGCCCCGGGCAACCTCGAGGTCCTCGAGGGCGACGCGCTGGCGATGGACCTCGGGGCACTCGTGCCCCCCGGCAGCCGCCTCGCGGGCAACCTGCCCTACGCGATCTCGAGCCCCCTCCTGCGGCGCTTCCTCGAGATGCACGGCCATGTGCGCGACCTGCACGTCATGTTGCAGGAGGAGGTTGCCGCCCGCGTGGCCGCCGCGCCCGGCTCGCGCGCCTACGGGATCCTGTCCGTGTTCTACGCGCTCTGGGCCGACGCGGACATGCCCCTGCGATTCCCGCCGGGATCGTTCGACCCGCCCCCCAAGGTCGGGTCGGCGGTCCTGCGCGCGCGCTTCCTGGCCGAGCCCAGCGCGGACGTGGGCGATCCCGCCGCCTTCCAAAGGCTCGTCCGCCAGGCCTTTGCGCGCCGGAGACGAACCCTTGAAAACAACTTGCAAGATAGCTATCCTAACCTCAAGCATCACTTGAGCTTGCTCAACCTGGCGGGGACCCGGCGGGCGGAAACACTATCGGTTGGGGAGTTCGCAAGGCTTAGCCGTGCCCTCTCTCTCGAATAGCTCGGCGTCGAGCGGCCCTCTGGCGGCCGGAGCCCGCCCGTCTGCGCTGCGCCTCATCCCGCTCGGGGGCCTCGGCGAGTTCGGCCTGAACGCGATGGTCCTCGAGTGGGAGGACCACCTGCTCCTGGTGGACGCGGGCGTGCAGTTCCCGAGCGCCGAGATGCCGGGCGTGGATTCGATCGTCCCCGACTTCGAGTACCTGGGCGAGCGCGCCTCTCGCCTGCGCGCGATCCTCCTCACCCACGGCCACGAGGACCACATCGGCGCATTGGCGTTCGCGCTCCAGGCGGCGCCCGCTCCCGTGTACGGGAGCCGGCTCACCCTGGGCTTCGTGCGCCGCCGGCTGCGTGACGCCGGGCTGGACGCCGACCTGCACACCCTCCGGCCTGGACAAGCAGAGGCGATCGGCCCCTTCCGCGTGCATCCGATACACGTCGCGCACAGCGTCCTCGACAGCCTGGCCCTCGCCATCGAGACCCCGGCCGGAGTCGTGCTCGCCAGCGGCGACTTCAAGATCGACGCCGCCGCCTCCCCGGAGGAGCGCACCGACCTCGAGTCGCTCGCGGCCTGGGGCGACCGCGGGGTGCTGGTGCTCCTTTCCGACAGCACGAACGTGGAGCAGTCCGGGGCGACCGCGGGCGAGGACGCGGTGGTGCCGGCCTTCGAGGAGGTCCTCGGCCAGACGCGGGGACGCGTGCTCGTCTCCTGCTTCGCCACCTCCATCCCGCGCATCCAGCGCGTGGCGGATCTCGCGCAGAGGGCCGGCCGGCCCGTCGCGTTCCTGGGCCGGCGCATGGTGGACAACGCCGAGGTCGCCATGGACCTCGGGCTCCTGCGGGTCCCCATGGGCGCCCAGGTGCCGGCGGGCGTGCTCGGCGAGATGCCGCCCGGAGACCGGACCCTGGTCTTCGTCTCCGGCAGCCAGGGCGAGCCGATGTCCGCGCTGTCGCTGGTCAGCGTTGGCGAGCACCGCGACCTCGCGGCGGGGCCGGGCGACACCGTCGTGCTCTCGGCCCGGGCCATCCCCGGCAACGAGCGGACGGTCTCGCGCCTGATCAGCAACCTGTTCCGCCTCGGCTGCGACGTGGTGCATCCCGGCCTCGCCCGCGTGCACGTCTCCGGCCACGGCAGCCAGGACGACCTCCTCGAGCTCCTGGCCCGGGTGCGGCCGCGCTACCTGGTGCCCATCCACGGCGAGTACCGGATGCTGGCCCAGCACGCGCGCCTGGCCGCCCGCGCGGGGTTCCCCGCCGACCACGTCCTCCTGGCCGAGGACGGCGACGTGCTCGCCTTCGGCCCCGACGGCGCGCGCAAGGAAGCGCGCGTCCCCGCCGGCCGCACCCTGCTCGACGGGGGCTCCTTCGAGGTGGAGGAGATGGTGGTGCGGGACCGCCGTCACCTCTCGGCCGAGGGCATCGTGGTGCCGATCGTGGTCATCGACCGCCAGACCGGGCGCCTCGAATCGCCCCCCGAGATCGTGACCCGCGGATTCGTGGACGTGGGCGAAGGCGCGGCCCTGCTCGAGGAGGCGGGCCGTCTGCTGGAGGACGCCCTCGGGGCGCGGCCCCGCGAGGAGCGCCTCGACGGCGAGCTCACCCGCGAGCGGATACGCACGGAGCTGCGACGGTTCTTCCGGAAGCGCACCGACCGGCGGCCGATGGTGATACCGGTCGTCATGGAGGTATGAGCGGCATGGCACCGACACCTGGTCCGAGATCGACGCGGAGGGCGGAGCTGCTGGGGCTCTCCGCCTTCGCCGTCGCGCTGATGATCCTGATCTCCCTCGGGACCTTCGACCCTCACGACCCGGCCCCCTTCTTCAGGGCGGGGTCGGGAGGGGCCACCCGGAACTTCATCGGGCCCGCGGGGGCGTTCCTGGCCGAACTGCTCGTCCCCCAGCTCTTCGGGGCGGCCGCGCTCCTGCTCCCCCTCGCCCTCGGGCTCTTCGGCTGGAAGCTCTTCTGGTGCCGCCCCATCGAGGCCCCGTACACGAAGGCGCTCGGGATCCTGCTCCTGCTCCTCGCCCTGACCGCGTTCCTGGCCCTGACCTTCGGCACCGTCACCTTCGAGGGGGAGGCGCTGCGGGCGGGCGGCGCGGTCGGCGAGCTCCTGGCCGCCCTCCTCACGACCGACCTCAATCGCACCGGCGCCTACATCGTGGTGGCCACATCGCTCTTCGTGGCCCTCATCCTGGCCACCCAGTTCTCCTTCGCGGCCTTCCTGGGGGCGGCGGCTCGGCGGCTGGGAGCGCGCCTCTCGGCCCTGCGCACGGCCTGGGCGCACTACCGTGAGACCCGGCGCAAGGAGAAGATGCGGCGCGAGGTGATTCGTAAGCACACCCAGAGGGAGGCCGCGGAACCCGTGGGCGGCCTCCCGCGCGTCCGCAGGGTCAGGGCCGGCGAAGCGGACCTCGCCCTGGACGAGAGCGAGGAAGGCGACGACATGGAGGAAGAGCCCCTGGCCCGCCCGGCCCCCTCGCAAAGGCCGCTTCCGTTCGGAGGGCCCGCACGCGAGGAGGAGCTCTCGGAAAAGCGGCGGGCGTCCCTGCGCCGCAAGCGCGGGGCCGCCTCCGCCGGCCCCGATCCGACCGGCAACACCTCCCTGCCCCCCATCGCCATCCTCGACGAGCCGAAGCCCAGCATCTCGCTCGACAACGAGCGCCTCTACGAGAAGGGGCGCATCCTGCAGGCCAAGTGCAGCGAGTTCGGGGTGCTGGGGACGGTGAAGGAGATCCACCCCGGCCCCGTGGTCACCACCTACGAGTTCAAGCCCGACGCCGGAGTGAAGTACTCCAAGATCGTGGGCCTGGTGGACGACCTCGCCCTGGCCCTGGAGGCGGAGTCCATCCGCATCGACCGCGTGAGCGGCAAGGGCAACGTGGGGATCGAGATCCCCAACGAGGTGCGGGACACCATCTACCTGCGCGAGATGCTCGAATCGGAGGCGTTCCGCAAGGCCCCGGGGCGCCTCACCCTCGCCCTGGGCAAGACCGTGAACGGCGACCCCTGGGTGACCGACCTCGCCGCCATGCCCCACCTGCTGATCGCGGGCTCCACCGGCACCGGCAAGAGCGTCGGCCTCAATTGCATGATCGCCAGCATCCTGTTCAAGTCGACCACGGACGAGGTCCGGCTGATCCTGATCGACCCCAAGCGGCTCGAGCTGGGGGTCTACGAGGACATCCCCCACCTGCTCACCCCGGTGGTGACGGACGCCAAGATCGCGGCCAACGTCCTCAGGTGGGCGGTGGGCGAGATGGAGAAGCGCATCCGCAAGCTGGCCTCCGAGGGGGTGCGGAACATCGAGCAGTTCAACAACATCATCCGCGCGGAGAAGGCCTCCGGGAGCGGCGACTCCGAGGAGGAGCTGAAGCCGCTGCACTACATCGTCATCGTCATCGACGAGCTGGCGGACCTGATGATGGTCTCCTCCCACGAGGTCGAGGAGGCCATCACCCGCCTCGCGCAGATGGCCCGGGCGGTGGGGATCCACCTCATCCTGGCCACCCAGCGTCCCTCGGTGGACGTGCTCACCGGCCTCATCAAGGCCAACTTCCCCTCGCGCATCTCCTTCCGGGTGGCGGCCCGCGTGGACAGCCGGACCATCCTGGACTCGATCGGAGCCGAGCAGCTCCTGGGCCGCGGGGACATGCTCTTCCTGCCTCCGGGGAGCGCGCGCCTGCTGCGCATCCACGGCGCCCTCGTGACCGAGGCGGAGATCGCGCGCCTCACCGCCTTCCTTCGCAAGGTGGGCCAGCCCACCTACGACGAGAGCGTGGGCAAGCCCGAGAAGACCGCGGAGACCGCGGAGGTCCTGGAGCGGGACGACCTCTTCGACGAAGCCGTGCGCTTCGTGGTCCAGAGCGGCCAGGCCTCGACCAGCATGCTCCAGCGGCGCTTCCGGATCGGGTTCTCCCGGGCGGGGCGGCTCGTCGACATGATGGAGCGCGACGGGATCGTCGGTCCCGCCGAGGGCTCGAAGTCCCGGGAGATCCTGGTTCCCGGGGACTACTACGAGACGGTGGACTCCTGGCCCAAGTAACCCCTCGCCGCGCGACGCTCCTGCGAAGGCCCGGCTTCTTCGCCGTGCTGCTCTGCGCGCTCGCGCCATCCCTCGGCGCCGCCCTCCCGTCGGGCCCTCCCCGCGCCGCCAGCCCGAGCACCCCGCGGAAGCCCGACACCGCCCTCTTCGTGGAGGCCCAGCGCGCCGAGGCCACCCTGCGCGCCACCAAGTCCCGGCAGGCGCGTACCGCGGAGTGGGAGAAGGTGGTGCTCGCCTACCGCCGGGTCGTGGCGCGCTACCCCCAGAGCGGCTACTGCGACAACGCCCTCCTCGCCATCGGGAACCTCTATCGCGAGATGAGCCAGCGCTTCCGGGAGACGCACTACGAGCAGGACGCGGTCGCCGCCTACCGGGCGGTGGTCTCCGAGTATCCGAGCAGCCGCCTGGGCGAGGAAGCGCTCTGGGACGTGGTGCAGATGGCCCAGGCCTCGAGCGACCGGCGCCGGATCGGCGACGCGGGCAAGGCCTACCTGGACGCGTTTCCCGACGCCCCGCGGGCCCGGGAGGTGAAGGCTCTCCTCCGCCGCCGCACCCCCACCGCTCCCCTGCCCAGCCCGCCCCCGCCGGGCCTCGCGGCGGTGTTCGACCTCCGGGCTTGGAGCGGCGACTCCTCCACCCGGGTCGTCCTCGACCTGGAGCGGAAGGTCAAGCTCGCCTACGACCGGATCGCCGGTCCGGATCGGCTCTTCGTCGATCTCCTCGGGACGCGCCTCCACCCGAACCTGAAGAGCCGGAGCTTCCCCGTGGGGGACGGGCTGCTCGAGAAGATCCGCATCGCCCAGAACAAGGATGACGTGGTGCGGGTGGTCCTCGACTTCAAGGACGTGAAAGACCACAGCGTCTTCTTCCTCGAGGACCCGACCCGGCTCGTCATCGACGTCCGCGGAACGTCCCGTCCACGGGCGCTGATAGCCGAGAAGGGCACCACCCCGCCCACCGCGGCCCCGACCGGCGGGGACAGCTCCGCCCCTTCGGGCGGGGTCGACGTCCTGCCGAGCCACCGGGTGGACGGAATGCTGGCCGCGGAGGCGGGGCCGCGGGGCCCCCG
>WNGL01002021.1_pt1 | contig 24811 bp, 26 predicted proteins | sample 5400591 | NCBI WGS metagenome assembly WNGL01 (sample SAMN13153377, study PRJNA577476) | soil metagenome | isolation source: 80 cm soil or saprolite under Garry oak tree replicate 1 | place: USA:California | collected 2016-06-15 | reverse complement strand
GGTCACCTGCACGTACGAATGGATGATGGAACGGAGAGTGAATTAGGACCAGGTGATGTTCAACTCCTCGGACCAGGCCATGATGCTTGGGTCGTCGGTGATGAACCGGTTGTTGCCCTTGACTTTCAGGGTGGCAAAATCTACGGCAAGTAAGCTTTCTCGTCACCATCCCCAAGGTGAGTTAGAAGTAAAGTAGATCGGCTTATGTAATTTCTTGCCAGAGTCAAATGAAAAATGAGGAGCTTGATAGTGTGATGCCATCAAGCTTCTTTTCCTTTCATATCCAGTGCTCTTGGTTCCTCTCCCCACGATGAAAATGCTAGTGTTTATGATAACTGCGCACCGATAAAGAAATGGTTACAGCTCACGTTTGTCCATCCCAACCCCAATGAGAATAGAGGGAGGGGGGTCCCGTTTTGGGTATCACAAGTTCATCGAAAATCGGAAGGCGGGTCCCGTTTTGAGTATCAAGCGGGTCCCATCCACGGCTCATTCCCAAATTAAGTGAGCTTGGTTGCTTACTTTTCAGATCAATACACCAACGATGAGAAAAAACCTTCATAGATGAGCTAGAGGTGATCTGATCAGACCGAGCCTGTAATTCCTAGCAAGCAGGCACACTTAATGTGGGGGAGAGCCAGGTGTTAAGGATCAAAAACAGTAACAAACTTTCCAAGCGAGAGTGCTTGGCATTACGTCTCTTATGCGTTGTCTTGATTTGTCAAGAATAATATATAGCGGGTATCTCCACAGTGTCGGGCAGCTTGTTTTCAACCGTTGCAAAATCAAAAACCCGCTCCTTAGGATCATAGGGAATATTCACTGCATTGGCAACTTTATTAAGTACCTGTGCCTGCTCAGGCGTGAGTTCTAAACGCTCAATACCTAGAAATTTACGCTCTCGTAGGAGGCGGCACACAAATGCTCCTTTTTGCCCATCCGCAAACTGATCAAAGGCAAGAAAGCCAAAGCCCATAGAGACTTTCTTTACCGTTTCTCGTACTGTTTTTGACTATGTAAACAGGACCCACTTGACAGTGAAAATGGAACCCACCATCTGCAAATGGATAATCCAAATGGGACCCACCCACACCACCCACACCTGTGTTCTCAAATCGGGGGGAGTGGCTTCAGAGGCTGCACCATTGCGGATAAATCTCAACTACAGGTGGTCCCCTTTTCTGTGAGCAAAAGTATTACCTGGGTCCCGTTTTGATAATCAAAATGGGGACCAGTGGGACCCAATTTCATGAGCAAAAACATCGTACATCTTCCGGTGCTATAACTGATAACTCACTTCCTAAAGTCACGAGCATATCGTAATACTTGTTTACATCGGGAAGGTTCAGTTGTTCCCCACCTGATACCCCTATCTGTTCTTGAAGAGCAGCAAACGGATTGCCTTCCCTTTCTCCTGAGGCTGCTGGTACGGTGCTTTCAATAATCGGTGAAAATGGATGTGGATTCTGTTGGGTATCAGAGGAAACTAGTGGTTGTGGTACATCTTCTGCTGACATGCGAATAGATCGTTTATATCAGCTTCATTGGTGCGTGTCAATTGTTCGTTTGTTATGTTATCGCTGCCGAATTTTTCACTTACCTACAACAGGAGCTGGCAGGAGTGACCGTTGATCAGCCTCCCACGTCTGCACTATGAACATGGCAAGCGCACCTGCAAGGTTCACCGCAAGCTCGGCAAGATACAGAGTTGGTACTGCGCTCCCCTTTCCTTTGCCATGCGCGTCACTCAGTTGGTTTCTGAGTGCTCCGATCCCTTCAACAACAGACTGACAGCCGCCAAAAATTTGTTTAAGGACTGGCTCGATCTGTTGGTTCGGCGCGATCCCAAGTTCCTGTGCTAGCAAGGAGTAAAGTTTCGGCAAGTCAGTTTTCTTCTCATCATATGATCTGCCACATGCTTCAAGGATGTGCTTACAGGTACTTTCAAGTAAGGTACGCGCTGCTGTAATTGCTCCTTGCGGGTCGCTTGCACAGCGACCTATCGCCTTCTCCCAGTCCTTCATAATAGAAGCTGAGTCAAGCTTCTGAAGTGCTGAAGAAACGCGCGGATCAATCACAAAACTGTTTAGCATTGCCGCCAGTTCATTCCGTCGCTGCTGAGACGGCTTCCCTCTACCCATAGGGAAATTCGGCTTTCTGCATAGCTCAAGCAGCAGTTCTTTCTGCCGCCAAAGGGGAAGTAACGAAAGCCAGTATTCAAACGCCTTCGCACGCGTGGGAAATGGATTGGGGTGTAGCTTCTGATCATACTCCATCCGCGCCATCATAATACCGAGACTGCTCCAGAAGCCACGCTCATCATACACAGAAGAAGGATACGGAACAACTTTGTGTATCTCTTCGGTAAAAAAAGCTTTCATCTCCTCCTGAGTAAAGCCCGTCCTCCCGGCAAAAAGCTCACAAGCTGTCTTACGGATTTCATAGGGCAGTGGTGCTCGATACAAAAACATAACCGCTCCTACATGAATGTGCTAGTAAACCTCGTATAACATATGTCACCAATTTTCCCATGCTCTTCAACAAAGAGCAGTCATGCACATAATACACCTGCCCTCAATAGCCGTGATTGTACATCACTATAACCCACTGCTATCTCTCCAATTCTATCTCTTTTCCATTAACGCCCGCTGGTCCATGTGTCAATGCGGTTGATTATACGGTTCCTCAAAGATTTTTTGAAGACGTGTGCCGGTTTTCCACATTCCTGGGACTTTTCCACAACCTCCCCTACCCCCCTTGACCCCCCAGGGGTTTCTAGGGGAACCCTTGTTTCTCTCTTGCTTTACTTATTCGTCACTTCGTGACGGTTTTTAATCAATCACAAAACAACGAATATACCTATTCGATAGAGTAACTCAGGTAGTCCGATGACAAGATCGGTTCCCTATCTGGTGATAGACAATCCTCTTTTCAGAGTAAGACCAGATCGTGCAAGTTGAGTTTCCAAGATAGCCTGTAACAGCTACGTAGCAGAGATAAAAGCGATAATATCGTTTCCCTGCTCTTATTCCTCAGCAACGTAAGTGTTATACCTCTCCCATTTGGTTTTCTTTTCGATGTTCCTGGTGTTCTACTACCGCACTGTTGGAAGTAGTATCATACCGTTTGATATGGTTGGCCTGTTCACAAAAAAACCTCCGCCAGTCTTGACATACCGGAAGAGGTTTGCTACGCTCGTCTTGTTGGAGAGAGCGGTTATTGAGTCACCTCTTTCGGTTATTCAGTAGCCGTTTTTTTGTGCTTCTTGCTTGAAATCCTCATCAATTGTAGCTCCACCGATTAGATTGCTGTCAAGACCCAAATTACTAATTTGCTGATTTGTTGGTTTGTGGATTTGCGGACAAACTTCTTTGCTAATTTGCTTCTTTGTCAGTTTGCTTGCTTGCTAGTTTACTAGCAAAAGTCTTCTTATTTTCTTCCGGTTAAATACCCATCTACTGCCTCTTGTAGCACCTCATAGTCTTTTCGATCAGTTGCAATTGCTATTTGCTTGAGAGCTTTCAGGCTCTCCTCGGTCAAGTAGCTACCAAACTTCTTTAGTAATTTGCTGGTTTGCTGGTTTGCTGGTTTGCTGGTTTGCTTCTTTGCTTCTTTGTTGGTTTGCTTCTTTGTCAGTTTGCTTACTTGCTAGTTTGCTAGCAAATCCATTTGCAGGTACGGAAGAAGAATTTTTCAGCTCAGCCGTATCCGATAGGGGAGTTGCTTGTGATGGCTTCTTGTCTAGCTGCGTTAATATATCAAATCTTCCCATAGTTAATTGCGTAAATTTTGTCCTTTTGCTATCTCTTCAACCTGCTTTGCGGTAGCTTGCTTTTTTCCTTGTGCAGCAAGCTCTATCAGGAGTTCAAAACAGACTTTTATCGCATCTCGCGGAAGTCCCTTGGTATATGCATAGAGAGTTTTATATGCCTCGTCAGTATTCTCAAATATTGCTCCATTATGACCTGCCACAATAAGCCGAAAGGAGATCATGTCCTTGAGATCATCAAGTGACATGGCATTAATAGCAATAGGGAACATGCGTGATGCTAGCTCTCGGTACTGGATGATCTTCGTTCCAAGTTCTTCTTGCCCGACCAGGACAATTTGCAGCAACTTGGTAGTATTGGTTTCAAAGTTTAAGAGGTAGTGAATGAGTTTCAAGGTATCGCGGTTCATGTACTGCGCTTCATCAATCAGGAGTACGGGTACTTTTCCGTCCTGGTATTGCTGAACAAGAAATTTTTCAAAGTTGTTGAGTGAGGCCGTGTACGAACGTTCTGTTTTCACATCAAACGTTTCAAGGATGAGCCGTAAGAATGCATTACTGCTTTTGAGGTTGGGGGAGATAAGCAGCTTAACATTATACCGCTGGTCCTGGCTCAACTTTTCTTGCAATCTTCTGACAAGGGAAGTCTTGCCGCTTCCGATCGGGCCGTACATGTAGATTGGGCCAATTCGGTCTCGCGCCATAAATTCACATTTTGCAAGAGCTTCTTTGACTTGGGAGGAAAAATAGAGAAACCTGGGGTCAGGAGTGGTGATAAATGGGTGTTCGTTAAAACCGAAATATTTAATGATCGCGTCTATGTCCATAGGGCCATTATTGAAACAGTATGGACATATACTCAGCAATTTGTCAAGTAGTACCCAAAGTTGCTGGCACTTTGACCTGTCATGAACGAAAGTGGTAAAAAAGGGGATTTAGGCCGCTTGCGAACCTGGATTCTCTTGGGTCTTCTCAAGAAGGGTGAGAAAGTCCCCTGGGTTGAAAATGTGGATGCCCTGGTACTCTCGTACAATGAGGAGATCAGTGTCTCCGCTGACGATAAAAAGCGCACTCCCTGCAATAGCGCACTCAATAAATTTGTTATCTTCGGGGTCTTGCGAAACGATATGTACTGTTTTTGTAGGGGTAACAAGAAGCGCAAATCTGCGGAATTCATCAATGACTTTTCTTATTTGGAGAGGGGTCATGTGATGGCGTGTTTGAATATGCTCATACAGTAACACGTGTTCATATTCCTGCAAAATAGGCTCGGATACCACTACATCAAATGTTTCTTGTTGCCAGTGGTCAAAAATGCGGGAAGGCGCACCAGTAGGGGAAAGGAAGCTACTCACCACAACATTGGTATCAAGAACAACTCGCATAGTTAGCGGTGAGTCCGTACTGTTTTTACTGCCTCAGCGACAAGTGTATCCGCTTCGTCAGGCGCGAGGTTAGCTCGTTCAGAAGTACTTCGTATGGCCGTAAAGAAAGCGCTTCGTGTCTGTTTCCATTGCTGGTACGTCTCGATAGGCACAATGACCGCTATTGGTTCACCATGCCGTTCTACAATAAATTTACGACCTTTCGCCAGTACCTCTTGGAGTACCCTGCCAAACTTGCGCCGTACCTCAAACGAGGTGATGCCTTGTTCTGTGATGTTTAATGGTAGTGTATTCATAGGTGTATATAGCGTAATTATTGCAAATAACGCTATATATGTCAATATGCAATTTACAAGGCCCTGTACAAACATCGCTGCAACCAGGTGCCACTGATAAAATTCTTGGCCTGGGTAGGCATGTAGGTACTTTCCTACTCGTTTACCCAGGCGTTTTCTTTTTCTCCTTCTAGCGAAGTCCTTAAATCTCTTTAGCGAAGTTCGTTGTTTTTTCCGGTTTACTACGGGGAGGCCTATAATGATTGACAGCAAGACAATATTTTGATATACTCCACGAGCTTTTCAAGCATAAGCGGTAGTACATGCTATACGACACAAATACCACTGCTTGAAAGTATTCCTCGCACATTTACACAATACGGAAAGTTTCTAATACCTCTTCTATACGAGTTGAGCTGACCCCAAATGGTAGCAAATCTTTTGCTTCCAGTTATTGGTCAGTTCAATAGTTCGGTTATGAAAGAGGTAAGATTTAATGTCCAAAAAGGACAAGCAGCCAACCCCTTACGAGAGAGTTGGAGACACCTTTATTGTTCCCCAGGGGAACGCATTTACCATGAGGGATAACCCCGCGCAATGGTATAAGCGAGCAGAAAGCTTTGACACTGTTCAGGGGTACGTCATCTTTGGGAGAAGAATGGAGTTATGTCTCCGAAGTGTCCTCGGAGCAGATACAGCTAGCAGAGAGGGAACAGCGACCCTCATCAGAGATGTTTTTACTGCCCCGCGTAAGTTTGCATCTATTAGAACCCGCTTACAAGCAGACATAGGAAGCATCTTACCAGATGCGGCTCTTGCGGATTGTGGCGCAGGAAGCGGATCACTTCTTGGTTTTGTTGAATGGGCTGATCTGCCGTACCCGAAACGTCTGGTTTTGCTCGAGCCTGCTGATAAGTATTATGCTTTTCTGCAACACAGAATTGAAGGAAGCGTCTACACCCCAACGGGACAACGGTTACAAGTACTTGAAAAAGAAGCGCATACCCGCCATGATGAGACAGAACACGTTGTGTACGTGGTGCAAGATGCAAAAACAGGCAATCAGTCGCAAATACAACTGATCCATGCTCCCGCGCAACAAAAAGCGTTGCCTTTGGCAGACAAAACCAACGGACTAATGTTTGTGGGCGTGAGCAAGTATTACACCTCTGGTGAATTTAAAGAAATGGTTGAAAATGCCCAGGCGCAGCTTCTTGATGATGATATGGGTATAACCGCGTTTAACACGCAGGCGCATACAGAGGTGATCCCACATTTATCCATCATGGAGCATCTAGCGTATCGAGGACTCAAGGCGGCCCATCAACTGAAGGTTTCAGGAAAAGCAACCTTGCATAATTTTTATGTCACAGAAGACATTGTGCGGTTTCCCGGTCAGAAACATATTGTGCATAACTTTGGTAATGCTATTATTGTCGTGCTACGATAATATGAGGCTGGGGTTTTAAAAGTTAGCACTTTGAAGCAAATACAGGGCTTTCACTGAAACTCATCATAAGCGAAAGTCCTGTACTCTTACCTTTTCGCAAGAAAAAAGAATACATATATATACCTATGATCCACATAGCCCTTTCTACCAAATGCGGGGATTTTTCAGTAAAAGAGGTTTTCCAACTGGCAAAAGAGCTTCGCTTTGACGGTGTAGAGTATATTCTTTCCCTAAACGATCTGTGGACTTCTCCTAAAAAAGTTCTTGAGTATAGTGCTTTTTATAAAGTTCCTGTTATATCACTTCATCAACCCCTCTCTCTTGCCTACTACGCCCCTCCTGTATTATTTGAAACTCTTTTAAGAGCTGGTCGCCATTTTTCTGCACAAGTATATACTTTTCACCTATGTAGCCTTTTACATCCGTTGCAGCCCGATACCTTCCCTCACATCTTTCTTGAAAAGGCCAGGAGATATAACATTGACGTAAGTTTTGAAAGTAACCCTGCTACCTTCCCTCTTACTTTGCTCTCTCCTCAGACCTACCAACCACACGAATTTGCAGCGTTTTGCAAGCACTACAACTTACCTATGACCCTCGATACATCGCATATTGCCAAAAGCAAGGGCGATATTGTGGAGTTTTATACGGCAAACTCTACACGCATACCTGTCCTGCATCTCAGTGACTTTGATGGACACACACAGCACCTTCCGTTAGGGATGGGTGACCTTCCCTTGACCGCGTTACTGCAAGCACTGAAGAAACGATGCCAGAATACTACTCTTGTCTTAGAGTTACATCATTTTCCCCGTTGCGAGTCACCAGAGGATAAGATACAGGCACTAAAAACGAGCCTACTCTTTCTAAGGAAATTTCTTTGACCAGACTTAAGATTTTACCCCACAGAAAGTGGGTATTGTTGACTAACACCCCGAAAAAGTAAAGCAACTCGTTTCAAAACTCTCCTCATCTCTTACCCTTCTCATACCAATTTCTCATCTCTTTGCGTATTTACAATTTTTACCGTTAATCAATGAAAGAACTGCATCACGTGTTTCTGTATACGAGATTTTCTATACTCCTTTTTCCTATAACCATGCATTATAGGAAAGTGGTTTGTGGCTGAGAGCCTCTTGTACAGACTCGCCCCTTTCCGTATAATCGAAATACTCCTGTTTATAGGAAATAATTTACCGGGTCATTTGTAGGATTGCTCCTTACGGGACCAGGGGATATCCTAATGAGAAGAACGATATGTACGCACTTACCACAACAGAAGCCATAGCATTATTTGAAAAAGCACTGGCTGGCAATAACTACAGCGAGGCAACGATCCGGGCATATACGGATGATCTAGGGCAATTTATACAGTGGGTGAAGGAAACTCGCGTAGATTGGGAGAGTCCAACCCATTTTACCCGCATTGATATCGTCGAATTCTTAAATCACCTGGCAGCAAGGAAAACAACCGGGGTAACACGAGTTCGCAAACTGGCAGCTATCAGAAACTTTTTAACCTTCCTCAAAGAAAACAGTATTATCGCTGGCAATCCGTCAGAGACGGTGAAAGGACCACTGCGGGAGGAGAAAGAGCCGCCAATCCTCCAGCAGAATGAGTATAAAGCCTTGCTTTTTGAGGCATCGAGGAATAGCCGTGATTATGCAATTATGCAGGTCTTTTTACAAACCGGGCTTCGGGTCAGCGAGCTGGTACATGTGACACTGCCTGATGTGGATGTGGAAAATAAAACACTGCTTGTCAGGCAAGGCAAAGGGAAAAAGGATAGGACTATCCCTCTGGAAGAGCAGGCGATAGGGGCTTTGAAGAAGTACCTGAAAGAACGGGTGTCAGAGGATAGCTGTACAACCGTATTTGTGGCGAGAAATGGGACCTCAATGGATGTTCGTACTGTTCGCTATCTGGTTCAGAAGTACCTCAAGCAGGCAGGCATTCACAAAAAGGCAAGTGTGCATACCCTCCGGCACACATTCGGGACCCACAAGGTGGATCGGGGTATGACGCTTCCTGCACTACAAGAGCTACTTGGTCATCGCAAGATGGAGACGACCTACCGATATGTCCATCTTGCCAAAGCAAACTTGAGGCAGCAGCAGGAACAAACGGCTTTATAGCTTACTTCAAATTAGATAGATAGTACGACAAGAGGCTGTAATAAATTTATTTACCGTATTTCTTTCTGGCTTCTTCCAATTGCTCTTCATAGATGCTACTGGCTATTTGCTTGGCTAATTGACCTTTCCAGACATTCTTAAAACCCTTTAGGTGGTCATATAAATCACAATACTCTTCAATATCCTCTTGAGTTAATTTTGGACAGTCTTCTTTTAAATTTTCTGCAAGCCATCCCCATGACCTTTCTTTTCTTGTGTGTGTTAATAACACATCGACAAACATATAGAACATTTCTAAAGTGCTTCCGTCCAAACTTTCAGGAAATAATGCAAGCCACATCTTATACCACCTGATGGCTGATTTTGGCATATCTTTTTTCATGATTTTTCCCTGTCTAATTTACTCGTGGATGCCATACCGATTGTTGGGTAACGATGTTGAGCAAAAACACCAGCTAGTGAAGTTGTACCTTATTTGTGGTCTTCATTCTTTTTTGTTGATTGCTCGAAATTTGATTTTGCTTCCGCTGCCAGGTAATTGACCTATTGAGTAGATTGCGACTGGACAGGTTGATTATTTACCACACCAATTGCTAGCGAGACCAGAGGAAACTGATGCGAGTGCCCCATGAGGTTTGTACCCCTAATGTAGCCGCGTTGTAGATCTTCTGGACTAAAAAAGACGGTAATCCCTTTTTTATAAGCAGCCGTGAGATGATTGACAAGGAGTTCAGAACGATCAGGCGTCGTAACAATTACAAAGTCATCAGCTCCAAGATGCCCAACAAAATCGTCCAGGTTCCCATCCTCGCGTACCAACTGTTGACAAATGCTTCCTAAAAGGCGAATAACTCCATTGCCCGTCTGAAACCCATAAACATTGTTAAAGTCTTCGAAGTGATCAAGGTCGATATAGAGGAGACTCCAGGGTTTTGTACTGCTCATCCTTTGCTGGATGGCTAACCTGGCTTGTGAACTACCCGGTAAGACTAGCAGCGGTGATAAATTGTGCCGCTTCTCACGGCGAATCTGTATTCGGATATGTGCCATCAACTCTTCAAGCTGAAAAGGCTTCGTGGTAAAAACATCACCTCCTATTTCAAAATCACGCACTTCCTGATCGGCCTTTGGATCGTATCGTAGTTGCCGTAGTACCATTCGGTCAAGTTTAAAGTAATATTTTCCATGAACTATCAAAGTGAAGACTACGCTCAAGGCGAAAACTATGGTTGCTATCCATGAGACACGCCAGATTGCAGCAAGTATTCCAGCTACATCGGCAATAATCCCTATCCCTAAACTCAAACTTACAATGTTACTACGAATATCTGTAATTTTAAGTTCATTCTCCACAAATGAAATGAATATCCATCCAGCCATTAGAGGTATTGCCAAGCAGAAAGCCAAGAGTGAAATGAATGCAGGAATATCGAGCACGCTAGATGTGATTAAATTTTGCAGGATAAGGAAGCTGAAAACAATGAGGCCACTCAAAGTTAAACTTAAAATTCGGTTGAAAGAAGCCTCTTGATCTTTCAGAAAAAATCGCATGAGTAATCCCTCACAAAGTAGTTAACTTTCAAAATCTGTACTTAATATGTACGCATAAAATCTCAAACTAACAAACATGTTGTAGTGCATCCCTTGATCTGGATACCATATCGATTGTTTGTAATGATGTGCAGCAAGAAGGCGTTATACTAAGTCCAGAGCTGGCTTTTGGGCTTTTCTGCTATGTACCATTACACACCATTCGGCATGGCATCGTTTTTTCTGCGTCGTATAGATGAGCTAATCCCTTTCTAGTCTCTTAGCTTTCTCTCGAGAAAATCTTGTCATACACCTCTTGCTTCTTTGCTTGCTCTGCTGTTACTTCTGCCATGTGAGATATGAGGCTGACAAACCCTTCAAGAGAGATAAATTCGTGGATGAGTTGTGCCACATAATACTGCAGACCCACTATACGCCCATAGATTGTATGTCCATTTGGTAAGGGTATTTCCACAGAAACAGGTATAAAGAGTTCATCTTGCTCTTGCTTATTTTTGGGTAATCTTGAATGTAGATTGGCTGATTGAAGGGCAGCAACCAGCTTTCCCAGATTTATAGTGACATAAACCTGCATCCGCTGCCACATTAAATCAATTATGGCTTCTGCTGGTAATGGATACGTAAAAAAGGGGCGTACAAAGGGAGGGTTTTTGAAGATATTATACACAAGAACAATATTTTTCTCTTTCTCTGGTTCTGGAAAAGCAATTGAGAAATTGGCTTCTTGATAGCCTGGGATACTCTGCTCTGGTATGATTTGCTGATTTTCTAGCAACCACAAAGGTGTATCTTTGTAAAAAGCGGTATATACAAAAGCATCATCGACAGCACGCCAGGCAAAACCTTGCGCCTTGGCGTCATGAACCAGCTCTTGGAGGATATCGTAATGTTGCATATTCACTTCAGGGACGAGGCGGTCTGTGATACCTACTGTTCGTTCTCCTAGCTGAAAGAGTTTGCCATCCTCCGCAGATTGCCATACGGTAATTCTCTCCATTCTCTCTAATTGCCGCCGTAGCTCCTCTTCCATTAGCTGAGACGCCTGTACAGCCTCATATTCGTCAATATCTTGTGGTACCACGATCTCTTTCGTCGGGATATGAGCATAAAGAGCATCCCACTGTGCATCTTCGATGGAAGTGCCAACGGAATGAACTTTTACTACCAAAGCCATTTTGTCACCCTGATATCCCTTAAACTTGGTTTTCACTTCAATAGTAAGAGGACTACCATTTGGTCTGAAGAAGGTGAGATCTCCTATTCTCAAGCAATTGGTGATATCATGAAGAATAGGAAGTCCCGCACCGGCATTGCCTAATATCTCTGCTATTGCCAGCATTCCCTGAAGCCCGTGTCCTTCTGGTATTCGATGAACATCAGAACTGGGCATGGATGAATCGCGTGTGCGAGAGGTAATCTGTAGTCTATCAAGAAATATCCATGCTAATGTATCGCCGAGCTTGCGAGCGAGATCAAACGCGTGGCTATATATATTTACCCGGAGCTTATTCTGTTCTAGTTCATTTTGGCACTGCTGACGCTGTACTTCCCATCCTGCCTGCTTAGCACGGCAGACTTCCTTCAAACGAGCATTTATTTCTCTCCGATGCTTTTTTTCAGCATTCATCGCTCTCTGCTGTTCAAGCTGAAATTTCAGAAGATCAAACTCAAATTGCCATAGTTCTTGCACAGTACGCAGTTTTCTTTCTAAAATACATCGGCTGAGGCTCTCAAGCCTTTCTAAGAGATTGTGATAGAGGTCTAATGAATTATCCATATATTTTTTCCTGACTATGCAGCAGCTATCCAAAGAAACAAGACAGTGGTTTATGTTCAATTTGATCACAGTTTAAATTCTTGAACAAGAAGCTGCAAGATATTTAGGACTTAAAGATTGAAGTGTCGCAGAATAGACCACGCTGTTGAAAAATTCCGAATAATCTCATCATTGTATATTTACATATCAAAATCTGAGCTTAAATGAAGAGATCATAATGGGTCAAAGTCATCACTAGAGGCATTTTTCAACAAGTTGTTTTTCAAGGCGACGTGATAAATAAGGATTTGTCATCATGGTTCCTCATACTATCGTCTTACTAATCCAATCTTCCACCTTCACAACTTGCGCCAACTCATTGACAAGTCGCACTGTTTCAACACTTACCGTTACTACTTTGCCAACCAAGCGCACAATGTACTCCTCGTCATCCAGGTTATTCGGATCGCTCACTATGCCGTTGCGCTTATCTTCGCCCACTTGATACTGGTCGATTACCCAGTCCAGTGCAGAGCGGTTGCCTAGTCGATACTGAAAGCATTCTTCTGGTATGCCAGAAAGCGTCAGGCTGTCGTTGACAATCACTGCCGTTCGATTTGCTGTCAGCCGCATTTTTTCTACACGCCAGGAAAAGGGCACACCACTCTTTTCAATCCACGTAAGTGGATATTCCTTTGCTTGCTCATAATGCAGATGGATGTCCATCAGTTGCTTACCAATGTTCACACAGGCCAGAAATGCCTCTTTGCTATGCAGCAGGGGAATATGTGGCAGATCACGCTTCAGATTTTCAGCATAGTATTCGCGATACTGTGGATGATGCAGCATGGTATAAACGTAGTAGAAAACATCCCACTTTGTCACTTCAGAGCCGTATTTCGCTTGGAATTGGGACAGCGCCCAATTAGTGATGTTCTCACGACGGTTGATGCCATCTTCGGCATAAGCGTAATAGGGGAAGCATTGGGCATTAGCTCCAGCACCTACTAAATGAAGGTCTGATATAACGTTTGATACCAAACTCATAAAAGGCTTTTCTGAGGCTAAATCCGTAAGACAAATAACAATATTCTCAGATTCACTACCGGGGAAAGGAAAAAATTGAGGAAATTGGTACACTCTCTCCACCAAACCACGATCAAAATACAACCATTTTTTGCAAAATGGGCGGTAAAGTGAAGCACGAACCTTCTCTGCAGAGAATTCGACATATTGACCACGCTGTAGATACAACTTCAGACCTTCACTCCATTTGATTTTTGTATCATCATACAAGACAAAATTATCGACAGGTGTAGTATCCTTGCCTCGTCTTCGCCAACGATCAACTTCGCTATTATAAGTACCAATAAAACCTCTGATCTTTTTTCTCAAGTTGCCTTTATCAAAGTCATAAGCCCAATCATCACGACAGGTTGCTACTCCACGTCCATAGTTTTTGAAAATTGCTGGTAGCTCTGCAACTCTTTCTGATTTCGCCTCCTTTGATCCTATCGGTAGAAAACTTCTAAATTCTGGATATCTGCCTTCAGTCAACCAAGTATACTTCTCATCCGGCTGTAACAACTCCCATTCAATATTGTTAATATTTCCCATACTGGTTAGAAAAGCCAATTTCTCGGTTTTACGCCAGAAGTCAGGGACACGATAGTAGAACAGTTTTCGTTGTAAATCGCGGGAAGATCGTATCGCTATCGTGATGCCCACACCGATCCGAATACCAAAGACATTATGGGTTGTACCTGAGAGCTTCGGATTTTTGCGTACATTACCATGAAGATCAAGATGATAAATCTGTGTAAAATCCTGCAAGAGATGTTTCCTCATACCATCGAAAGCTATCTGATCAACGAACGAGTTGTTTGAAACAAAGCAAACAATACCATCATGTCCTTGCAAGCGATCAACCGCCCAACGGAAGAACTTCACATAGGCATCAGACAATGCATTTTTATTTGAGGCTTTCGAGTCCTTTGCGTAGGTCTCTTGGATACGTCCATCAATCACGGGATACCTACGATTTTTGTTATTATCGTTCTCATTCATTTGTCTGACGTTATACGGCGGATTCCCGATCACCACCATGATCTGCGCGTCTTTCTCGCGCTGGATGCGCTCGGTGTTCTCCTCCACGAACATCGACATCTGCTTGCTTTCGGCTAGTTCCAGGGTATCGGTAAAGCAGATGCCCTCGAAAGGTTGATACTCGCCCATGCGACTGTAGTATTCATGCTCGATGTTCAGCGATGAGATATAGTAGGGCAACAACATAATCTCGTTGCAGAAAAGGTCATGTTCGTATTTATACTTCAGGCGATGGTTGGGAATGCGGTGCAAGAGGTTCACAATGTAGCTACCAGTACCAACGCAAGGGTCAATGATCTGTATTCCTGAGTCCATGATTGAGGAGCCAAATTCGCGCCTGAGCACTTCATCTACACTGGCGCACATAAAGTCCACGATCTCTTGTGGTGTATAGACAATGCCATAGGTATCCGCCCGCTTAACCGAGTAGCCCTGGAAGAAACGTTCATAGACGGTATCGAGGAAATGCTGCCGCTCGAACCAGCCATCGATACTCTTAGCTGCTGCTTCAATCGCCACATAGAAGCGGTCAAGCGACTTGAGGAACTCGTGACGGTTGAAGGCGCGGCTGGTGAGGGCATCGATCACTTTTTCAATTTCGGCAGCAATCGCATTACGACGGATAAAATCGGGGTTATCGAAGACAGTGCTGAAGAGACGCTCAGTTAAGAGGTGTTGGACGAGCATCTCATTGATAACATCCCTGCCAATCTTTGGGTCAAGCGAAGCGCGGCACAGTTCGGCAAAGGCATTGAAAGCGACGATGAACTTCTTATTGACCTTGTATTCCCGCTCAAGGATTGCCAGCAGTGCTCCTGCAAGTTCGGGCACACGCTCCTTAAACTCTTGTACCGCCTCTTCAAAAGTCGCAATATCAGGTTCTGTGTAGGTGAAGAATTGGTTAAGGAGATCGCCGACCTCTTGCGGGTTGTGCAGGTCAAACTCGAAGGAACGTTTTTTGTTTTGGAAGAGCACCGCTCGCTTTGTGTTCTCAAAAAGGGTATTGGTCAGGGGATAGCCAGTGGCAATCTTTCTGGAAATCTCTTTGTCAAGGTCGCTCTGCGGCCCTTTTGCTTCCCAGATGCCTCGTTTCAAATCAAAATTATCACGCAGGACTCCATCAGGCCGAATACCGCTCTCTAACGCCTGTTCTGGTATAAGCATCCATTTTACTTGACGAGCCGTCTCAGCCAGGAGATTGAAAAAAGCTGTTCTGACGGCCAGCTCATAATCCGCTCTTCCTTTATACTCGTTAAGTTCTTTATAATAGCGGTCAATCGCCTTCTTCAGGACAGGAGTGCTCAGTGTTGCAGCAGTTTGCATCTTCCCCCCTACAAACTAGACAGCAAGGTAGCTTGTCTCGTATTTGTCCCTCTCTATGAAATAGCAGTAGCTAAGCGCTCTATGAGTGGCTCAGTAGCTCCCTTAGTTTATCCTGTAATAAGGAAAATGGCAATATATCTTACCTAGATACCTAGATGAGCTATTTCATCGTTCAAAAGACAATTGAGGTGGAGCGCCGCACAATAGACAGTGTGAGATGTGAAAACAAGGCTTATTTGGCAGGGAACTAGGTTAATGCATAGGGGAAAGCCCAAGATGATGTTCTATGCGTTCAACTCGTTTCATTAAATTCATATCATCTCTGTTTGTGCTTCTGATCAGTATCGATACATCTTTTTTAACCTTTATCACATCGCTCTGCACTATTACTAAGTTTTTTTCTACCCCTGCCAGCCTTGTGTTAATAGGCTCTAAAAGCTTTCTTGTTTGCTCTCGTTCGGCTTCTAGCTTTGTCTCAATCAATGTACCTAGTTGTTGTAGCTCATCTTGAGTTAACATAGTACAGTTAGTATAGCACTTCACTGTCCGATTGCAAACGGTTGTTTTTTTCGCTTCTCAATGAGTCGCTTCTAGCTTTCTCGTCGACGTTTGAACACGCCTTCAAGTATTGCTCTTCTATTCTCACGAATTTCTTGACTTGTCTTCTGGTTTCTTGATCGAATGGGGATAGCGGTCGAGAGGGAGAAGTGCGTTAATGCGTTGCAGGAAGCTTAAAATGATCTTCGATACGCTCTATTCGTTCTTCGTGCTTGTCCACTTGCTCTTGTGTTGCTGCTGCCTCAGCAATATCTTTCACCAGATGGACTATATCTTGCTGGCCAGTGTATAGCGTCTGGAATTGTTCTTTAGCTTCTGTTCTGACGCCACGCAACCCTGCCTCGATCTTCATATCCAGCGTATCAATTTGCTGGGCCAGGTTTCTTTCAACACTGCCTATTTTCTCATCCAGTGGTTGTATTTCCTCTTTGATAAGTTGCCTCAGTTGGTTTAGCTCTTCGTTGGTCATGGTGAAAGAATTGTATCAAGATCGCTCTCCACGCGCAACTGTATCTTTTTGTATAACACTCGGTTATGACATTCTTCAAAGAGAGTTCCTTTCTGCTACTCTCCCACAATATCTATAGCTTCGCTTGGCGCCCGACCGATACAAGTAACCCCTGGGGATCCTAAGATATGGCAGGGGTGGTGACAAATAGGGTGGGTGGTTCGACCACTCTAGATAGTTATGCTAGATTGGTCTACATATTATGTCCAGGTACCAGGTATTCCTTCCGTTCCATCAGTCATTTCACTAATGGAGTTTTCCCACCAATGTAGTAATGCCTTCGCCTCAACGCTGCCCTTCTGAAAAGTTAAAGGGGCAACCATACCAACAAAATGAACGTGGACGGTATCTCCCGTCCCCCTGTTGATAAACGTGATGTTGGCGAAATTAATCACATGAGTGCCCAATCGATAAAATTGTGTCTGCATATAGCTTATTCTCTTTCTACCTAAAAACTTCATCCTCGCTACGTCATCGTGGCTACAGTAGAGTATACTAATCATTGTGAATATATTTACTCGTTTCGCAGTGATTAGCCAGATTTGGCTATAATGTTGACCTTAACAGTGTGTATTGGGCTACCAACGACTGTGTTCCCTTACCTTTTGCTTTCAATCGAAAATTCTTTTGACGAATTCTGAACAGAAACGTTCTTAATGAGTAAAGATGGTCTTTGGGAGGGGATATGTTAGATCAAAACACAACAACGGTTCTTACAGCGCTCATCACAGTTGGAGGTACATTAGGCGGCGTCATACTTGGTGTTGTCTTGACCAATCGCTACGCATCAACACAAGAGAAAATAAAACGGATGCAGCCAGTTATTGAAGAAACCTATACACTCCTTATTACTATACACAAACATTTATCCTACTGTATCCGCAAAGAAGCTCCACGAGAAGGACTCCTTCAGGAAATAAGAGATCCTATGGATAGGTTAATGGTGCTCTTGAACTTATATCTGCCATCTTTGAAACAACAAACGAATGATTACTTCAAGAACTTGCTCGAACTAGGAACTGCTTACGCTGGGTATTGCGATCTATGGGAGATTGACGCTGATGATGACTGGGGATTAAAAGAGGAATTTACAAAGATACAGCAGCTAATGGAAACGTCTCTGAAAAGAGATAAGGCTTTACGACAGGCTCTTGAAAATCTCGTCAAGTGAAAATACTCTAAAAGCAAAAGAGGAGCGTATTTCTACACTCCTCTTCCGTCTGATCATCTTCTTACGCTATAAGCTCTAGCTCCTCTCGGTAAGAGCCTTTTATCTTCTTTGAGAAGGTATAGCAGTGATGAGCTTAATCAATCGGCTATTCACCTTTTGATTAAACAAAGCGATAAAGACGATCAGGATCACCGACAATGGTATCAGGATGATAACCACTGCCAGTGAAAGTGCCACAGGCTGTAGCAAGATTGGGCTAAGTGCGCCCAACGTCCCGAGAAGAACTAAAGTTTTCCTTCTCACATGCTGCTCCAATCATTAAAACTCTCCTGGATAACCAGAAACAGTAAAAAAATGATTTGGAGAAGCATTTGAGAGCGATTGTATTTGTTTCAAGCCCGAACGGGATAGGGCTCTTGCCAGCCTCATTTACATAAAACGGACTATCAGTAGATGAGTAACTTAATCAAACAAAAAACCTCCAACATTGCTGCCAGAGGTTTCTTGCTATCTAAAGACGAAATAAGAGAGTAAGGGCACAACCGGACTCCAGGGCAGAAACCAACTCCACCCTGAGTCCGCGGAGAAGTCGTCCTTCGTAAAACCGCTCATCCTGTTAACTTGCAGAACTGCTGCGCTTATTTCGTAACGTTGTCACATCCATTCCATGCAGGCGAGCCAGATTTTCGCCCAGAATCTTGCGCTTGGCCTGCTCGGTCAGTGGTGGATAGCCATAGCCCTGCGTCAGGTCCTCTGGAATTTCAAAATTCCAAAAGGCATCCAACGCCCACTTCGGATGCCAGATCGGAGCCTCAGAGCCATAGATAATTTTGTCCTCTCCACACCAGAAGAGCAGTTTGCCCAGCCACTCGGCGAACTGGCGAGGGGAGCGGACTACGAAATTGAGGGTCGCTGCCAGCGAGGCATAGAGATTGGGATAGCGCACCAACTGCCAACAGGTTTCATCGATAAAAGGGAGCCCAACGTGGAAGATAACGAAATTGAGATCAGGAAAGTTTGAGGCTGCCCCGTCCATATCCCAGGTCTGTAAAGACTCAATGGGCTGTGGCCCCAGTGGCACTCCCTTGTGCACCCCTATGAGATTGACACCCAACTCCTGGGCTTTCTCATAGACTGGGTAGGCGACTTTCGGATCATCCATGCGCCAGGGGAAGGGCTGCCCGTAGTCATAGCGCACGTTGTAGAACTTGAAAGCCTTGGCCCCGTACTCTTTCACTTGAATCTCCATCAGTTCGAGGGCCTTGCGCCCTTCCAAGGGATTGACCGTGCCCCAGAAGACCGTACGATCTGGGCGGTGCCGAGCCATTTCCGCGCAGCGTTCCCAGGAGGAGGCTCCATCGTAGAAAAAGTCCGTGAGGGGCAGCGGCATAGAGACCAGCATGTCGGTCTCCGACTCATCGAGGACCATGCGGCTGATCTCCTCTATGCTCCATTTGCGCAAGAACTGCTCAGGAGCAAGCTTTGGTTCGCCTTCAGGAGTCAAGACCTGGTGGAAGGCGTAGAGATGCTGACTCACCATCTCGCCACCTTTGTTCCGATAATTCTGGGGGCTTAGGTCGAACACGTGGGCCACACAGTCAAAGACCACAACATCGTTGGGGATCATTGTCCTTTTCCTTTCACTCCGGCCTCGCGCATCCTTCGTTGAGGAGCTTTCAGTAGTACTCTCTACTGATGAGGCTTCCATTGTGATTTTGAATTAAAACACGTGACATACGCAGTCAAAGACAAAGGCATCATTGTCCAGCATGTTGGTTATACCCCTTTCAAGAAATAGATGTTTGGGAAGCCTCGGCAGCCTGGGCTTCGCGCTCAAGGCGACGCTGGCGTAAAGGCAGAAGCTGTGCCATGGGCAAAGAAAGTTTCTGGCGGGCGCTGGCTGACATGCGTTCGGGAGTCCAGACGGTGTTCCAGACAATTTCGGTGTCTACTTCGCCAACACCCTCTATCGCACGAACGTTGTGGTCGATCATCTGCAACAGATGGCGATTTTACCTATCGGTGCAATTACCGTGAAATCCTCCTCATCCTTCGGTCGATCCATGCTGATATAGTATACCGAACAGCACCAGCATGATGGACTCTCAGGAGATACCTTGCTGAGAGGCTTGTGCTTCGCGTTCAAGACGACGTTGGCGCAAGGGCAAAAGTTGCGCCATGGGCAAGGTGAGTTTTGCTTTTGCGCTGGCAGACATGCGTTCGGGCGTCCAAACGGTGTTCCAGACAATTTCCGTATCTACCTCACCAATGCCTTCAATGCCATGAAGCGTTTCATCAATCATTTGCAAAAGATGGGCTGAAAAAGGACACCAACCGGAAGTAAGCAGGAGCTCGACGCGTACATCACGTCCGTTTTCCGCCACTTTCACTCCGTGAATGAGCCCTAATTCAACAATACTGACGGCACGCTCTTTACAGCACGGGTCATAGCAGGTTTGCAAGACCTCAACTACCTGCTCAGGCGTGACGCGCTGTTCTTCGATGTCGGGCAAGGGCAACTCCTTTCCTATGTAAATAGATGGGCTGAATACAACTTGACACACTCCTGTTGAAAGTATACGTAGCAGTTCCCCAGATTGCAAGAGGCTGAGAGCTGAAGTCTGCTCGAAATCAAACGGAGAAGGGTACATACCAGGATGTATCTGTCTACAATTTTAAGCCGCGCATGTCTCTGGTACAATGAAACCCTTGACAAAGACAGATGAAAAACAACGAGCAACCCAAGAACGTAGAGCTTATGCAGACCGAGCATACAGCACTTGCGTGTATCATGCACCAACAGTACGAAATACATGCTTCAGTACAGCACTGGCGTGGTCGAGTTTCCCCAACGTTTCCAAACCCGCAAGCATAGAGCACTGACGTGGCAGCGTTCCCTTTTAGCTTGTCGGAGTATTCACCGTAGTGCGCTTCGCGGGTACACCTGCATCGTGTTTTTCCACCTCAATAATGGTTGCCAGATTGTATCGCGTATGCATGGTTTCACTGCCATCTTGTAACTCGACTGTCCAAGTATGCTTATAGAGCACAGCGTGTATGCTGTCGCCTTTGGTCAGTTTTCTTCCCTTTACTTGCTGTTTGGCCTTATTGGTGGCGTACACTTCCCACCGTTCTTTCTCGCCTTCTTTGTCAGGAAGTGGAACAGTAAGGAAAAATTGCAACGGGCTATTTTTGCCTTTGTTCACCGGCTTCGGAGCAGCTTCAACCATGCCCCAAATTTCAACCCGTTCCCCTTCTTTGGTACCAGAGGTATCAAGCATGGTTTGGGTAAACTCTGTCCCGCGTCTATCTCTTCGTTTCTGTCCTGCTGATGCTTCTTGCAAGCCGAGCAGTTCAGGGTCAGGAGCTGTATACACGTTGACATAGTTACCATTGGCATTGACCATGAGTTCTCCATCCACATACAACACATGCAGACCGTTTGTGTCTATTGGCTCAACTTTGTACACATCGCCAACCGCAAGACGGTTGCGACGACCCCGCACCAACAGCGTCGGCGTTGCACTTGGTGGCAAAGGGTAAATGTCAATATGGGTTGTCCCAAAGCTGTAGCGTTCTCCGTTGCCAAATTGTTTATGAGCAGGAAGTTCTTTGGCTGGAAATTTCGCGTGCAGAGATGATGTGTCTAGCTGTTTTCGTTCAAGTGGCATAGGAAGACGTTATAGCAAGAGCAACACGGTGTGTCAAGCAAAAAGCATTATTTCACCGTTTGTAGTATACTAGCCCCTCATGACCCAGGCCGAGCGAAGACCAGAACAGAGAAATTACCCACGATACGCTCAAGACCTCAGAGAGCGGTTTTCCAGTGGAATGCTTTCAGAACTTACGCCCTATCCTCAGTTTGTGGTGTGGAAATATACGGTTGAACAGAAGAAGCTGAAAAAGCGACCGTATAGCCCAAAAACACACTTGCCAGCAAGGACAAACGATCCGTCTACCTGGACAGATGTAAACCAAGCACTCAGAGCACTTGCCACAGGACGATATAACGGGATAGGATTTGTGTTTTCTGAGAGTGATCCATTTACCGGCACAGATCTTGATGCATGTGTGAGCAAAGACGGCAGTATTGCAGCATGGGCACAGGAGATCATCACAACACTTTCCTCTTACACTGAATATTCCCCATCAAAATTAGGCGTGCATATTCTTACCCAGGCAACACTTCCAGGAGCAGGACGGAAAATAGGCAATGTTGAAATGTATGCAGAGGGACGGTTTTTTACGCTCACGACCGATCATATACCAGGAACACCGACAATCATAGAAGACCGCCAGCAGCAACAAACCAACCTGTATACGTCTCTTGTTGGTGAACTATCACCTCCAAGGAGGAGTGAAAACACTGGGGGGGTGTTGGGTTGGGTGACACCCTCGTGCAATCTGCTCCAACTCGATCAGATGCGGAAGTGTTAGAAAAAGCGCAATCTGCTCGAAATCGTGAACGGTTTCAAGCCTTATGGAATGGAGATATTTCAGGCTACAAGTCCAAAAGCGAGGCAGATTTTACGCTGGTGTTGTATTTACTCTACTGGACGAATGATGATCTGGCACAGACGAAACGACTGTTTCAGCACTCAGGCTTATATGACCCTGAGAAAACCGACCGGCTCACCGGAGAACATAGCTATCTTGATGTGACGATCTACAACGCATTGAAGAAACGCAACAAGCCAGGATAATAACAGCTTACCATGAACTCACAGTACCAGATTACGCTACCCGCTGGCTACGAACTTCGTGAAGTCTCCCATTGGCAGAGAGAAGGAGGCATACTCAACGCCGAACGCGGCCTCACTCTGAGCGCGTGGAAAACACGCGCTCTTCTCCCTCCAACGTGGTTATCGCATGGATGGTATGTTTTTCAGGTTTTGGGGGTCACTTGCATAGAAAGTGGTGTGTCCACAGTTCAAGCAGACATAGGCCCTTAATGTCGAGGTAAGGCTTCCCTGAGCAATAAACCGCCTGATCCAAACATACGGCTCAGAGCCGAAGTTGCAGAGGACACATTCGCTCCCACATTCGAGGCACTGTTTCGTGATGAGTTGTTGCATTGACCTTTCCATACTTCTCCCTATCCCTCTCTACCTGATGATGATGACCCACAAGCCTACGAGAGAGCAGACGAAGTGCCACGTTCCGGTTCAGCACATAGCTTGAGCATACGCTGACAGTCTGAATTGATCCTGTGAAAATGCTAAGGTGAAGCTGAGAAGGGGAGAATCTGGTCGGACGATTGGAGCGGCATCTCACTGGTGGGTCATCAGCAGGTATCAATGGCTTGCGCTTTGTCGCATGGTTTGATAGGATGCAAGCAGCCTATGACGAACTATCGCCTCAGACCAATGATCCTTCCCTCTCTTGCGAGCCAGGAAGCCAAAGCAGCCAGGCAGAAACAACTTGCGGAAGTCAGGAAACGCAGAGCGCGTAGAGCAAAGGCTCGACAGGAGAAAGAACAGACCTCGTATCACACCAACGAGGACTATCAGGAGTATCAAGAGCAGTTGCGAGAAGAAGCGAGACTGTAGTCATGGTTGGTCACTGCACTTCTTGTCACTTGACAAAGCAAGCACTCTCTGTTTTAATAAACTCATGAATAAAACATCGTTTCTGAAACGAGTCACGCAAAAGCACCAGAAGCCACAAATCACCCAACGGGTCTATCATCAAGTCCTCAAAGAACTCTTGACCAGTATTCAACAGGAGTTAGCAGCAGGTAGAACCGTTCAGTTTCTTGGGTTTGGCACATTCTCTACGCGCATGCATAAAGGCGGCAGAGGGCGCAACTTCAAAACAAACAAACCAATTGAGTACAAAGCAGTCCGCATTCCTGCGTTTCGTCCTGGATCATTGCTGAAAAAAGCAGTCAGAAAGAAAAAATAACCTCCTCACTTCTCCCTCCTTGCCTCTCAAGGATTTCAACAGAAAAAGAGGCAGTTGCAACCAGACGGTAATCTGCTATAATAAGCTCGACCATTATGAAATCGATTGATTTATCTCAGGTCTATAAAAACTACAAAGGGTTATGGGTTGCCCTGGTGAATGATACTCAGGTCATCAGCGCAGATAAAAGCGTCAGAAAAGTGGTCGAGGATGCAAAGAAAAAAGGGTATGAAAAACCGCTCCTTTTCAAAGTACCGAAAAATGACCTTCCTTTTGTTGGTTTTGCTTAAGCTATGCCACACACGACACAGACATTCCCCTACCGTTTTGTTGATGAGAGTAAGTTTCCCCGTCCCTATCTTCCGGTGACCCTGCGGAGTCAGAAGCGGATGATGCAACCTCTGCTTGCACTGGTAGACTCGGGAGCTGATTTCTGTCTGTTTGATGGGGAGCTTTCCTACCTCCTTGACATTGATCTCACCAAGCTCGAAAAGATGCGTCTCAGTGGCGTGGCAGGAGCAGCAGAAGGGTATGTTGCTCACATTGAGATAGGCGTAGAGGATACCTTCTTTCCCGTCCCTGTGGTCTTCTCGTTTGATTTCTCACCAAAGGGCTTTGGTGGCGTTATTGGTCAGATCGGCTTTTTTGACAATTTTATTGTCCAGTTTGACCGAGCCAATAAAACCGTTGTGCTGAAATAGCCTTTTCCCCTTCCCACGCCGGCCAGTATCTCTTGTCCGACACTCTCACCCTCTTTAGAAGCCAAAGCACGGGGACAATAGCGAAAGGAGCTTGACAGCCTCACGCCATCAAGCTCCTCGTTTCCCTGTTGAACGGGGAGACCGGGGTTCCCCGACTACCTCATTGCGGGAACAACGCCCAGTTGTTGCAACATGCCTAGCGCGTCAAAGTTGAGCCA
>WNGL01002016.1_pt1 | contig 24824 bp, 20 predicted proteins | sample 5400591 | NCBI WGS metagenome assembly WNGL01 (sample SAMN13153377, study PRJNA577476) | soil metagenome | isolation source: 80 cm soil or saprolite under Garry oak tree replicate 1 | place: USA:California | collected 2016-06-15 | reverse complement strand
CGCGCAGGTGAATGATCGTGTTCAGCATCTCACGCTCGATCTCTTTTCCAGCAAAGCCCGACTCGTCCTTTAACAAAATCATTTCGCCAGGCAAGGAATTGCCGAGGATGCAACTGCCCTCTTCAATTTTCAGTTTCTCCGCGCGCGCCATGGGGATGCGTAGCCCCATGGAGATATCGTTGGTGATGTGGTCGCCGCCCAGGGCCAGGCAACCGCTTTGTTTCACCACACCATCGCTGTACAACACGTAATCAGTCGTGCCGCCGCCGATATCAATCACAAGCGCTCCAAGATCTTTTTGATGCTGAGTGAGCACGACCTGCGCAGAAGCAAGCCCGCCAAAAACAACGTCCTCCACGTCCAACGGCAGCTCTTTGACACAGCGGATGCTGTTTTGAATCCGAGTGCGCACACCGTGGATGATATGAAAATCCGCTTCCAATTTTTGCCCGAGCATCCCGATCGGGTTCAGCACACCGTTCTGTCCCTCGACGTGATAATGTTGAATGATGGAGTGGAGGAACGCGTTTTGAGCGGGAATGCTTACCTCGCGCGCGTTGATTTTTACGTCCTCGACGTCCCGTTCATCAATTTCATCGCGGTCCTCGGGAAGCATCACACAGCCACGATTATTGAAACTTTGCAGATGGGAACCCGCGACAGCCACATAAACGCTTCGGATCATCACGTCGCTCTTCTGTTCGGCATCGACTACGGCTTCGTGCAAGCATTTCATCGCCGTTTCGAAATCGACGATCTCTCCCTTGCGCACGCCGCGCGATGGCGCCTGACCCACACCGAGGATCTTGATGGTGCCATCGGGACGGCCTTCGCCAACAACGACACAGATCTTGGATGTGCCAATCTCAAGACCGACCATCAAATTATTGCTCGCCATGATTGCTAACCCTTTTTCTGTCGTTGGGTGGGAGTTGCCTTACTAACCGGCGTCGAACCGGTGCGCGGCTTGGGAGCAGACGACGTAGTTTCTTGCCCGCCGGAGCCTTGCCGAAGGCGGGTTTCGGGCGCATGCACCGGGATTGCTTTCATGATCCGCGGCTCTACAGCCGGCTCGATCGTATCGTTAATGACGCTTGCCGCAGGTTCTACGAAAGTCACAGGAATATTCCGTTGCACCAGCAGGTTTACTGTCCCGAGTTCCTGTTTTGTGTCGTCGCAATAAACAAGAAATTGTTCCAGCCGCCGCAATTGCGTTTGCAGATCATTAAAGCCGAACGTTATGCGGGCGTGATTTTTGTCTGTCACCAACAAGCAATAACCTTTGGAAATATCGATCTCGCGAATCTGGAAACGCATTTGCAAAAAACTGCGCGCGCCTAGACGTAGCAGCTCCAGCGCATTCTTTGCTTCGGGCGATTCGATGACTTTTCCCGCCTCGAGCGCTTCGCTCGAGCATCCCAGAATCAGCGGTAGTCCGAGATATTCGGGCAACAACTTCTTTTGTTTCATCAAAACACCGCGCGCGTCTACTAAAAAAGCAGCATCTGACGCAAATGGATCTGAAATTTCCTTTTCGCTGGTGATCCAGGCGACAGGCTTTCGTTCTACTACACGGATATCGATCTCGCCTGGCAATTTCCGCACCACCTGAACTTCGTCCGCCTGAGGAAGCTCCTGTATGCGATCCTGGATCTCCGCCAGGTTTACAGTGAAAATGTTTCCGCCTTCACGCAGATTAGCCGCTTTCAACACCTGTTCGCGCTGCAAAGTGCCGTCAGTCTGTAGTTCAATTGTCTTGAGTTGAAAATCTGGATTTTCAAAGAACAGGCGTCTTGCAGCTTCGCGCACACCCAGGTAAGCGGCAGCGACTATCACCGCGGTAAGAATTACTTTCGAGAGCACACCCATGACCCTGCGAACGCGATGTTGTGTCGCTCTGCGGGACCGGACTTTGACATCAAGCAAATGCTGCTGCCGTCGTTGGCGCACGTTGGACACGCGTCGATTCCGCGACCGGGAGCTTTTTTGGCCAAAACTCATCTTCGGCTACCTTCTGCTCTGGCGCGAGAAAGCGCGATTATACGAGTGCAAAGATCGGAGTAGCCGATGCCCGCAGCCGCAGCAGCCTCAGGCAGGAGACTGGCCTCGGTCATTCCCGGAATGGTATTGACTTCCAGCACGAACGGCTCGCCGCTGTCCGATAAAATGACATCAACCCGGCCGTAAACTCGCCCCCCGACGGCGCGAAACGCTCGTAAAGCCAATTGTTGAATTTCGGCTGTTTTCTTTTCATCAATCTTGGCGGGGCACACATGCTCCGCGCCGCCCCCCGCCTGGGGATTGAGAAAAGGATACTTGTTGGTGAAATTGTAGAAGCCGCCTTTTGGGATTATCTCGAGAATGGGCAAAGCCTGGTCACCGAGAATACCTATCGTTAATTCCCGGCCAGATACAAACTTTTCTATTAGCAGCTCGCGATCATATTTCGCGGAACCGGCAATCGCCGGCTCAATTTCCTCCGCGTTTTTCACAATGTGAACGCCGACGGTTGAACCTTGCCGTGGTGGTTTGATCACCATCGGTGGCTGCATGTGCGGCTGCTCATGCGCTCCAATCGTTTCCCATTCTGGAGTGCGAACTCCGTGATCACGGAATTTTTCCTTCGATCGGATTTTATCGAAGGCGCATCTGCTCTCCTCAACTCCGTCGCCCGTGTACGCAACGCGGCGTCGTTCCAGAATCTGCTGAATCTGGCCGTCCTCGCCAAAAGTTCCGTGCAACGCAATGAATGCCAGATCCACATCTGGAGGCAACTGGAAGGTCCCATCCCGCACATCCACCTCGACCACGTCCGCGCCCAGTGAACGCAGGGCTTTTGAAATTCCCTGACCGGTCGCCATCGAAACATCGCGCTCACTGCTTGGCCCGCCCATCAAGACAGCGATTTTCTTAGGCAAATCTTTCACGCCGGCTCTCCCACGATTTCTACTTCCGTCTCCAATTCGATGCCGCGCTTTGACCTCGCAGTCGCCTTGATCTTGTCGATCAATTCGAGCATTTCCGCCGCCGTAGCGCCGCCGTCGTTCACTATGAAATTGCCGTGCACCTCCGACACCCGCGCATTTCCGACGCGCGAATTCTTCAGACCCAATTCATCCACCAGTTTTCCCGCTGGAATGCTGTCGGGATTCTTAAAAATGCAACCTGCGCTCTTCGCAATTGGCTGTGTCGTACGCCTTTTCTCCTGCGATTCTCGCAAGCGACTGTCGATTTTTGCACGCTCAGCCGGGTCCGCATGGAATGTCGCTGAGATCGCAAAATTATTTTCGAGCAACGGAAATCGTCTGTAAAAAACCTCCAGTTCATTTCGATCTTTCACATGCGCATTGCCTTCGCTATCGAGATAACGAATGCGCACGACGTTCTCGAAAGTTTGTGATCCCATCGCGCCGGCATTCATGCGCAACGCGCCACCGACTGCGCCCGGAATTCCTTCCATCCATTCGAGTCCGCCGAGATTTGCGCCCCGTGCCGCGTAAGCAACTTCCCTCACTTTCACGCCCGCGCCCGCGGTAATCTCACAGCCGTTAACCTCGATTTTGTCGAAATCGCCGCCGAACGGATGAACCACGACACCACGGATTCCTCCATCGCGCACAAGAAGATTTGATCCGCGACCCATTGCGAAAAGCGGCAGGTTTTCAGCCCGGCAAAAGCGAATTAGCTCGGCAAAGGCTTTCTCGGTCTGGGGCTCGATCCAAAATTGCGCAGGGCCGCCCACGCGCAGCGTAGTGTGTTTGGAGAGCGGCTCGTAAAGACACACGTCAGCTTCTTCGCCCACAACCGCCTTCAACTTTTCAGCAATGACAAGGTCAGCCGCCAAAGCTGACAATTGCTCATGAATATTCCCGGCGCCAAGACTCAGAACGAGATCGCCGATATCGAGGGCGTTGCCAATATGACAATGCACGTGTTCTAACCTCGCCTGATAACTGGCAGAGCGATGCCCGTGCTTGAGAAGTTCATCGACAATCGTCTGTCCGCTAATGCCTGGAATTGGCGCCTCGCTTGCAGGATAAACATCGGTCACTACAACCCGGTCCGCGTCGTCGAAGGCGCTGCCAAACTCGCCGCGAAGTGCTTTCGTGCGCGAATAGCGATGGGGTTGAAACATCGCCAGCACTCGTTTGCGGCCAGTCGCTCGCGCAGTCTTTAATGTGGCCCGAATCTCGGTTGGATGATGTGCGTAATCGTCAACAAGCAGAAAGCGCTCACTCTCATATTTGATCTCGAACCGGCGCCGCGCGTGCTCGAACTTACGAAGCGAAGCTGCGATTTTTTCAAATGAAATTCCAAGCTCGATAGCGAGCGCGATCACGCCCAGGGCATTGTGGACATTGTGCGGGCCAGGCACGTTCAACACCGCTTCGCCGAGTTTTTGTTCGCGAAAATAAACACAAAAATCTGAGCCAAAGGCGCGCAACTTCACATTCGCGCCTCGGTAATCGGCTTTATCAGAGAAACCGAACGAAATTGCGTCTTTGCGGCTTACGCATAGCCGCGCGGTGTTCGGGTCATCGATGTTATAAAAAATTTTCCCGCTGGTCTGCTCGATAAGTTGAGCAAAGACTTTTTCGATGGCGGCGAGATCAGAATAAAAATCGAGATGTTCTTCCTCGATATTTAGGATCAGGCAGTACTCCGGATGAAAGCAGCGCAGGGTGCCGTCGCTTTCGTCACCTTCAGCAACGAAATATTTGCTGCGCGGATCCCAGTGCGCGTTCGTTCCGAGAATTGGAATTTCGGCACCGACATAATAGGACGGATGCAATCCACCTTCGCGCAGAACGTGTGCTGTCATTGCTGAGGTTGTTGTTTTGCCGTGCATTCCGGCGATAACGATGCCGCGCTTCGCGCGCATGATTGCAGCCAGAGCCTCCGCACGGCGCACGACCGGCTTACTCGAAGCGCGCCCGCTTACGAGAACCGGATTGTCGTTTTTAATGGCGGAGGAAAAAACAACCAACTCGGCGGCATCAGCCTGTTCCGGGCGATGCTGCTCATAAAAGTGCAGACCGAGGCGCTGCAATCGATCTGTTTCCATGGTGGTGACCTTGTCTGAGCCGCTCACCGTGTGGCCAAGCTCAATCAGAAGCGCAGCAAGACCGCTCATACCGCTTCCAGCTACGCCAACGAGATGGATGCGGTGACGTTCCTGCGTCAGGAATCGCTGCAAATCGAGCGACTCCACGCGATCGACGGCCGCACCGCGTTCTTCAGAGGCGAGCTTCATGAGTCGTATATTTCTCCATCGTCGTAGCCACGCGCCCAGCCGCATCTTTCGGCGCGAGACGGGAACAATTCGCAGCCATTTGCTGGAGGTGCTGTGGGTCCTGGATCAATTCGCGAATCTTACGCGCGAGCAATTCACCTGAGACCTCTGACTCTTTGAGGAGAATCGCCGCTTCAACGCGCGCATAAATTTCTGCGTTGCGCGTCTGATGATCGTTAGTCGCGTAGGGAAACGGGATCAATATGCCGGGTAATGAAAACGCAGCGAACTCAGCCAGACTGGCCGCTCCGGCTCGCGCGACAACGACATCGGCGGCGCTGTAAGCTTCTTCCATTCGATGATGAAAAGCGGCGATGTACGCAGAGATATTTTCACGACGATAATTGTCTGAAACCAAACGCTCATCCCGCGCGCCGGAAAGATGGATCACTTGCAGCCGTAGACCTTGCAGGAATGGCAGCGATTTGATTAGCGCCTGATTGATTCCGCTGGCGCCCTGGCTGCCCCCCATCACAAGCAACGTCGGCACATCCTCTTGAAGTCCGAGCTTTCGGCGAGCATCGAGCCGGTCCAAGCGCACTAATTCCGTCCGCACTGGCGTGCCTGTCACTTCCGTGTGCGATTTTGGAAAAAACGGCGCGCACTCCTTGAAGCCCAGCATGACGGCCTGCACCATCCGCGCCGTTAGTCGGTTCGCCTTTCCAGGGACAGCATTCGATTCGTGAATAAACGTCGCGATTCCGCGTATTCGGCCGGCCAACACCGGCGCGGTCGAAGTGAATCCACCCATGCCCAGAACGACCTGGGGTTTAAATGTGCGATAGAGAGACCGGCAAACGGACAAGCTTTCATAAAACCGGCGAGCAAAACCAAAGAGCGCTGGAGAAAACGCCGAAGGCAAGCCAATCGTAGGTAATTTTTCGACCCGGAAATTTGTGCGCCCGGAAAGCGCCAGCGCGTCAATATCCTTTTCGGAAATCAACAGCATCACTTCGTGGCCACGATCGCGCAGTACTTCGGCCACAGCGATGCCCGGGAAAAGATGGCCGCCTGTTCCTCCGCATGCGATGACTGCATTCATGAGCCGCTGCTCCAACTGGTTTGACGTGTCCGACTCATAGCTAAATCCGTGGCGTCACTCTGGCGTGCATCGCGGCGCGTTTCATCTGCGGCGGTTCAAGAATGCCCTGCCGATAAATGTTCAGCAACAAACCGATGCCGAACATGCACGTGACAAGATTAGAACCTCCGTAGCTGATAAACGGCAGTGGCAGCCCCTTGTTTGGAAGCAGAGACGTGGTCACGCCGATATTGACGGCGGCCTGAAGAGCAACAAGCGAAACAACGCCGCAACCCAGGAGCAAACCGAAACGATCTTTCGCGTGCAGCGCAATCATGACGCCGCAAACAATTATCACTACGAATAAAAAAACTACCAGGAGGCTAACGCGCAGACCAAGCTCCTCACCAATAATTGGAAAAATAAAATCCGTGTGCGCGTAAGGCAGATAAAGCATCTTCTGTCGACCGTTGCCCAAGCCAAGCCCTTCCATTCCGCCGCTGCCCCAGGCGATCAACGCCTGCATCTGTTGCAAACCAGCATCTTCCTTGAAGTTTTGCGGATGGAGAAACGCGGAGAGTCGCCCCATCCGTTCAGAGATTTGGGTTGCAACAATTAGAAGAGATCCCAGAGCAGCGAGCGACGCCGCGCCAAGCCACAAAGGATTTGTTCCGGCAACGAACATGACGACAAACGCGGTTGTTCCGATCAAAGCCGTTGTTCCCAAGTCGACTTCGCCCAGCACAAGTGCAGCTGGCAGGCTGAGAATTGCAAGCGGAAGAACAAATCCAAAAAGCAGCTTGTGGTTCGGTTGTTCGTATCGCGCGAACCATGAAGCGAGGAAAAAAATCGCGGCCAACTTTCCGAGTTCCGATGGCTGAAAAGTAATTGGACCCCAGCCGAGCCAGCGACGCGATCCGTTCAAGCGCATGCCGATGTGCGGCACATAACAAAGTGCCAAAGCCACCAGCGCCAACGCGAACCAAAGCCACCATGTCCGCTGCCAAAAGTGATAATCGATCAGCGCCGCAATGATGCAGACGAGAAGTCCAATCCCAAACCAGATCGCCTGTCGCTTAACAAAAAAATAAACATCTCCATGGCTGTCACGCGCATACGCGCTCGTGCTAAAAAGCATGACGATCCCGATTACGAGTAATCCCAGTACTGCGAGAAAAAGGATGTAAGCGCTCTTACGATGCATAGCTACGCTGTAAACCTTTGCGCTGTACCGCTGCTGTTACGCCGCGCCTTCATTGGTTGACCTTCTTGGTTTTCGTTTTTGTCGCTTTAGCAGGAATCAACAGCTTTTGGCCGATCTGCAACCTGTGCGAGTCCTCGATATGGTTCAGAGAGATTAAATCGTCGTAAGCGACGTTAAGTTTCTTTGCGATTGTAACGGGATTGTCTCCCTTCTTAACAATGTAAGTCTTTCCAGAAGACGGAGACGTCCTGGCGTGTTCCTCTCTCGCAGGTGAATGTGAAGGTTTCGCATCGTTGCGCGGCGCGCTCTGCTTTTGTGGGGCCACTGCTCGTGCCTTGGCAACGTCCGCGCGAACTGGCGTTGCGGCCGTCTGAGCTATGTTCTTCTCCGTGTCAGTCGACGTCGTCGGTACGAATGACGTCTCGCGCGTCTTGATCGCGTTGAATGCGATGATTCCTGAAACGGCAACCACGTGCAAAAGCAGAACGATCAGTAACGCGCGCGACAACTTCATGTTTGGTTCGGGGATGTCGTCGAAATCGATTCCGCCAGAAGTAGCCGACGCACGGCGGGCCGCTGTGGCCAGCAGTTTTTTATGTCTGAAGAGTTGCGGGATTTTCATCGCTCTCTTTTGGGAAGGGCCTGCACGAGCGCGCGAAATTGATCGCCTCGGTCGGCGTAGCTCTTAAACATGTCAAAGGACGACGTACCCGGGGAAAAAAGAACCACGTCACCCGGTTTTGCGCTGGCATGTGCTCGCTCCACTGCGTCGGCCAGAGAATTTGCGATTTGCGCTTGAACCGCGCCGTTCCACGAACGCCTGATGCTTTCGGCCATTTCGCCAATCAAGACCGTCAATTTGACTTTCTCCTTCACGAGTGATCGAAGTGCATCAAAGCTAAAACCTTTGTCCTTCCCGCCTGCAATGAGGATGACTGGCTTGCTTTGCGCACGTAGCGCCTTGTCGACTGCATCGAGGTTCGTCGCCTTGGAATCGTTCACGTATTCAACTCCGCTGAGTTCTCGCACAAATTCGCATCGGTGCGGACGTGGCTCATACACGCGCAGCGGCGGCACCATTTTGCCGAATGGCAATCCGCGCGCCATGCCGCCCGCGAGTGTCGCCATTAAGTTTTCGATGTTATGCAAGCCGCGCAGTTTTGTGTCTGCGATTCGCAGGACCTCTTCGCCGTGGTAAACGATCGCGCCTTGTGAGACGCGGAAGTCTGCTTGATCGGTATACGCACTAAAGGTGATCTTGCGAGGTCGAACCGCGGGCAGCTTTTCGATGGCATTTACGACTGACACATCGCTTTCGTTTTGATTTTCGAAAATGCGCAGTTTGGCCGCGCGGTAATCAGATACGGAGCGATACCGGTCGAGATGATCGGGGGCGAAGTTGAGCCAGAGGCTGATGGATGGACGAAACGTGCGGATTGCTTCCAGTTGGAACGAGCTCACTTCGACTGTCAGCACATCGAATGGTTGCTTCTCGCGCGCTACTTCGGATAGCGGTTTGCCAATGTTTCCGCAGGCAATTGTTCGCTGACCGCAGGCGTTCAACATTTGAGCGAGCAATTCGGTAGTTGTTGTTTTTCCGTTCGTACCAGTAACCGCAATGACGGGAACCTTGCAGAACTGCCAGCCGAGCTCGAGCTCGCCGATGGTTTCGGTTCCGCACGACAAAAATTTGCGTGCCAATGGAGAAGCCGGATCGATGCCCGGACTCAAAACGGCCAATTGATATGCGCCTGAATCTTTATCGGCAGCGGCGCCGCAAATCACACGCACGCCGTGTGCTTGCAGATTGTCTATGGTCGATTTGAGTAAGTTCGTCTCCTTTGCGCTATCGAGCACCGTGACTTCCGCGCCCTCCGACCTCAGCAGAAGGGCCGCAGCGCTGCCGCTCAATCCTGCACCAAGAACCGCGATCTTTTGGTTGTCGTAGCGTCCGCTCTTCATCTCAGTTTCAGAGTCGCTAAGCCAAGCAAGGCGAAGATGATTGACAGAATCCAGAATCGAACAATCACGGTGCTTTCCTTCCAGCCGGTTAGCTCGAAATGGTGGTGTAGTGGAGACATCATGAAAAATCGCTTGCCCGTGAGTTTGAAACTCAACACCTGGACAATCACTGAGACGGCTTCGATCACGAAAACGCTGCCGACGAGCACCAAAAGCAACTCTTGCTTGCAACAGATCGCGACGACGCCCAGCATGCCGCCGATAGCGAGTGATCCAGTGTCCCCCATGAAAACTTTGGCTGGATAGCAGTTAAACCAGAGAAAGCCCAGGCCAGCACCGATGAGCGCTGAGCAGACAACTGTCAGCTCCCCGGCGAATGGATAAAACGGGACCTGCAGATATTCGGCGATGCGGAAATTGCCGGCTGCGTAAGAAAGCAATGCATATGCAAATGCCACGGGGATGGTGCAACCGATTGCCAAGCCATCCAATCCGTCAGTGAGATTCACTGCGTTGGATGAACCAACAATGACCAGCGCAAAAAACACAAACGTGAACCAGCTCATGTTCGCAATAACCGGCGCCTTCACAAACGGCACGTACAGAGAGCGCGCCTGCACTTCCAACAGCGGATTCGTCAGGAAAACGGCGGTGATAATCGCCGCAAGAGCAATTTGACAAACGAGTTTGATACGGCCGCTGATGCCCTCGGACTTTTTCTTTGTGACCTTGAGATAATCATCGGCGAACCCAAGGACCCCGAGATAAATCATGCTGAACAGAGCGAGCCAAACGAATCGGTTGTCGAGGCGAACCCACAGAAGACTCGACACAAAAACGGCTCCGATCACCAGCACGCCTCCCATGGTAGGCGTGCCTTGCTTGACGCCGTGCAGCTCGGCAAGCCGGTGAACTTCCGCTGCTCCGCGAATCGGTTGTCCCAGCTTAAGGGCGGTTAGTTCTCGAATGACGGCGTTTCCAAACATGAGTGTCATCAGAAAGGCCGTAACGGCTGCGGCAATAGCGCGGAAAGTGACGTAGAGGAAAACATTGAACCCGATGAACTGATCGCTTAGGTGATGGAGGTAGTACATCATGGTGAGGTGACGAATGGTCCTCCTTCGCGACGCTGCGGCGCGGCGAGCGAATAACAAAGCGCGAAATGCCCGATCACTTCCTCCGTTCGAGCGGCGCGGCTGCCCTTGATCAGAACAAGATCTCCAGGCTGGACCATCTGACTCAAAAGTTCTGCAGCTTCCGATGTCGATTTTACAACGGCTGTGCTTTGTAATCCGGCGTGTCTTGCGCCGTCAGTAATCGAGGCGGCCACGTCTCCGATAGCGATCAACTTATCAATCTTTAACGCGGCCGCAGTTTCGCCCACCTCGCGATGTCCCCGCTCGGATTCCTCGCCTAGTTCAAGCATTTCACCCAACACGGCGATGCGTTTTCCATCGGCATCGAGTTCAACCAACGTGCGCAACGCTGCTTTCATTGAATCGGGATTTGCGTTGTAGCTGTCGTCAAGAAATTGCACGCCAGCTATGTCTTTGATTTGTAAACGGGCTTTCGTAAGCGGCGCAGCAGTGAGGCCCGCGGCGCAATCTTCGAGCGAGACACCGAACATGCGACCAGCGGTGACTGCCAAAAGCGCGTTTTGCACCATATGCAGGCCAGGCACAGGCAATTGCGCGCGACACCGATGCGCGCCCTCCAGAATCGTGAAATCTGTTCCCGTTCCGCTCTGGCTAATTTCGTCGGCTCGAATCATGCCCGCGGTGATGCCGGCCAAAATGACTTTCCCGCGCGCGCGAGCCGCGATCGTCTTGGTAAATGAATCGTCCGCATTCAGAATCACCCTCCCGTTGGCGCCCACCGCTTCTGCAAGCGCGCCTTTCTCCTCGGCAATTTTTTCACGCGAGCCCATGAATTCGATGTGCGCCACGCCTATATTTGTAATGATCGCTACGTCGGGAGCCGCAAGTTGCGCCAATGCCGCAACTTCGCCGGGGTGATTCATGCCGATCTCCCAGACAGCGACCTCGTCCTGCGACGTCGCCTCCAACATTGTCCGGGGGAGGCCGACATGATTGTTGAAATTTCCTTCTGTTTTCGTGACTCGAAACCGGCGGGCCAGCACTGCTGCTGTAAAATCCTTTGTGCTCGTCTTGCCATTGCTTCCAGTGATCGCGACCACGCTCAAAGTGAGCGATCTCCGGTAATTCACCGCGAGTTCCTGGTACGCTTTCAAAGTATCTTTTGCGCGGATGAGCGCGAAATCCTCCCGGACTTTCCCGCTCCAATTGGAGTCGACGATTGCTCCGGCTGCACCAGTGTTTGCGACCGACTCAACGAAATTGTGCCCATCGAAATTTTGACCACGCAACGCGACGAATAGTTCGCCGGGCTTGAGTGTGCGCGAATCGGTACTGACCTTGTTTACGCGAACAGAAGTGTCTCCTGAAAAACCTGAGGCGCCAGCCAACTTTGCAACTTGAGAAATCGTCAGCGGGTCCATGGCGGTTGAGGGAAATTCGATCGGTGCAAAGTGAACAGAATCATCATGACGAAAACTCCACGGGATGATCTTCAATCGCGCGTCGCGCGACTTGGATATCATCGAACGGGATCGTGTAGTCCCCGAACTCCTGATAAGTTTCGTGCCCCTTACCGGCAATCAACACAATGTCGCGCGGTCGCGCGAGCGCAACAGCACGATCGATTGCTTGGGTGCGATCGACGATTTTTTCATACCGATTCGAACGCAATCCCTTTTCGATCTCGCTAATGATGGCGTTTGGATCTTCCTTGCGGGGATTATCAGAGGTGATGATGGAGTAGTCAGCAAGGCGATCTGCCATCTCGGCCATGAGCGGGCGCTTTTGCCGGTCGCGATCGCCGCCGCAGCCGAAAACCGCAATCAAGCGCTGCGGCTCGAGCTCGCGCAAAGTTTTGAGAACGTTCCCCAGCGCGTCGGGCGTGTGCGCATAATCCACGAAGACTTGGAATTGTCGTCTGGCGGGTACGAGTTCCAGCCGTCCCGGCACCTGCGGCGCCTTAGCGAGACTCAATACAGCATTTCGCAGGTTGATACCCAGAGCGTTGGCCGCAGCCAGCGCCGCTACAGAATTTCCCACATTAAACCGGCCAATTAATGGAAGGCGAACCAGGTAACTCTTGCCATGGGCGTCCAGCTGATAGCACGTGCCGCTGAACTCGCCCCGATAGTTTGAAGCGCGAAAGTCTGCGCCCGTCCCCATTCCATAAGTCACAACTGCCACGCGTTTGTCGATTTTATCCAAGAGTCGCCGACCATAGCGGTCATCAATATTTACGATTGCAAAAGGTTTGCGCTTTCTTTTCTGAGTTGCGAGTGCTGCAAAGAGCTTCGCTTTGGCCTCGAAGTAGTTGTCCATTGTTCCGTGAAAATCTAGATGGTCCTGGGTAAGATTTGTAAAAACGGCGACATCCCATTCGAGGCCACGGGTGCGATCCTGCGCGAGCGCGTGCGAGGAAACTTCCATCGCCGCGGCTTTACAACCTGCGCTGGCGATCTGCGCCAGCAGCTCTTGTAGATCGAGCGATTCCGGCGTGGTGCGGATGGCTGGCAGAACGCGCTCACCAATTTCGTAACGAACCGTTCCAACTATTCCGCACCGCAGACCGGCATTTTCACAGATGTGCTTGATCAGAAATGTCGTCGTAGTCTTGCCATTCGTGCCCGTCACTGCCGCCAGTTTTAATTTGCGCGCTGGATGCCCGTAGAGAGTCGCAGAGAAATCAGCAAGCGCGGTACGCGTGTTCTCAACAACCAGACACGTGACGCGCGGATCTTTCTGCTCGCGTTCAGCAACAATCACCGATGCGCCTTTGTCGATGGCTTGACCGATGAATTGATGTCCGTCGGTCTTTTCGCCCCGTAGCGCCACGAACATGGTGTGCCTTTGCACTCGCCGCGAGTCATACGCGATATTTTCCACCTGGCGATCAAGTGGGCCGATGACCTTGCGAACTGGAGTCGCGTCGAGAAAAGACTTGAGCTGCATGAGGCTTTAATACATCCACCACAGGACGGATTCGCTGCGGCGAGTTGGGGCGTGGCGTTCAATGGCGCGACGCATTGGTTAAGGCGACTCGTTCCGCCGACGCAGTTTTGCGAACTCGCTCTGCCGCCGGCGGTTTTTCGACGCGCTGCAGAGGAATCGCTTTGCGAATCTCCTCATGCGGCTCAAGATCCAAATAGCGGGCGGCTTTCTCCGCCAGACGCGAAAAGATCGGCCCTGCGACAAGCCCACCGTAATTCAACTCCGGTTTGCTCGTATGTGCGTCATCGAGCACCACTAGACCGACAAATTCGGGATGGTCAGCGGGCAGATAGCCGGCGAAAGAAACGACATACTTTCCCTGTTCATATCCGCCTCGCGGATCAACCTTCTGCGCGGTTCCCGTTTTTCCAGCAATGGTAAAGCCAGGCACAGCGGCAGCGGCCGCAGTCCCGCTATCGCTTACCACGCCGCGCAGCGCGTCACCAATTTCTTTCGCGGTTTCAGACGAAACGACCTGGCGCAGCACGATCGGGGAAAACGAACTGATCGTCTTGCCTTCCGCCGTCGTAATCGATTTCACGATGCGTGGCATGATTAGTTTGCCGCCGTTGGCGATCGTCGCCATTGCGACGGTCATTTGCAACGGAGTCACCCCGATCTCGTGTCCCATCGGAATACGAGTGATGGAGATTTTGCTCCAGGATTGCGGAGGCCGAATGAGCCCGTTAATCTCGCCGGGCAATTCAATTCCTGTGCGCTCGCCAAATCCGAAGCGTCGAATGTACTCGTAAAATTTTTGTTCGCCGACAGTGAGTGCGAGTTTGGCCGCTCCGATGTTGCTCGATTTGATAAGAATGTCGCGCACACTCAGATACGAAAACGCACGATGATCGTGCAGCGCGGCGCCGCCGAAATTCCAAAGACCGTTCTCACAAAAAATCGACGAATCGGGTCGCAGCTTGCGTTCATTAAGAGCAGCGGCGGCGGCGACGATCTTGAAGGTTGAGCCCGGTTCCATCATGTCGATGATGGCCCGGTTTTTCATTTGCTCAGGCTTGGCCTCCGAGCGGAGGTTTAGATCAAAGTGCGGCCGATTGGCCATCGCCAGGATTTCTCCTGTCCGGGGCCGCATGAGAATAATGGTGGCTTTTTGAGGCGAATATTGCTGCATCGCCGCGTCGATTTCGTTTTCGACAATGTTCTGCAAACCAAGATCGACCGTCAGATGGACTTGGTAGCCGTCGCGCGGAGGCCGTTCCTGCCCGCGATAAGGCACGATCTCCTGGCCCGCGCGGTTGTGTTCGATGAAACGATAGCCGTCCTGGCCATGGAGATATTCCTCCATCGAAGCTTCCACACCCTGGATGCCATGATGATCAAAATCGGTGAAGCCGATCACGTGACATAACATTGATCCATTTGGGTAGATACGGGTGGCGTCATCCTCGAAGTAGATTCCGCGCAGATTGTTCGCGCGAAGTTTTTCCCGCAGCGCCCTTGCAGTAGCAGCGGGCACTTCCCGCTTGATAACGACATAACGCCGCCCGCTGTTTAATTTTTCTCCGAGTTGCTCCGACGGCAGCCTGAGCTCTCTGCTTACCAGCTCGATTATCGCATCGACGTCGTTCAGATGCGTGGCGTCAGCCACCACCGTCTCCACGGGAATGTTGTGCGCGAGAACTTCATTGTTGGCGTCGAGGATGCTGCCGCGCTCTGCGTGAATAATCTGCTGGTAAACATTTTTCTTAGCAGCAAGGCCAGCGTACTCATCGTGCTTGATCGCCTGCAAATAAATCAAGCGAAACGAAAAAATGCTGAACAGGATGATCAAAACAATGCAAACCAACACGCAACGGACTCGGCTGTTTGGATTCATCTTGTTTTGGAAGGATTGGCAACTGGTTGAATCGCGTCTTCGTCAGTTGATCGGGCAGGAATCGTCAGCCGAACGATGTTTGCCTCCGAAATCGGGATCATCGTCAAATAGCCTTCTTTCAGCCGGCGCTGCAGAGCCGAGCGCGACGTCAAAGCTGTGATCTGCCCACTGGCTGTGTCGTTTTGCGCGTGCAGAGTGACTAGCTCATTTTCGATTGCCTTTCTGTGCTCGCCGAGATGATACAGTTGCAGGGTCAAATAAACGTAGCTCAATCCGGCCACGGCCAGGAACGAAGTCATCACAATCCATCGCGCAAGCGAGGCCGCGTTCACCGCATTACAGTTTCTTCGACGCGAACGGTTCATTTAATCTTTTGTGCCACTCGCAATTTGGCGCTTCGCGATCGAGGATTTGCGCGCTGTTCTTCCTCGCTCGGCTCGACCGGCTTCGCCGTGACCAGTTGAAGATCGTAATCAGGATTGCGCTTCGGCTCCGGCCACTCCGGCTTGTCGAGCCATTCCCGGCCGTGATCACGGAAAAAATTCTTTACGATGCGATCCTCCAACGAGTGAAAACTGATCACGGCGATACGGCCGCCGAGCGCCAGGCGCGCGACTAAAACGCGTAACCCTTGTTCAAGCGCGCCAAGCTCATCATTTACTTCCATCCGCAACGCTTGAAAAACCTGAGTGGCTGGATGCTGGCGGCCGTGTCGTCCGATTAACTTCTCGATCGCTCGCGCCAGCGGCAGAGTTTCGCGAAACGGCGAAGTCTTGCGCATTTTGACGATCAAGCTCGCAATCCTGCGGGCGGCCGGTTCCTCACCCAGTTCACGAAAGAGCTGAGTCAACTGCTCTTCACTGTACTGGTTTACGATGGTGGCAGCAGTGAGGCTTGTCGTCGGGTCCATCCGCATGTCGAGGGGACCGTTTCGCACAAAGCTGAAACCGCGCCCCGCATTTTCGAGTTGGCGCGAAGAAACACCAAGATCAAGGAGGATGCCGCCGACGGTGCGAATGCCGAGTTCATCGAGAACACACCCTGCGTGCCTGAAATTTGCCTGCCGCACAATGACGCGGCGACCGAAATGTGCCAGCCGTTCGGTGACGTGCTGGACTGCGTCAGGGTCCTGATCAAGAGCCAGAACGTCGGCGCCGCTTTCCAATAGCGCTTCGGTGTGGCCACCACCGCCACATGTTGCATCTACAATCAGCGAACCCGATTTTGGTTTAAGTAACCTCAGCACTTCCGGCTGCAAAACTGGACGGTGATACACCGGATCTTCTGTCGAATCCGCCTCATCGTCGGCAGCTCGCGCGTTAAGTGCGAGCCAGGCGGGCGGCTCACACCACACTGCGGTGATGACATTTTGACAGAACATCGATTTATAAACCAATTGCACTTGCGACATGCTGATAAGTGGGCGTTTGCTCCTCGTGCGCCCGTTTCCAGCGTTGCAAATTCCAAATCTCAAAACGGCCCTGGCCACCTACCAGAGCCACTTCGCCTTTTAAACCAAGCTTTCGGCAAAGCTCTTCCGGCAATACGAGCCGACCTTGCCGGTCCGCGCCTGCATGCTGAGCGCGGGAATGCAGTTGGCGCAGAAAAATGCGGCGATCACGCGCGGAAACTGTTTGATTTGCTTCCGTAGCCGAACTCGTTTTCCCAAATTCTGTCGGCGACATAACGATGAGAAATTGATGAGTAGCCTCAGGCAAAAGGATGAATTCTTCAGGGCGACCGCGTCGCCAGCGAGAAGGAATGGTGATCCGATTTTTATTGTCGATCGAATGCCGGAACTCTCCGGCATACAAACGTTCGGGTTGGGAATCGGGGTCCATTGATCAGGTGGAGCAATCGTCCATTTTGCCCCACTTGACACCACTTTTAACCACTTTAACAACAGGCGGTCAATAAAAATTTTCAGCTTTATTGCACCCAGCCGCCTTCACCGTAAGATCCTCCAGGTCATGAAATTTTTCCGCCTCAGGCTGGCGCTTCTGTGCACGCTTCTCTGCGACGGCGGCGCCGTCGGATTCGCCCAGTCTCCAGAGCAAAGTGGGACCGATGCTGTACGTGTGACCGTATCGATGCACCCTGACGGCTCACGCACCGTTTACAATTTCGACAATGCACAGCACAAGGCTGTGGCGACGACCACCGGCCCAGATGGCAAAATCCGCGAAACCATTCGTTATGAACTCGACAACGCTGGCCATTTTTCCAGCGCCGAAATTTCCGGGCCTGACGGGCGGCTTAGGCTCAGGAGTCGCTACAAGTACGACGATATGGGTCGCATACTCGAAGAAACCCAAAGTGCGCAAGACGGCACTCTTCTCCATAGAATCGTTTACAGTTATGATTCGTCCGGCAAGCAGACTGGTTATTCCATTTTCGATGCATCCGGAAAATTGGTCGGACGCACGGGCGCGGCGAGCACTCGTCCGTCTCCGTCGCCGAAACCGCGCGAGAACGCTCGGCGATAACTTCTCCGGTTGAGAGCGAACGAAAAAGTTCATCGTTGCTACTGATGGGCTGCGAAATGTCATTCGCTTGTTGGCTTGCCACATTGGGGAAAGAGCGTTACAAAAACGGGCGTGATTGATTACATCCAAAAGGGCGGATTGTTGATGTGGCCAATCCTCGGTTGCAGCATCATCTCGATTGCTGTTTTCGCGGAACGCCTCTTTTACTTGCACCGCGCCACAATTCATGTGGGCGAGTTCTTGAAGGGATTATCGAATCTTATCCGTCGTCGCAATTTCGCTGAGGCGCTCCACGAATCGGCTGGGACACCCGGCCCTGTGGCACGGGTAATTCACGCCGCGGTCATCCGGCACGACGCGCCCCGGGCTGAATTGCGCGATATCGTGCAAGAAGCCGCCCAGCTTGAGGTACCAAAGCTCGAGCGGTTTCTTCCCGTACTTGCTACGATTGCGTTCCTGACGCCGTTGCTCGGGTTGCTTGGGACTGTAACAGGAATGATCGACGCCTTCGGGACAATCGCTTCAAGTGGAGGTTATGCGACAGTAACTGAACTTTCCGGCGGTGTTTATAAGAGCTTGTTGACCACCGCAGCAGGTCTGGTCGTAGCAACTCCCACTTTTGTTGCCTATAGTTATCTATCTTCGCGCGTGAATACGATGCTTCATGATATGGAACGTGCCGGGATTGAGATCGTGCACATGTTAACTGAGAGTCGCCCCATCGGTGGCATCATCAGCTTCCAACCTGAAGAGGCCATTCGATCGGAAGCGCAGTTTGATTCCTAGACAGGCGATTCCGCTAAATCGACAAACCTGCAGCGCCTCATGAAGCTCAGCCGCACGATAAATTTTAATTTCGGCTGGCTTGTGCTCGTGGCGCTGGTGGATCTGGCATTCCTGCTCGTTTTCTTTCTGTTATTGAGTTCGAATTTTATTCTGCAACAAGGCATCTCGATTTCGATGCCCTTCTCGCGCTTTACACTCGGTCCCCAGGCTAACCGGCAAATCATTAGCATCACGGGCGGCGCAGTTCCGGCCATTTATTTCCGAGACCAGAGAGTCACTATGGAACAACTCGGGCCATTACTGGATGCAGCCAAGCGCAACGACCAATCAATTATTATCAAGGCCGATCGTTCAACTTCCTACGAAACGGTTGCCGCAGTAGCAAACGCTGCGCTTGAACACGGCGTCACTGCAGTTGCGCTGGCTGCGACTCCGCCGCGATGAACAGCCTCACCCTCGACAGCGTCACTGAAACACTTCTTTTTGACTGGGATTCGCCGCGGGGCCGCAAGGTAGCGATCACAATTTTCTTGGCGCTTTCGTTCGTTGGGCACGCGCTCTGTTTTTACATTTTTCAAATTGTTTATCCGCCAACGGTCGCGCTTCTGCCGCCGCCGGCGCGCGTCTCATTGATAAGCCCCGATTCCGAAGAAGGTCGAACACTGCTTCGCTGGATCGATGCGGAAGATCCTGCGCTCGCCTTCACAACTCGTCGTTCGCCGGATGCAACGCTCCGCGTCCTGCCAAAAACTGAGCATGTGCCATCGTATTCGTCGATAGAACCGACTTTGAAGGACGTTCCATCTTTGCAACGCGACCTGCGCATCCCAAGTTGCAATCCGCCTGGCGTGGTACGAATTGTTCGTCAGCAGTCCGCCTCGCCGACACGCGTTGTGGCAACATCCGTTTCGTTCTCGAACGAGTTTGTGGTTTTTGGCGCTCCGACCCTTCCGGAGCTGAATTTTGCCTCGAATGAAGGGACGCCTCAGACAGTCCGCTTTTGGGTGGCCGTTAACAAGCTTGGAGAAATTCGATATTGTTTACCACTTAACTCGTCAGGTGACACGGCATTGGACGAACAAGCCCGGTCGTATTTGATGCGGTGCCGGTTCCCCCAAAACATTGCAAACGCTGGCAAACCCGATTCGTTTCTGGCTTGGGGAACCGCCACAATTCAGTGGGGCAGTGATATCGCGCGGCCGCAGTCGCCATCAGGAGGTGTTAAGCCGTGATTCGCGTCAGTCTTGCTACTTTGGTAACGATTTATCTGCTGCTTTTTCTTGCAGCAGTTTTCCTCTTCTGGATAGTTGGAGAATGGAATCGCCGGCGACGCGAGCAGCGGGCTTTGCAGCACCGGTTGCGTTGCGCGATTTGCGCGTTCGAATTTGAGGATCGAACGGACGCGCTGCTTCCCCGGTGTCCGCACTGCGGAAGCCTGAACGAACGATTTAGGATGGAGCGAATTTAATATGGGCATGTGGATAGGCCGAAACCGGAAGGCGCGTGTGACCTACGGGTTTGACGAAATCGCGCTCGTACCCGGGCGCGTCACAATTAATCCCAATGAAGTCGATATCATGTTTCGTTTGCCGCGCAAAGAGGCCGAGCCGCTTGAGCTGAAGATTCCGATCCTTGCCAGTGCCATGGATGGAGTCGTCGATGTGCGTTTCGCCATCGCAATGAACAAATTGGGTGGACTAGCCGTTCTGAATCTCGAAGGCGTACAGACGCGGTACAAAAACCCGCAGGAAGTGCTGCAAAAAATCGTCGATGCCAATAAATCCGAAATTACTGCGCTGCTGCAACGAATTTACCAGGAACCCGTCCAGGAGGATCTGATTGCGGCGCGTGTTCGTCAGATCAAAGATGGCGGTGTGTTGGCAGCGGTCAGTTCCATTCCCCAGCGCGCCGCAGAATTTGGCAGGATCGCGGAAGAGGCCGGTGCGGATGTTTTCGTGGTGCAGAGCACGGTTTCCACGGTGCGGCATATTTCGTCGGAGTACAAGTCGCTTGATTTGGAAAAGTTCTGCCGTGAAATGCGCATTCCGGTAATCGTCGGAAACACGGTCGGCTACGACGTGACGCTGGAGATTATGGAGTGTGGGCCGGCTGCGGTTTTGGTCGGCGTCGGTCCCGGAGCGGCTTGTACGTCACGTGGAGTCCTGGGACTCGGTGTTCCGCAGGTGACCGCAACCGTCGATTGCGCAGCAGCGCGTGACGCTTACTTCAAAAAAACATCTCGCTACGTGCCAATCATCACGGATGGCGGAATGAGTAGAGGCGGCGACGTTTGCAAGGCATTGGCCTGCGGCGCCGACGCGGTGATGGTTGGAAGCGCGTTTGCAAAAGCGCACGAAGCGCCGGGCCGCGGTTACCATTGGGGCATGGCAACGCCGCACGCGAATCTTCCCCGAGGGACGCGCATTAGGGTGGGCTCGACTGGCTCGCTGAAACAGATTCTGTTTGGTCCGGCAGAAGTCGACGATGGCAGTCAAAACCTGGTTGGGGCCATCACCACTTGCATGGGAAACGTCGGCGCGCGTGACATTGCCGAATTTCAGCAAACGGAGATTATTATTGCCCCTTCGATTAGAACCGAAGGCAAACTTTTCCAAACCGTTCAAAGCGTCGGGATGGGAAAGAGCTAAGACGATTCAGTGATTTAGAGATTTAACGATTGACCTTGCGCAACATCGTTGAACCGTTTCACGCTTGAATCGTTAAATCACGAAATCGTTCAATCCTAAATGAACAACGATCGCAGAGTCGTTATAACTGGTCTCGGTGTCGTCACGCCGGTTGGCAATGACATCGAAACATTTTGGTCCAATCTTAAGAACGGGGTCAGCGGCATTCGCGCAATCGATGCGTTCGATACTGCCGGATACGATTGCAAAATCGGTGGGCAAGTTCGCGATTTCGATCCCAAACCATTCTTCAAAAATCCAAAGGACGTTCGCCGCACGGATCGATTTACGCAGCTTGCAATGGCGGCAGCGAAAATGGCCGTCACCGATAGCGGGATTGACATGGAAAATCTCGAACAACGTGATCGCTTCGGCGTCATCGTTAGCACCGGAATCGGTGGACTAAAAACGCTCCAGGATCAATTGACCATTTTGTTGACGAAGGGACCATCGCGAAATTCACCATTTACGATTCCAATGCTTATCAGCAACATGGCTAGCGGCTTCATCTCGATGGAGTTCAATCTGCACGGACCCAATTTGTGTATTGTCACCGCGTGCGCGACGTCGAACAACGCGATCGGCGAATCCTGGCGCATTATCAAATCCGGCGATGCTGATCTGTTCCTCGCTGGCGGTTCGGAGGCATCCATCGTCGAAATCGGCCTCGCAGGATTTTCAGCTATGAGAGCGCTCAGTACGCGGAACGATGAACCCCAGCGCGCCTCGCGCCCGTTCGATCGCGACCGCGATGGTTTTGTGATGAGCGAAGGCGCGGGCGTTGTGGTGGTGGAGGAATTGGAGCACGCCAAAGCGCGTGGTGCGAAAATCTATTGTGAAATCACAGGATATGGCCTCTCGGCCGATGCGTATCATATGACTGCGCCGCCACCAGATGGCGAGGGCGCGGCGCGCGCAATGCAAGGTGCGCTGAAGCATGCCCGGATATCTCCGGATCAGGTTGACTATATCAATGCCCATGCGACTTCCACGGACATCGGCGACATATGCGAGACGCGCGCCATCAAACAGGTATTTGGCGAGCACGCCTACAAAGTCGCCATCAGTTCTACCAAATCGATGACCGGCCATTTACTGGGAGGCGCAGGTGGAGTCGAGATGGCTGCGTGTGCGCTTGCTATCCGCGATTCCGTCATTCCCCCAACGATTAATCTGGAAAATCCGGGCGAAGAATGCGACCTCGATTACACGCCAAACGCCGCACGCGAGAGGAAAGTACGGATTGCGCTCAATAACTCATTTGGCTTCGGCGGGCACAACGCCACCCTGGTCGCCAGCGCATTTGAAAAATAGGTGTTAACCTAAGGTGACGCGACGGCTGCCTCCTACATCCCAATCCAGTGAGATCTTCGCCGCTTTGACTATTCACTCGTCACTTGTCACTATTCACTGTCCCGATGCGGGCATAGCTTAATGGTAAAGTTCCAGCCTTCCAAGCTGGCCATGCGGGTTCGATTCCCGTTGCCCGCTGAGATCAGCGCGGCGTTGATCTGATTTTCGATGTGTTGCCATTTGGTCGCCTGTGGTACAGCGAGCCAAACGCAATCAGCAACGCAAAGTTCGAGAAACGCGTCAGCTTTCATCAGCTCGCACAACGAAACGCCTTTCGTCGTCGCGATGCGCGTCAGCAACGAATTTGTCTTGACATCTTTGACGCGTTTTGAGTACAGGGTGTTTGCCCACCGGAGCGGGAAATAAAGTGAAAGCGCACACTAGCCACGCGATCAAGGCGCATGTCTGTCGAGGCATGTTTTGCCTGCTTTTGCTTGTGGCCATCTTCGCGATCCCGTTCGCAGTGGCACAGCGAAACGCTACGAACTCCACTATTCTGGCTCTCTTTCATACTGACGCGCCGACGAAGATTTCTCACAGAACCCTCACGTTTGCAGAGCGCGTAGCTTATCAGCGAGCGGTTGAGGAAGTTTACTGGCGTCATCGGATCTGGCCAAAAGAGCGCCCAGATTCCAAGCTGCCCTTCGATGGAGTGATGTCTCACACGCGGCTTGAAAAGAAAGTCGCAGACTATCTGCGCGATTCACATGCGCTGGAGGATTATTGGCAACAGCCAATTACTGCTCAGCAGCTGCAGGCTGAAATGGATCGAATGGCGCAACACACCAGGCAACCCGATGTGTTGCGCGAACTCTTTGACGCCCTCGGGAACGATCCCTTTGTCATCGCAGAGTGTCTGGCCAGGCCTGTGCTCTCGGCTCGTTTGGTTGCGAGCTTGGACGCTATGCAAACCAAAGTTGGAGTATTGAGGCCGAAGGTGATGGCACCGGCAAGTGCTAACTATATCCTGCCGAAAATATCAGAAGGCGCGGGCGGATGTACCGACAACACTTGGACTGCCACGACGATCACCAACGCGCCCGCCCACCGGGAACTTCATACCGCCGTCTGGACAGGCATCGAAATGATCGTCTGGGGGGGGAACAGCATCATCGCTTGGTTGAACACCGGCGGGAGATACGATCCCAGCACGGACTCTTGGACGGCCACTACCACTACGAACGCGCCGTCTCCCCGAAATTCTCACACGGCGGTCTGGACCGGCAGCGAAATGATAGTTTGGGGAGGATCTATGGGCATCACTTTTAACACCGGCGGAAGATACGATCCGGGGACAGATTCTTGGACAGCTACCAACACGACTAACGCGCCCTCTGCCCGAGCTTTGCACACCGCGATCTGGACAGGCAGCGAGATGATCGTCTGGGGCGGAACCGATGGAAACGCTAATTATTTCAACACTGGCGGGAGATACAATCCCAGCACAAATAGTTGGACACCTACAAGCACCAGCAATGCGCCGTCTGCACGTGATTCGCACACAGCCGTCTGGACCGGAAGCGAAATGATAGTCTGGGGCGGAACTCAAGGTATCGGCACCAATTTGAACACCGGCGGGAGATACAATCCCAGCACGAATAGTTGGACACCCACCACCACAACCAACGCGCCCCAAGGCCGATTCTCTCATACGGCGGTCTGGACCGGCAGCCAGATGATTGCCTGGGGCGGAACCGATGGAAACGCTAATTATTTCAACACTGGCGGGAGATACAGTCCCAGCACAAATAGTTGGACGGCCACTAGCACGACCAACGCGCCGGATGGGAGGGTGGATCACACGGCGGCCTGGACAGGCCGTGAGATGATCATCTGGGGCGGGGACAATGGAGGCTTCCTTCCTTTCGACACCGGGGGGAGATACGACGCTGGGACAGATTCTTGGATAGCTACCAACACGAGCAACGCGCCCTCTGTTCGAGCTTTGCACACGGCGATCTGGGCAGGCCATGAAATGATCATCTGGGGTGGAACTAACCTCGGCTCCGATTTGAACACTGGCGGGAGATATTGCGCTCAAGGTGGCCCATCGCCAACACCAACACCTACATTTGCGCCAACTGCAACTCCAACTGCATCACCTACACCT
>WNGL01002015.1_pt1 | contig 24825 bp, 22 predicted proteins | sample 5400591 | NCBI WGS metagenome assembly WNGL01 (sample SAMN13153377, study PRJNA577476) | soil metagenome | isolation source: 80 cm soil or saprolite under Garry oak tree replicate 1 | place: USA:California | collected 2016-06-15 | reverse complement strand
TGGCTTACGATCTTGCTGCGCATGACTATCTGGTGGTCTTGCAGGACACGCGCGGGCGATACGATTCAGAAGGCGAGTTCTATCCGTTTCGGAATGAGAGCCAGGACGGATATGACAGCGTCGAATGGGCGGCCGGGATCGCCTTCTCCAATGGTGAGGTGGGAATGTTTGGAGGTTCTTACGTGGGCGCCACCCAAATGCTCGCGGCCATCGCCAAGCCGCCGCACCTCGTCGCTATCTTTCCCTACCTGACAGCTTCTGAGTATTACGAGGGTTGGACCTATCAGAGCGGCGCTTTGATGCAATGGTTCTCTAGCTCCTGGTCATCGATTCTGGCTGTTGACATCTTGCGGCGACAAGCAGAGGCCGGCATTCAAGCTAAACAATGGGTGGAGCAACTTCCGGTTGATGAATATTCGTTGTTGAATCCTCCAACCCTCTCGCAACTGGCACCGTACTACCGCGACTGGGTCAAGCATGAGCGGGACGATGAGTACTGGAAGGGCTGGAAAATCTCCGATCACTACAATGAATTGAACATCAAGAGCTTGCACGCGGGCGGCTGGCATGATCTCTTTCTCAAGGGTACCCTGGCGAATTACATCGGTATGCATCAACGGGCTGTAACGCAGGCGGCGCGGGAAGGCCAGCGCTTGATTGTGGGCCCTTGGGGGCACGCTCCGACTTCGCCTGAAGGAAAAATCGGAGACATTGTGTTTGGGAAGAACGCAGTGCTCAATCAAACCGAAACCGCGCGCGCATGGTTCGATTATGTTTTGAAAGGCGTGCAGAATCAATATGCGACCAGTCCGCCTGTGCGCATCTTCGTGATGGGCGAGAACGTCTGGCGCGATGAGAATGAGTTTCCTTTGGCGCGAACTCGTTACACTAAATACTTCTTTCACTCGTCGCGCGGAGCGAACAGTGTTGAAGGGGATGGTCTCTTGGATACCATTAAGCCGGGAAGCGAGCGCCCAGAGACTTACGACTACGACCCGCACCATCCTGTGCCCACCATTGGAGGGCGGCTTTGTTGCGGCCAGTCTCTTCCGCCCGGACCATTCGATCAAAGCCCCAACGAAAGACGACCGGATGTGTTGGTTTTTTCCACCGCGCCTCTTGAGAAAGATACAGAGGTCACGGGTTCCATCACAGTCGAACTATATGCTGCGAGTTCTGCAAAGGACACGGATTTTACGGCGCTGCTCGTGGACGTTGATCGAAGCGGATACGCGCGTTTCCTCACAGATGGCATTGTTCGGGCCCGCTATCGCAATACGACGTATCAGCCCGAAGCCATTGTGCCCGGTCAGATCTACAAGTACACAATTGACCTCTGGGCCACGAGCAATGTCTTCAAGGCCGGCCACAAGATTCGAATCTATATCTCAAGCAGTAACTTTCCCAGATTCAACCGCAATCTCAATACGGGAGAGCCGATCTTTGGTTCAACGCAGATGGTGCGGGCAAAACAGACCATCTATCATGATGCCCAACACCCTTCGGCGATCACGCTGCCCATCATTCCGCGTTAGGTTTGAGTCTCATGGTTTGGTTCAAGACCATGACTTGGTATTCTGATATTACGCTCTTACGTAGAGTTTTATGGAAGAATGCGAAGGAACAATGAAGATTCTGAAAGTCACCGAAGTCACGGACGAAATCGTAAGCGCGTTCCAATACCTCGTGCCACAACTAGCCGCTGCGGCAGCCCCGGGCTGGAACGAACTTAACGAAATCGTCAACTCGCCAACGACCATGATATTTATCGCACGCGACCCTATGGCGGACGACGCTATTGTCGGCAGTCTAACTTTAGCCATCTATCGCATTCCGACCGGAATTCATGCGTGGATTGAAGATGTGGTCGTTGATACAAACGCCCGTGGAAGAGGTATCGGCGAGGCGCTGTGCCGGGTTGCAATGGACCATGCCGTCGCAGTCGATGCCACTGAGGTCGATCTGACATCGCGTCCTTCTCGGGAGTCCGCAAATAGACTCTACCAGCGTCTCGGATTTGAACTCCGCAAGACGAACGTGTACCGCTTTAAGTTCTGAACTCTTGGAATTCGGATAACTGACGTCTGCAAAGCCGCGCAGTGATGGCTATTGGCAGGCTTTCAAACGATGAATGATCGGCGATGAACAAAGAAAGCGCCACCAAAGAAGCGGCGGGCGATCATCTTCTGAGGCGGTTTGGACTGGTCCACGCGATCGCGTTGAACATGACGAACATGATCGGCGTGGGACCTTTTATCACCATTCCGCTCTTGATGTCAGCGCTAGGTGGTCCTCAGGCCATGCTCGGGTGGGTCGTCGCCGTAGTGATTGCCATTCCTGACGGCATGGTCTGGAGTGAACTAGGTGCGACCTTGCCAGGATCGGGAGGCAGTTACGTCTACCTGCGCGAAGCCTACGGGCGTGAGACTTTCGGACGGCTAATGGCCTTTCTTTTTATCTGGCAATTCATTCTCAGTGGGCCACTTGAAATAGCCTCTGGGTATATTGGTTTTGCCAGATATACCGGATATATCTGGCGAGGAATCAGCCCCGGTGAGACGCTTTTGGTTGCTGTTGCTGTTGGCGTTGTTAATATCCTGCTGCTCTATCGCCGGATCAATTCGATTGCCAAAATTACGATCAGCTTATGGATCGGAACTTTGCTGACGACCCTGGCAGTGATCATTACGGGGCTGATGCACTTTAATTTCGCGCGTGCATTTGATTTTCCGCCGGGCGCATTTAATTTCTCGTTCGGCTTTCTCTTCGGGTTGGGCGCCGCCTCACGCATTGGCGTTTACGATTATTTAGGCTATTACGACATTTGCTATATCGGCGACGAGGTGAAGAATCCTGGTCGTACAATTCCTCGCTCAATCATCATCAGCGTGATCTGCGTGGCGATCATTTACTTTGCAATCAATCTATCGCTTATTGGAGTTGTGCCCTGGCGGGAGTTTGTTCCCGCGGAAGCGCATCCAGAATCAAATTTCATAGTATCGATCTTCATGGAGAAGATTTACGGACCAAAGGTCGCCACGGTCTTCACCGCGATGGTTCTTTGGACGGCATTTGGTTCAGTCTTTGCGCTGTTGCTTGGCTACTCGCGTATTCCTTATGCCGCCGCGCAAGATGGATATTTCTTTCAAGTGTTTGCGAGACTGCATCCGGCTAAGAACTTTCCCTATATTTCGCTGGTCGTGCTCGGCATCATTTCCATTGTTTGCAGCTTCTTCTCGCTCGGCATCGTTATTGACGCCCTAATTACAACGCGGATACTGATACAATTCATGGGGCAAATCTTCGCGGTCACACTTCTGAGAAAACAAAGTCCAAAAACGGCACGCCCGTACCGAATGTGGCTCTATCCGCTCCCGAGTATTGTGGCGCTAGTTGGTTGGATATTCATATTTGCGACGACAGAGTGGCCGGTTATTCTTCTGGGGTTGGGAACCCTGGCCCTGGGCGCGGTATGTTTCTTCGTCTGGTCCTGGTATACCCAACGCTGGCCTTTTGCTCTGCCGATTGGGGTTGCCCGAGACTGATGGCTTCGGGAGGATGAATGGTCAGATTATTGGCATCCGGCTGGCTGATTTTAGTAATAATCATTTCCTGTTTCTTTCAGCCTCTCGGCAGACACGCTAGGGCGCATAGTTCAAAGCTGTTTCTGCGAGAAGGCTGCAGCATTCAATCTTCTTCTCAGGTCAAGGAGAAAGGCGATGTTCTCTCTAAGACCAGTTTCCAGCCAACAGAAGATTGGTATGTGGCTCCGGTTCCTGCCACAGTTCTCGGAACACGAGCATCGCCCCAGAATTGATTATGAAACCGCTGAAGATTGGGATAACCGGGGTGCGCGGAATCGTCGGGCAGACGTTTACGCCAGAGCTGGCTATCGGATTCGCGCAGGCGTTTGGCACGTATCTTGACAGCGGACGCATTCTGATTGGCCGCGATACCAGGGCCTCGGGCCCAATGGTGCGCTCTGCAGTCCTATCAGGACTGCTATCCGCAGGTTGTGAAGTTATTGATCTTGGTGTTTGCCCCACACCGAGCATGCAATTGGCGATTCCGTGGCTAAAGGCTAACGGCGGAATTGCAATCACCGCCGGTCACAATCCTTCACCATGGAACGCCCTGAAGTTTGCGCGTGGCGATGGCCTTTACCTAAATCCCACTCAAGCTGAAGAGTTGCTGGACATTTTCCACCAAGGAGAGTTTGCTAAAGCCACTTGGGATCGAATCGCGAGAACCATTGAGTTTCAGGATCCAATTGAGCAGCACATAAGAACGCTCAGGAGCGCCTTCGATGTCGGAGCGGTCAAAGCACGACGGCTAACAGTGGCCGTCGATTGTTGTAATGGTGCGTGCTCCAGGCTTATTCCACGCTGGCTTGAAGAACTGGGCTGCGAGGTTCTGGCCGTTAATGATGATCCAGCTGCTCCCTTTCCACACCAGCCTGAGCCTAAGTCAGAGACGATGGCGCAGCTAGGAGCAGTTGTTAAAGCCGGACACTGCGATATCGGCTTTGCCCATGATGCGGATGGTGAGCGACTTGGCATTGTGAGTGAATTGGGCGAACCGTTGTCGGAGGAGATGACACTTGCCTTGGCAACAGAGATTAGACTGAGACAAAAACCGGGAGTAGTGGTGACGAATGTCTCGACTACATCTGCGATAGATGAAATTGCGATACGCCATGACAGCAGTGTCAAACGCACTCCCGTCGGTCAGACGTACATCTCAGAAGGCATGATCGAATACAACGCCGTACTGGGTGGCGAGGGAAGTGGGGGCGTAGTCGTCCCGGAGGTGCATTTGACTCATGATAGTGCCGCTGCCATCGGGCTAATTCTTGAGCACTTATCTAGGGCCACTGCGCCAGTCTCGGAGTTTGCGCGGCGACTTCCTCACCGTACGATGTTGAAGCATAACCTGGCGGTCGAACCCAATCGTCTCTACTCGGTATTGCAGAGTTTCCGCATGTCGGTCGAACGCGAGCGGTTGGATAGTGATCTCACCGATGGCGTAAAAGTCGCGCTGCCGGAAGGATGGGCACATGTTCGGGCCTCAAATACGGAATCAATGATCCGTATTATCGTTGAGGCTGAAGAGATGTCAGACGCAAATCGTCTGCTTAACTGGACCCGTGACAGGTTAAGGAGTTAAACGGATTGCGAGCAATACCGACCCTCAAGATCAGTATTTCGGGTGTGCGTGGTGTTATTGGTGATTCACTTACACCGACGATGCTGACCCGCTTCGCTCAAGCCTTTGGTACGTACGTTGGCTCCGGCACTACGGTAATCGGCCGCGATCCCCGCACTTCGGGCGAGATGGTCAAGCAGGCCGTTATAGCCGGCCTGCTTTCGAGCGGGTCCCGCGTTATTGATATCGGTATGTGCCCCGTCCCGACAATTCAACTGGTTGTAAGGCATGAGCATGTGCAAGGCGGTATTGCGATCACCGCCAGTCATAATCCGGCGGAATGGAACGCTCTGAAGTTCATCGGTGCTGATGGCCTATTTCTTAACGCTGGTCAAGCCCGTGAGATGCTGGACATCTATCACCAAGGTGAGTACACCAAGGTTGCAGGCGTAGACATGAGGACTATCGACGAGATTTCGGGAGCGACAGATTTGCACCTCCAAACGATCGTCGACGCATTGGGACCACTGCCCAAAAGTAAAAGGCAGTTTCGCGTTGTGCTCGACTCCTGTAATGGCGCAGGTTCGCTTGTTGGCCCAAAGCTACTTCGTGCCTTGGGCGCTGATGTCATTCCGCTCAATGTGACTCCTGATGGCCTGTTTCCTCGTCCTGCCGAACCTTTGCCCGAGAATCTCGCCGATCTTTGCGCTGTGGTCAAAGAGCATAAGGCCGATATTGGTTTTGCTCAGGATATGGATGCGGATCGCCTGGCCATCGTCTCAGAGCAAGGCGTGCCAATCGGCGAGGATTACACGTTAGTGCTCGCGGCCCTCCATGTCCTTGAGAGAGAGCGCGGGCCAGTAGTTGCGAATCTATCCACCACGTCGGCACTCGGCGACGTTGCCGCCAGGTTTGGATGCCCTCTTTTCCAAGCCAGAATCGGCGAAGTCAATGTCACCGAACAGATGCAGCAAGTACGCGCCGTCATTGGAGGCGAAGGTAACGGTGGAGTTATTTATCCGCGTATCAACTTTGCGCGCGATAGCCTGGTGGGTATGGCTCTGATCCTGCATCTTCTCGCCGATACGGGGCAAACCGTCACCGAGCTTCTGAGCAGTCTTCCTCATTACGTGATGATCAAGGAGAAACTAACTTGTCCGTCCTATAAGATTGACATGGTGCTGAGCATGCTTCGGCAAGAATACGCTGGTTATCAAATGGATACGCGTGATGGCGTCAAGGTAATCGTGCCCGCTGGCTGGTTCCTCGTGAGAGGATCAAATACAGAGCCGATCATCCGCGTTGTCGCGGAGGCTGAAGATGAAAATCGGGCGAGGGAGATTGTCAACATGGTCTTCGCCCAGGTACAAAGACGTATCAATTCTTAAGCACCGGACCAATCCTTCTGCCCTGGATAATGAGGAGACAGCATAATGAGGCGACTCGGGTGGTGTGTAGTTTCGTTCATCCAGACGATTACTGATTACCTCGGTCAAGCGTGAAAACAGCCGCGGCTGGGTCAATGTAGAAGAGACGTCAACAGCGCGTTTTGATCATGGGAGCTTAGGTTGAGACAAACTTGTGACAAGACTAGACGCAAATAAGTAGCATTAGGTAAGAAGAAATGGAAGAAGAGTCGGCTCGCTTTCCTTCACAATGGATGCGGACTGAAATTGTCTTATCATTTAACTCGTTGATCTAAATGGTGAATCGTGGATTCGACTCTTTTCATAAGACTTGCTGACTAAAATCAAGAAGGGCGACCTATAGGTGGTCGCCCTTAAATGATTGCGCCGATTGGAAATTAAATGGTGAGCCGTGGAGGGCTCGAACCTCCGACCCGCTGATTAAGAGTCAGCTGCTCTACCAACTGAGCTAACGGCCCACGTGCGAGTGAAATTATACGTGCATGATAAAAGGTGTCAAGCAAGCATCCTGCGTTTCAAAGATGAGAATAGCTCCGCAAACTCGCGCCAACAATTTGAGTGATAATGAATGCGCACAAAGTGGTCGCACAGTGGACTACGAGCCTGCAGTCGCGCATTCCTGCAACTCGCGGTTAGCCTTCACGTCAAGCTAACCTACGCCTTTGTGCAGATTCACCAGAGCCTAAGATGCTCGCTAGAATGGCGGCAAACCCAGGTAAAGAATTTGGTCTATCGCGGAAATCGTAACCTTCAGAGACTAAGACGTCGGGCGTCCAAAGTCTGGAATTCTCGTCCAGATTCAAGACAAGATCCGCCGGTCCATCTCTTCGTTTCATGAGTTATCGAGGAATTTTTCACGACAAATCCCATCTCGCTGGTGGCACATGGCTTGCGGCACGCGAATCCTTTTACTTACAACTCTGCACGCAAATCAGTTCCTGGATACGTGAAAGCTTTCAAGCGGATCTCATTCAAAGGAGACGCAACGATGAAAAGTCTATTCATCTTACTGGTGCTCGCTATTGTCATGGTAGGTACCACGAAGAGTTCTTACGCGGACCCGGTCGTATTCGTGGCAACCCTCACTGGACCAGCTGAGAGTCCGCCCAACGCTTCGCCTGGAATCGGCTCCGCAACTGTAACCTATGACAGCGTGACCCACACCCTGCACGTGCAGGTCACGTTCAGCGGTCTGCTTGCAGGTACGACCGCGTCGCACATCCACAGTGCCACCGCATCGCCCGGCACTGGGACCGCCGGCGTCGCTACCACGCTCCCGACATTCGCCGGCTTTCCGCTCGGCGTTACAAGCGGGAGTTACGATAACACGCTCGACCTGACCCTGCTCTCGAGCTTCAATCCGGCGTTCGTCACCGCGAATGGCGGGACTGCTGCCTCTGCGGAGGCGGCACTTGTCTTTGGTCTCTTCAATGACAGGGCCTACCTCAACATTCATACGACTGCGTTCCCTGGTGGCGAGATCCGCGGCTTCCTGGTTCAGGCCGTTCCCGAGCCCGCGACAATGTTGTTACTCGGCACCGGCTTAGTGGGTGTCGCGTTAAAGGTTCGCCGCCGACGCAAAGCTATCAGGAGCCGAGCCTAAGCTCGGCAGATACGTCCAGAAAGTGAACCGCCCGCCGGGCAGATACATGCTTGGCGGGTGGTTTGATTTTCACCAGGCCGTCACAATCGTGCGGCGCTTTCAAACGAACCATTTCATATTTAGATTCCCGCCCGCTTGTTGTTACTGCGCTACGCCCAACCGAAATACAAACGTTAAATATACTGCAGGAAGAAAAGCAGCCATCGTCTCGTATAGACATTTGAAAAATGATCCACTTCTTGTTTCTTTGAGCAAGTAAGCACCTGTTCAGACTGTTGTTCTGGAATCGGTTCCCCATTCGCGCTTTGAATTAAGCACCTACGTATTAGGATCGTTTCCTTTCTTGCGGTCCCATACGAGCAGGTGGGCAGACCCTCCTGCCCACCGCCAATTTTTTTTGTAATAGAGAGACTGGCATCTGCTCCGACGGGTGTTTCACCCCGCTTCGACCTACCTGAGTCTATCCGCCATCGCTTTCAATAACTCGCTGAGGGCTTCGATATCTTTGTCTTCAGGTTCGAGCTCTTTGTAACGCTCGAGGGCCGCGGATGCCGCGGGCAGATCGCTCAGCCGGTGATAAACGAGCGCGACATTAAAATAGACCAGCGAGAAGCCGGGCTCGATTTGCGTGGCAGCTTCGTAATGTAAACGCGCCAGTCGGTATTCGCCGGCGTCGTAGTAGAGATTCCCAAGATTGTAATGGGCTTCGACGTGACGCGGATCGTGCTTTAGTGACAAGGTGAAATGGTCCAGCGCCTTTGCCCTGTCGCCCTGTTCCAAGTCAATGATGCCGAGATTGCAATAAGCTTCAGCAACGTTGTCACCTTCGTTGATGGCTTCGAGATAGTATTCAGCCGCCTTTATGTCGCCCTGCTCATGCAGCAGTAGCGCCTCTTCAAACGGGGTCAGCAGCCGCGCCAGGCGGCCTTCCTCCATTCGAAATAGGCTTAACTGTCCCTGCAGCTCCGCCTCGATCTGTTTGATCGTTTGACCCTGCGACCGCAATTCGCGAACGCGCCGAAATTGCGTCAGCGCCTGAAAGCCATAAGTAGGGTCGTTATTCTCCGGAGACGAAGAGGGTTGGACGATGCCCTGCTCGGTCCAACGACGGATCGTTCGCTCACTCAGACCGAAGAGTTGCTTGATCTCGCGGATCGTGTACGTGGATTTGACACGTTGGTAATCTGCCTTTGAGGGGACAGGCGCGGGAAAGGAGAGAACCTTCTTGCTTTTTTCGTTCATCGGTAAGCTTGGACTTACGAAGCTTTCCGTTTCTTAACTGCCTTTGATTTCACCAGGGTAATCGTCGGTTTCTTTTTCGCGGTAATAGCCTTGACCATCGGTTTACGCGACGACGCCTGCAAACTCTTCTTGAGCGCGCTCATGATATCAAGTCTGGGTAATTCCTCAACCTCAAACTCGACCGTCTTCTTGCCTTTGATCTTCGACTCGATCAGCTGCTTCAGCGCTTCGTGATAATGGTCGGTCATGTCTATCTCGGACATTGAAGTGGTCATCTGTTCGACGAGTGTGGTGGCCAGTTGCAATTCCTTCTTGTCGAGCTTTTGCGCGCCGTCGATGTCCGGCACGTCTTTCATACTTCTCATCTCGTGTGGGTAGTGGAGCTTCTGCAGTACCAGACCGTTCTCGTGCGGGAAGACGGCCACCAGATCTTCGCGATCGCGCAAAATAACTTTTCCTAATCCAATCTTTCCCGTCTGCTTCATCACTTCGCGCAAGAGCGCGTAAGGCTTTTCCGACACAGGACCGTCGGGCCCGGCGAAATAGGGCGCGTCGTAGAAGGTGGTCGGAATCTCTTCCGCATCGACGAAGCCGAGGATGTCTACCGCCTTCGTTGTCTTAATCTTGACCTTGGCGATATCTTCCGGCTCGACGATGGCGTAGCGATCGGGTTCGTATTGATAACCTTTGGTGATCTGATCGTTGCTGACGATCTGGCCGCACTTCTTGCAGCGTTTGTCGTAACCAATTGGGCCATAGTCGTCGCGGTGCAACTGATTGAACTGAATCTTCTCTGATGCCTCGATGGCGTTGTACACCCGCACCGGAATGGCAACCAACAGAAACCTGATATGACCTTTCCAAATCGATCTCATCTTGCAGCTCTCCTCATGGGAACGCGGGCTGTTGCCCGCGCTTGACGCAAGTGGTTCGCTTGCGCTCCTTCCACGCGCTCGTCTGTTGACGGCGGCGAAGGGGCCGTATTATGCGGCCAGCCACCCGGGAAGACAAGAACTTTCTGTTGAGCCCGTTTCCGGTAGCGACGAAGGGCTGGCGGAGGGCCAGAAGATTAAGGCCGCGAAGTCAAATAGCCTCTTTCATTGAACTCGGGTTTAGCGCCAGAAAGAGAGGCACTTGGCCCAGACGGAGAGCGCGTTTGGCCAATCGGTAGTTTTCCTTCCGTTCCTCATTTCCGTGGGCCTTTGGTAAGCGGTCAATCTCTCCTGCGATCCGGGTGACTAGTTCCGGAATCTCGGCATTCTGAATGTCAACCTCATCCAAGGTAATCTCGTAGAGCCGGCCGCTGTCCTTGCCCACCCCGAAAGAGAAGCCATGCTCGGCAGTTTGGCGTTTGACCGGCTCGGTGCCGATGTAGCGACTCCACTATTTGAAAAAGTAGGCCATTCAAACCGAGTGCAGCAGCGCGGTGCGCATGGCGCCGGCGGATTGCCAGCGCTGGCTGGGATCTTTTGCCAGCGCGCGATCGATGATCTCGGCAACCTGTTCCGGAACGTCGGGGACGCGGCGGCGCAAGGGAACGTTGGGTTGATCAAAGATAGCGCGGATGGTTTCTGCAATGCTCGCTTTCGGACTGAGGTCAAGCGCAATATCGGCAGCGAGCAAGCTGTAAGCGGTCATACCAACGGCGTAGATATCGGATGTCGGTTGGACGTCGCGAAAATTTCTGATCTGTTCGGGCGGCATATAGGCCACCGTTCCCGCCATCTCGCCGGCCATGGTCATCCCACTCATGCCCGACTGTGAGAAACTCTTTGCCAAACCAAAATCCGTCAGCTTCGCGACGAAATTCGGCCACGATCCACTGACCAGGATGTTCTGGTCCTTTATGTCGCGGTGAATGTAGCTTTGCGCATGGGCGTAGGCGAGCGCATCGAGCACTTGGGTGATGATCGTGACCGTCTCTTCATAGGGAAGACGGCCGCCGCGAGCTTCCGCGAGTTTTGCAGCGTCCGCGCCGTCGACAAACTCGGTTACGAGATAAACGACTCCATTACTCGTGCCCCGATCGAGAAATTCAACAATGTTCGGGTGCTTGAGAGCCGCACCAACGTCGATCTCACGCATGAAGCGACCCAATGCCTTTTCGCTGACGGCGACTTCGGGCAGCAGTGTCTTGATCGCAACGGCGCGTCCGGTTGTTTCCTGCCGTCCGAGCATCACGCAGCCCATCCCACCGCGCCCGAGTACTTTCACCATCTCATAACCAGGCACAGGCTGGGGCTGGCGCCGCAATTCCACGCGACAGTCTTCGCAAAGAAAAGTCATGTGCTCGTCGGGCGCCGAAGCCTCGGCGTGATCGCGGCGGCCACAGTTCAAACACTCGACCGCGACGATGGCCGGCCGGGTTGGCGCGATCTGTCCGCGGCCAGAGCCGGCATCGCGACCGGGGACTGCCTCGTCCGCCGTCACCTCAACCGTCAGCACGGTCTCGCCGCCCTGGATCCGATCGCCGTTCTTGAGAAATGCCTCGCGCACTCTCTGGTTGTTTACGAACGTGCCGTTGGTCGATCCGAGGTCGCGCAGAAAACAACGCGGCGGTGAGATTTCCAGCAGGCAGTGATTGCGCGAGAAGAATCGATCTTCCGGCAGGCACAGATGCGCATCAGGACTGCGCCCAATCAGAAACGTGTCGTGCTGATTGAAGGTAAATGTCTGGCCGGTGTATGGCCCAGCCTGAACTCGGAGATTAACCTGCATTGCAGTCTTGGGAATCTGAGGAAACTACTACTGTTCAACTTTATATGCGACCGAACGGGCGAGCTGACCGTTAAGATAAACATCAACTTTCCAATCGCCCTCCGGCCAATCTTGCTGCAGCGTCAGGTCGGCGTGAACCTTTGTTTCCTGCGCTTTGGTCGTGTATTGCAGTTCCTTAATCAAATGGTCCTTCATACCGCCCGCATCAACTGCTATCCAATCCCATTTTAAGGCGGTGCCGACGCGAGCATCGCTCAACTCGACCACACAGTGAACGATTCTCTCAGACGGGCTGAAGCTATCAGCCTCGTCGCCTACTTCTCCGCCCTTATCGCGCGCCATGTAAACGTTTTTGATTTCGACATTCGTTGCCGCCGGAGTTGACGCCGGCGTCTGGTTGGCAACGGCACGACTTGGTGACGCGACGGGTCTTGTATTATTCGTGCCCGGTCCCGACGAGTTTTCATTTGACGAGAGAGTTATGACCCAGACAATCGCGACAACGGAGCCAACGCCCAGCACCAGCAGCAGCACCAAGCCACCGAGAACCCAGGGCCACACTTTGCGTTTTGGTTTCGGTTGCGCCTCCAGCGTCCAGGAAGGCGGCCCCTGGGTGGCGGTGATCCGGCCCGGATCGTAGGCGACCGTTGGGGGTGGCTGGGCCGGTATCACGAGGGTCGGCGCCGTTGTTTGCTCTTGAGAGACCAGCGGCGTTCCATCCTCAAGGCAGAAGCGCAGGGTTTCATCCGTGTATGTTCGATTGCAGATTGGACAACTCTTCATTTGAGATAACCGTTCTTAACCAAAAGAGATCTACTGGGCTCCAGCTTAGCGAGTGATCTCCAGATCGTCAAAAGCAACTTCATGCGCGTCGCTGGTATAGAAACCAGCGAGGCCACGCTTGAAACCCGCATTATCTGTGATGCTCGTCGCGCGCTGGCTGTTTACATAGAAGCTTAGCTCGCTACCTTTGATCCGCACTTCCAGTTGGTTCGTGTTCGTGCCGGTGCGAATGATGCTCGACTCCGTCCACGGAACCAGCGCCGTTTCATTGCCATCCTTGTACATTGCAACTTTATAGTGTGGCTTCTCGCCCGTGTAAATCACGAAAGTATAATACTCAAGCTTTTCGTTCTTCTTTGCGCAGTGAACTATGAGCCCGTAGCCGGTAGTTGGTGAAACACCGTCAACATTCCGAACCGTCACGCGCACCGTCGCATTCTCGGTGCTGTAGTCGTTGCTGGGTCCGTACATCACGAGGTAAGACTTGTCCTTCGAGCGCATGTGATACTCGTCATCCGCGTACCAGAGATCGCCGAACTGCGAGCTTCCAGTGCCCCATTTTTTCGTCGAGAAATCGTCGCTCATTGACGACGGCAGGCCGGATGAAGCGTTCTTATTCGCGCCGGATGAATTGGCGCCGTTCGCACTGGACCGGTTCGTGTTCTTGTTCGCTATGGTGTTGGCGTTGGTGTTGCTTCTGGTTGTGTTCGACTCTGAGCTCAAGGCGCCGATTACAATGAGGACCACGACCAGGCCGACTCCGAGAATTGTAATCAGGGCGATGCCGCCGAGGACCCACCACCCCGCACGCGACTTTCTTGATGCTTGCGCTTGCGGCATCGGGGACCACTGCGGCACGACCGGCGGCGTCTGACTAACCACCGTTGCCGGAGGGCGATAGACCTCCGTCTGGGGTGGGTTAGTGTCTTGCGACGCGGAGTAGTGCGCGGTGGAATTTGTTTCTGCTGAAGGCGGCGCGTCGATTACCAAAGGCGAGCCGTCCGCGAGGCAGAAGTTGAGCGCCTCATCGGTGAAGGTGCGATTGCAATTTGGGCAGTGCTTCATAATCTAACTTCAAGTTTGTCAGTCCAATGAGAAAGGACGACAAACTAAAGTTGGTAAGACACGGCATGAAAAACGGCCGTCGACATTATACGGGAAGCGTCGCTGGGCTCAAGGATTGATTGGCTTGCCGCACCGGCCGCAAAATCTCGTGCCTGCGGGATAGCTGGTGCCGCAAATCCTGCAGATCACTTCGACTGGTCGCGGCGCTCTCCAGGCAAGCGTAGCAACGCCGATTGGAATCCCGCACTTTCCGCAGAATCTCGTTCCCGGAGGATACCTGAAACTGCAATGAGGACACGTCACAGTGGTGATGGGTTGCGGTAGTGGAGGGCCGGGTCCCGGCATGCTCGTCTCCGACGTACCCTGGACCACGGGCTGAAAAGTTGTGTTGCCACAGCGGCCGCAGAATCTGGCTCCGGCCGCAAATCGCGACTGACATCGCGTGCACATGACAACGCCGGGCACGCTCGACTGGCCGCCGGCGCGACTGTCCAGGCTGCCGCCTTGTGAAGGCGTCAACTGGTTGCTGGAGGGAGCGCTTTTGAACTGTGCCTGAATGATTTGCTCAGCGCCATCGGGACGAACTTCGATTTCTCGCTCGTCGTCCCTTTCGCCGGCTCGCGCGACACGCATGACGTGGCGGCCCGGCGCTACTGAAGTGAGAATGACACGACCCGAGCGGCCGACGCTGCCGACTCGCTCGTCGTCAACGTAAACTTCCGATCCGGGTGGAGCCATGATAACAAGCCGCGATTCAGCTCCTTCGCGTTGCGAGGATTGACTGCCGACAGCGCTCTCAAACTCTTCCAACCACTCGACGGCCGTTGCTGGGCGTTGGGCTAAGTCTTTCGAGAGCGCATGCATGATCGCGCGCTCGACTTCAGTTGAGATGTCAGAGCGGAGAGTGGTCAAGAGTGGCGGCGCTTGCGTCAGTTTTTGCGCGATGAGTTGCGTGATGTCGCCGGTAAATGGCGGGCGACCGCCGAGCATGTGATACGCGATTGTCGCCAGCGCGTAAATGTCCGCGCGCGCGTCGAGCTTGAAGCCCGGTTGCATCTGTTCGGGCGCCATATATTCCGGCGTGCCGATGATCCCGCGCGACGCCGGGCCGCTGGCCGAAGTATTTTCCGACCGATCCTGGTTCACTATCTTAGCCAGCCCGAAGTCCCCGACCTTAACGAAACCGTCGCCCGCATCACCGCCGCCCTTCCTTTTCTTTTGCATGATGAAGATGTTCGCGGGTTTCAGATCGCGATGCAGGATGCCTTCGTCGTGCGCCGCTTCGACGCCCGCGACTACCTGCTGCATGATGCCGACCGTGCGCTGAAGGCCCAGCGTCCCTTCGCGCCGCAATAGCTGATACAGCGATTCACCTTCGACGTACTCCATCACGAGAAAAAAGACCCCGTCGGGACTTTTACCAAAATCAGTTACGTCAACCACGTTAGGATGGCGAATCGAAGCAGCCGAGCGAGCTTCGCGCTCAAAACGCGCAATCGCTTCGCCTTCCTGCAGGTCCTCGTCCGAAAGTACATCCGGCCGGACAGTTTTCACGGCGACCTGTCGGGTCACAAGATTCTGATCGCGCGCGAGATAGACCTGGCCCATCGCGCCGCGACCCAGACGTTTCTCCAAAAGATAGCGACTCGAGAGAAGGCAGCCGCCGGGCAGAGTGTTCTTTGTGTTGGCAGCATCCTGCGCGCAGACGAGCACGTCGTCTTCATAACACGCCTCGCACCGGGGACACTCACGCATAGGTTAGGGGTTTACAAGCGAAGAGAAAAATCGGCTCACACAAATTGCGACGAGCAAAGAATAAGACGTGGGAAAGGCACGCGTCAATGAAGCGTCGTCAGGGCAGTAGCCCGCGCGTAAGCAAGGGCGTGTTACTTCTTCGGGGCAGCGACCGATCTATGCCCTCCCAACGGTCGGGCCACTACCGTGGCGACCTTTTTAATGAATTCCGCTGAGGCTGCGCCCCGACGGCAGAAACGGAGGCACAGCCTCAAATTCAAAAATATTAATCCCCGGTAAGGCAGAGCCTCACCGCACTGGAGAGCGGCAAAGCCGCAGTACGTTGGAGGAGCACAATGACCTTTACGCCGCCGCAACTTCGGAACAGCATCCGGAACAGCGAGTAGCTGCCAGCGGGATTGCTGAAAGGCAATAAGGGCAATCCCTGGTTGCGGGAGCTTCAGCCTTCTTGCGTTTGTTGATCTGTCTGATGATCAGGAAAATCACGAACGCGATGATCAAAAAACCGATCATGTCGTTGATGAATGCGCCATAAGCGATGACGGGAACGCCAGCCTTCTTCGCGTCGGCGAGCGAGGCCGGATGTGTGCCTGAGAGGTCGATGAAAAGGTTGGCGAAATCAACCTTGCCGAGCAGCAGTCCGATCGGCGGCATGATGATTCCGTCGACCAGCGACGTGACAATTTTGGCGAATGCCCCGCCGATAACTACGGCCACGGCCAGATCGATAACATTACCGCGCGCGATGAACTCGCGAAACTCTTTCAGCATTTTGGCGGCTCCTTTGTAGGTGGTGACTTAACGCAAAGGGCGCGGAGCTTCACGCAAAGGACGCCAGGAAAAACTTGCGCTCCTTTGCGAATTCCTTCGCGTCACTTGCGTTCCAATTCTGGTCTTCATAACCTCGCAACCCTTACGGACAACTTGAAGCCCTCTTGTAACCAGCCTTCTCCGCTTCTTCCTGACTGTTGAATGCGATCCGCTTCTTTTCGGGAACATCTTTCAGAGACTGGCAGCCAACCGAGTAATAGGTCTTGTTTCCAGTGTCGCCGATCACAGGTGCGGTCGCGGCCTCCTGGGCTTCGGCTGCGTCCTCCCTGGCTTGCCGGCGCGCAACCAGCATTTCCGCGGCAGGCAGATCAACGATGCGCAAGCTGGGACCACCGGCAATCACACTAACGCTGAACTCGAAATCGGCGCACTTGAGTTGTTGCGCGCGACCCTTTGCGGTCCACTCGTTTGGTACACCAAGCGCCTGCGAAATTCCTTTCACGAATTCGGCGACGGTTCTCCATTTGAAAGTATTTTCAAAACCGATCCATACAGAAGTGACACGGCCATCGAGAAACTCCAGCGAAACAGTTCTGACGTCTTCAAAGTTCGTCTTGTCAATGCGCGAATCAAAGTCGGGATTGATACTTGTCTTGGACAAGCCGAACTCGTCGGTGTGTCCAAAGACAATCTGCGGCACGCGCGTCTTTGCTTGTTCGAGCGTCATGCCCAGACGAAAGCCGCGCAGCTCCGGCGCTTGCGGCAGGTCAGCCATTTTCATACTGCACTGATTGCCTTGCGCAGAGACAATCGCAGCGAGGAGCAAAATCAGGTAGAGCGACGCGGAGACCCGGCAAAAGATCACGGTTCAAAGTCCAGACTGCATGCAAAACGGGAGTGGTACGGCAAACGCGAATTTAGTTGAAAAGGAAACTGGAGTCAACACGCACTGAAGCGCTGATGACCTTCAGCGTTTAGCGTCGCAGAGTAACTGGCCCCTTAGACAGATTAGTGAACCAGCGAGCTGATGATCCGTTCGAGGTCGGCCGGATCAAACGGAGTAGAAAGATAATCAGTGCAGCCGGCGTCCAGCGCCCTTCCGCGAAACTGCTCGGCCCCGTAAGCAGAAACGGCAACAATAGGGACACCGGCAAGCTCTTCGACTTTTCGGATCTCGCGCGTGGCTGAGAGACCGTCAAGTTCCGGCATCTCCAGATCCATAATGATGAGATCAGGATGTCCGACCTCCGCGGCCTGAACAGCCTCGTTCCCATTCTCGGCTTCCAGAACGCGAAAACCTTTGCGCTCGAGCCAGGTTCGCAACAGCAATCGAGTGTCGTCGAAATCATCAACGACCAGGATTGTGCCGCGGCCGGCAACTGTTTGCGTGCTTGTCATCTTGGTGGACATGATTGAGTCCTCTTTAATGGGGAGCTTGTCAGGCAATCGGTTTTCCGTTTCAGCCAAAATGGGGATTTCAATCAGGCCAACCAACGTCCTTGCTGGCCAACTTTCCAAATCTGCGGTCAAGTTAAAGCAGACGCACTCGAGTCGTCAACGATTCGAGACTGAATTTGCCAATTCTTAACGAAAATAGAACAAGCGTAGACGATTGGAGCCTCAACTCGCTTACTTTGAGGGCGAGTAGTACCCGCGGCACGGGTCGATTTCGCTCCGCAGGCGAAAGCGAAATCCGGGACATATTCAGGTTGTCGGTGGATGTTGTAGGCCCGTTCCGACTTCGGGTAGAATTCGCATTCTCATCCGCGGGTTAGTGTCATTTCTAAGATAGCCGCGCCTGGGGCTTAATCATGTCCGTGATCCCAAGAACTAGAGAGCCTGTTGAAAACCGCCTGCTCGCCGCGCTCCCGGATGACGACTATGAACGCCTGCTTCCCAGCTTGCAGCAGGTTTCCTTTTCTCTTGGTGAAGTCGTCTACGAATTCGGCGGACAATTGGATTATGTCTTCTTCCCGACGAATTCAATCGTCTCTTTGCTTTACACGATGGAAAACGGCTCGAGCGCTGAAATGGGTTTGACCGGCAATGACGGCGTGGTCGGGATAGCGCTGTTCATGGGCGGCGGCACCATGCCCAACCGCGCCGTCGTTCAGAGCGCCGGCGGCGCGCTGAGGATGAAGGCAAAGGTGCTACAGGATGAATTCGCGCGCGGTGGAAAACTCCAACAGTTGCTGCTGCGCTATACCCAAGCATTGATCACTCAGATATCGCAGACGGCCGTTTGCAACCGCCTTCACTCAGTGGAGCAGCAACTTTGCCGTTGGCTGTTGCTAAGCCACGATCGTCTGAAGGTGGACGAGCTGATCATGACTCAGGAACTGCTCGCTGACATGTTGGGCGTACGGCGCGAAGGTGTGACCGTGGCTGCGGGTCGCCTGCAAGATGCTGGGGCGATCAGTTACGTCCGAGGTCATATCCAGATCCTCGACCGCCAAAAGATAGAAGCGACTGTTTGCGAGTGTTACCGCGTGGTCAGAGACGAGTTCGATCGGTTGCTCGGATAGATCAAAGAAGCGATCCGTTAAGACGCCAGGTACGCTTTGGTAATTTGAGAGTCGGAGTCAGTATCTCTTCTAATTCCGGATGCAACATAAATGAATACCTGATCAGTGACCGACTGGTATTCGTTGAAACCGTGCCCTGCCTTCTGGATCCTCCCACGAAATGTCCAGGACGTAAGGGTTGGCTTCGCCGGCTATGAGTTTAAGTCGTCCCAACTGATCAGATTCACTATCAGCCAGTTTTCCATTGATCCAGGTCCGGTGTGACAGGACGGCCGTCTCTTTCGGCAACATAGACTTTATGGTGTCGAATCTAATGTGAGCTTGCGAAGGACCTCCGCCCGGTGTTTCTTCATCTTTCAGAAAGACAGTCAGAATCTCGATGGACCTGAGCGTCTTCTCGGTCACGTTCGTCAACTCTAAGAGTACCTTTGGTGCGTCGTCTATGAATCTAAAAGTGAAGGGCTTTTCCATCTTGCTGTTGGTGCTCATGAATTTCTCTTCTGTGGCGATTGCCCTCAAGCGGCCACTGAAATCTCACGCAGCAGGCGAGTGATAAGGCTTCTCAATTGATTGAAGTTGTCAGGCCGGGTGACATGTACATTTTGGCCGATTGCAACTTCATCACCCTCGCCGATCTCTTCATTACAGAAGACCACCACCGGCACGCCTTCTCCTACCTCCGCACCTTCGCGGATCCGACGCGCGGTCAGAATAACGTCACCTGGTGGCCCGGCAAGGCTCACCAGAATCAGGTCGGGACGCTTTAGCTGGGCGCTCTCTATTGCGTCGCGTTCATCTCGGGCCACCGCCACGCGATAACCGTCTGCCTTCAGCAGTTTTTCAATGCCGTCGCGGGTCTCCGCGACATCCTCCACTACCAGGACGGCCAGGCTTGTGTCAGCTTCTCTAATCATTGAAGCACTCTCTTGCTCCCTGAATCATAACGCATGGCGAACCGACGTCTAACCCAGATATGATTCAATATACGAATGGAATCCAAGCCGTCCGTGCGATAACGCACATATGCGAAGTAATTTTGACAGTCAGACGCTAAGGCACTCGCGTTCTCGGGCGGTAACCACGCAAATTCTTTGACCGTGAACCCTGAGCTCTCATCACTTCAGGTGCAGAAAAATCGGAGCTTGACGCGGTCTATGTGCGTGCGGACCAGTGGCGGAAAGTTTGCGAGCCGTAAGTTGTTGATTGTATTGGTACCCGCGGCAGGGGTCGAACCTGCGACCTTTCGCTCCGGAGGCGAACGCTCTAATCCACTGAGCTACGCGGGCCAATGGTTGGTTCGAAAAAAGATAGCACACAAATCACGGCTGCAAAAATGCGAGCCGAGATTTGGGTAGTGGGCCATTTACAAAGTTCATAATCTGAAGAACAGGCAATTCCCTACAGAACCGGGAGCGGTAAGCGACGGGATGCTGCCACGCAACTTAACTTTGCGATCCGGTTGCTACCGCTCTCGGTTCTGTAACGGGCTCTCTTGGAAATGAGAGAGATTCAAACTGACGCACTACCCGAGACTTGTCGCACCTTTCGCCCCGCCAACAATGATCCGAACTACTGCTTCACTCGCTTGAAATAGTAGACCGGGTTCGACGGAGTTCCGGCGACGGACACCAACTCCCATCCCTTCGCACCCAGCTTGTCCAGGTGTTGTTCCAGCACAAATCCCTCGCGCCCAAACGAACTCTCCTCTTTTCGCATTTCCGGATTGCCGGTAGGAGAAAAGTTTGTGCTGCTTGGGCCGGCCACCACCAGGTATTCCCATTTCTCCGTGGCGACTGTATCGCGTGCGCTAGTTTCGGATCGCCCGGCAGTTTTCACTACGGCAGAAACAGGAACAAGAAGCAACAAGGTCAATAAGATTGTTCGCCTCATGGTTTGCCCTTTCTCAATCATGAAGATCTCTCTTGCGAGATGGGTTTAGATTTTGTTGCTTTCAGCTCGGCTAAACCAGAGCGAAAAGAACCAAGCTAAGCCAGAGGTCTTAACGCCGCAATCTCGCGTTTGTTCCGAGCATAGCGCAGGTTACCAATCACCCGATTGTTTTTTCTTTGGGGATTCAGCCGCACCGGATTAATCGAACATTTAGCAAAGTATTCATCCATTCTTAATCCAAGTTTAATCCTGGGGCTTCAATCTTCCCGTGCGGATTCAATTTTCACCTTTCTTAGCGCATAAGCCTGGAACACCGTTTTCCGAAGGCATATTCGTCGATGCGAACTGATATCAAATCCACCCCGACAATTATGATCGCGGACTGCGACGAGGACAATCGGTGCTTGCTCAAATCTATACTGGAGCTGAAAGGCTTCAATGTCCTGGAAGCGGCGGATGGACAGGAAGCGTTCGATATCGCAATTGAGAGAAGCCGGACCTTGTCGTGATTGACTTGAAGTTGCCGGTCGTGAGTGGTTTCACAGTAATACGACATATCAGAAGACTTGCAGGACTTCGCGAGACTCCAATCATCGCCATCTCAAGTAACAAGCCAATTTCGCACAGCCGCCTGGCGCTGGCGGCCGGTGCGCTGCGCACATGGAAAAGCCAATTGAGTTTGATCGACTGGATTTGTTGATTGACCAGTTCCTGCCGGGAGGGCGTTGGCAGCTAGCTTCAGCGCTCGTTCATTGAGCTGGAAGCTTCAGCTCTAATCAATGAGCGGCTCGACTCGCAGCCGCCGAATCAGAGGTGATGCTATTGCGCAAACCTGCGCTGAGGCCTTCAGTCTGCCATTCGTTCCACTGAGTCAGCGCTTTGCTTAGGTGCTTGCCGCGCAACTTAACGAAGTGGCTCAGCAGCCAAACCGACGTAGCGTGCCGATCGAAGTCAAGGCCCGGTAGATCTTCTGTGGCTTCGTCACCAAAGCTCCCGATCCAGATATCGCAGTCGTGAAGATTGCCAAGAGACGACTGCAAAGCTGCAACCCTGGTCGCCAGGACCTTCAACGGGAATATGCCTTCTCTTTCCCAGCATTGTTCGAAAAGTTCCAGAGCGTAACGAAGGTGTTTTGCGGCGATGCGCAGATCGTGCAGTGGTTTTACTCGGAGCGGCCGGTAGAAACTCTTGCTTAGCTCTTCAAATTCCTCCAGCCGGCGAACAATGACCCTACCTGCAACCTCGCGGTAAGTGACACCGCTGGCAGTCGCCGGCGCCCTCGCCGGCTTTCTTCGGCGGGCGGGCAAGAGAGCCGCATCGATCGATTTCGGAAAATTCGATTTCAAGTCCGACAGCGCGCGAGGATTCAAGGCATGAATAAGCTTAACGCGCGCTTCCTCTAAGCGCGCCCGCCGAAACTTCGCAAAGGTGAGAATACCACTCGCAACGGGGGTTGGCGCTTTAATGACGGTTTTTTCCAGCGCCATTATCGCCACGTCGTAATCGCGCACTCGTCCCAGCGCTCGAGCGATGCTTCGGATTTCTCGAAGAGAAGTGAATAATGGCCGCTTGCGAAGGTATGGCAGGAAGTCTCGCAGAGCGCCGCGCAGCCGGCGCGACGCGACGCGCATATCGTGGACTCCCTCCGGATCTTTCCAGTCCAGCGCGTAATCGCGCAGGGCGCACATCTCGTCAAGCCTGAGGTTTAGCACAAGCCGGATGCCGTCCGGCGCCGGCGCGGCGCAGTCGATCGCGGGAATCTGTTTTGCCTTCGCCATGGAGTTCGACTTACGCTCTTTTTACTTTTACCCGTCGCAAAGTGAAGTCGAGTTGGCAATTGAATGCTTGCTCGAACATGTCGCGCTTGCGCTCTGCCTCGAGCAGTTCGTTCTCGCAGCCAAAGGGGCTCTTGAGTTGCACGTGCATTACTTCTTCTTCGCGATAACAACGAAGATCCGCAACGCAACTGTCATGACTTCTGTCCAGCGCGTCGGCGATGCGCACAATCGCTCCCAGCCTAAGAACTGTCTCTCTATCGGCCGGGTTAAGGGACGCAAATTCCGGATGCTTTTCTTTTGGAAGGGACCCGCGATGATAACGAGCGATGTTGGCAATGACGTCGCGCTCGGCCTCAGAGAAGCCGGTCAATTCTGAATTCTTGATGAGATAAAGCGAATGCTTGTGATGTGATTCATGCGCGATGTGGTAACCGACGTCGTGCAGCAGCGCGGCGGCTGACATTAGCGTGCGTTGATGTCTGGTCAGACTTTCAGTTAGGGCCAGATCGTCAAAAATCTTTTCCGCCAGTTTGGCGACTTGATGGGAATGCGCCTCCTCGTATCCGAAACGACACCCCACCGCATGGACGCCCAGCAACTTTTGATCGGTAAAGTCAGGAAGCGGCGGACGCGCTTCCGCTTCCAATTCGCGCAGACGATCGATGAGCACTCCTTCGCGCAAGGCCCAATCGCAGGTATGCAGGAGATTGATGCCCAGCGCGCGCATGGCTCCTTCAAGGATCTGTGCGCCGGCGATGATGATCTCCGAGCGTTGGGCGCTGATTCCGGGCACACGCCGGCGCTCGTCGGCGCTCATTGTGGCCAGACTGATGTTCAGGCGGGAAAGCCGGCTCAGGCTGATTTCTGCCTCAGCAGGCTGAGCGCCCTGACTTTTACGGACGGCTTCGCTCAAGAGCCGCGAGCGAAGCGCTGCGCCAACAGCCAGAACCGTGCCTGAAGTCCCCGTGGCTTGTTGCCATTTTCCGCCGCGCAATTCGCGCGCGGGCCGCTCGAAGGCCGCGCGTATTTCATTTCTCAAGTTTCCCAACTCTTTTGCCTTTGGCGGATCAGTATGGAGAAATCTCTCCGTGCAGGCTACGGCTCCAAGCTTGACTGAGAAAAGCGACAAAGGCCCGCAGTCGCGGAACGTTGATATCTCAGTCGAGCCGCCGCCGATATCGATGTTGACATTGATTGCGCCCCGCGCGGAACAACTCTGCGAAGCTGCCAGTCCAATTAACCTGGCTTCTTCAATGCCCGAGAGAATCTCAACCTGGATCCCTGTTTGTCTTTGAACTTCTTTTATGAACTGAGAAGAGTTATGGGCTTCGCGAACGGAGGCAGTGGCGGTGGCGATGATTTTTTCCGCGCCGCAGGTTTCAGCAATGGAGCGAAAACGCTTGATGGACTCAATTGCGCGCTCAATCGCCGCAGCAGAAAGGAGATCGTTTTGCAGCGTCTCGTGCCCCAGCCTCACAACGTCCTTTTCCCGGGTGATGACCGCGAAAGAATCGCTCGCGGCTGCGTCGACGACGGCCAGCTTGATTGAGTTCGAACCGATATCTATTGCTGCAAGCTTCAAATGTTAAGAGTCCGCGCGGGCGGCAAGCGCAGGCTTTACCGCCAAGTCGGAAGTTGTCTGAGTTTCAGTCGATGAATGAGAGATACCGCCGACTTTTGGTTTCTTATCGATCACGCGCGCCACCGCGCGACGCAACACAGCTGCCACTCGATTGATCGAGCGCGAAGCGTCCAGCACTTGAAAGCCATACTCGTCGCTCATCCGGTCAAATACTTTGAGCATCTGACTCTGGTATTCGATAAAGCTGTCATAGAAGTCTCCGCCCAGGTGAAGATCCATTCCCGACTCCCAATAGTCAAAACGCCGGCCTGACGCGAGCACTCGTTGAACAAGTTCCTGGGCGGAGTCCACCCTCAGGTAGAACACCGCGTCGGGAACCAATGCGATTCCGTAAAGCGACCGAATCCAGGAGGGATCTAAGCCGCGGACTTCAGCGCGCGCGATCGCCGAGTAAACGTAGCGATCCGTCAGCACGATGAAGCCGGCGCGCAACGCCGGAAGCATTTCGTTCTCCAGCCGGTCAACAAAATCAGTTGCGTAG
>WNGL01002011.1_pt1 | contig 24845 bp, 21 predicted proteins | sample 5400591 | NCBI WGS metagenome assembly WNGL01 (sample SAMN13153377, study PRJNA577476) | soil metagenome | isolation source: 80 cm soil or saprolite under Garry oak tree replicate 1 | place: USA:California | collected 2016-06-15 | reverse complement strand
GAACAGCGCGCGCAGGCTGGCATTCCCGACGGTTTCCTGAGATTTTCCCTGGGACTGGAGGATCCCGATGATCTCATCGCGGACTTCGCCCAGGCCCTGGCGCGGCACTAAGTGATCAAGTTCACCAACGTCTTCAAGGCCTTCCCCAAGGGCGGCCTGGCGCTCAAGGACGTCTCCTTCCACGTCGCCAAGGGGGAGTTCGCCTTTCTCACCGGGCATTCCGGCGCCGGCAAGTCGACCGTCATGAAGCTCATCTACGCCGAGGAGCGCCCCACCTCGGGCGACGTCCGCGTGTCGGGATACAACGTCAACGAGATGCGGCCGCGCGAGGTCCCCCTGCTGCGCCGCAAGCTCGGCATCGTCTTCCAGGATTTCCGGCTGCTCGAGGACCGCACCGCCGAAGAGAACGTCGCGTTTGCGCTCGAGGTGACCGGGGCGCGCTCCTCGACCATCCCCGCGCGCGTGATGCGCGTGCTCACCCAGGTCGGCCTCGCCGCGAAGGCCCAGGCGTACCCGCGCGAGCTTTCCGGCGGCGAGCAGCAGCGCGTGGCCATCGCGCGAGCCCTCGTGAACGAGCCGACCGTGCTGCTGGCCGACGAGCCCACCGGCAACCTGGACGAGCGCGCGACGCGGGGCGTGTTCCAGCTGCTGCGCGACATCAACGCCAGCGGCACCGCGGTCGTCATGGCGACCCACGACCTCGACCTGGTCCGTCAGGCTCCGTACCGCGTGATCGAGCTGCAGGAAGGGGCCCTGGTGTACGACTCGTCCGTGGACGAGGCGCGAGACCAAGCGACGGGGGGGGGCCCATGAATCTCACCTTCCGCGAAGCGATGCTCACCTTCAAGCGCGCGCCGCTGCTCTCCGTGCTGTCGGTGACGACGATCGCGTTCTCGCTGTTCGTCCTGGGACTCTTCGGTCTGGTCGTCGTGAATCTCCAGGACGCGCTGCACGGCGTGGAGGAGCGGGTCGAGGTGGTCGCCTATTTGCTGCCCGGCGCCCCGATCGAAGCCACCGCGCAGGCTCTCAAAGACATCGAAGCCTTTCCCGAGGTGCAGTCGGCGACGTATGTCTCGGAAGACGATGCGCTCGCCCGGGCGCGGGCCGAGCTGGTCGAGCTGCGGGACGTGATGCAGGAGCTGGAGCGCAATCCGCTGCCCGCGTCGATCGAAGTGAAGCTCAAACCGGGGTTTCGCGACACCGATCACGTCAGCGCCGTCGCCGAACGGCTGCGCGGCTTCGGATTCGTGGATGACGTCCGGTTCGGGCGCGATTGGGTCGAGAAGCTCGATCGGCTACGCGGGCTCGCCGCGGCCGTCGGGATCGTGGTCGGCGCGGCGTTCGCCGTCGTCGCGATCATCATCATCGGCACCACGATCCGGATGGCGGTCCTCCAGCGCAGCCGCGAGATCGCCATCATGCGGCTCGTAGGCGCCACGGATGGCTTCATCCGGCGGCCGTTCCTGCTGCAGGGCGCCATCAAGGGGCTGCTGGGCGGCGGCGTGGCGATCGGCCTGTCGTTTGCCGCATACCTGCTGATCAATCGCTATCTGCTGCAATCGGCGTTCTTCACGCAAGAGCAAGCGGCCGCGATCGTGGCGTTCGGAGCCGTGATTGGTCTCGTCGGCAGCGCGATGAGCGTTGGGCGACATCTGAAGAGAGTATGAAAGCACTGCTGCTCTTGTTGATTGCCGCGCCGCTCGTAGCCCAACGGCCGACCTATCAACAGCAAATGCAGGAGAATCAACGCCGCCTGGAAAGCATCAAGCGGGAGCGCTCCGAAGTCGAAACGGAGCTCGAGCGGTTGCGCACCCAGGCCCACTCCCTCTCCGACGAAATCGCGAACATCGAGCAGCAAAAGCAAAGCACCAACCGCATCGTGAACGAGCTGGACCGCCAAATCACGGGACTCGGCGGCCAGATCGACCAGATCACCGTCGATCTGTTGATCGCGCAGGATGCGCTGCTCGAAAAGCGCGCGGTGCTGGAGCGGCGCCTCGTGGACATCTACAAACGCGGCGCCTTATACAGCTGGCAGGTGCTGCTCGCGGCCGAGAGCTTCGGCGATCTCTTGTCGCGCTACAAGTATCTCTTCCTCGTCAGTCGCCAGGATCGCCTGCTCAACAACGACATGCACAAGCTGCGCGACCGCGTCGCGCGGCAGCGCCAGCTGCTCGTCGATGCCCGGGAAACGCTGGGCCGGCGACGGCGCGAGCGCACCGATGAGCTGGGCCGGTATCTCGCCCTCGAGCACGAGCGCGAGACGAATCTGCGCGAGACGCGTCGCAACGCGCGCCAGGCGGAGCAGCGGCTGTCGCGCCTCGACCGCGACGAACGCTCGCTCAACGATCGGATCGAAGCCCTCGAGCGCGCGCGCCGCGACGCCGAGTCGCGCGGGGTCCCGGCCGCCACCACGGGTGCGATCACGACGGCGGATCTCGGCGGCCTGGATTGGCCCGTCGAGGGTTCGATCATCTATCCATTCGGAACGACCACGGGTCCGAACAACACGCGCATTCCGCGGCACGGGATCGGGATCAAGGCACCCGTCGGCACGGCGGTCCGCGCGGTCGCCTCGGGCACCGTCAGCCTCGCGGGACCGCTGGGCTTGTACCTGACGTCGGTGCTGATCGACCACGGCGGCGGGTACTACACGTTCTACGCCTACCTGAATGACGCGACCGTCCGCCAGGGCGAACGCGTCATGCGCGGGCAGGTGATCGGCCACGTCGGCGGTCAGTCGAGCGACGAAGGCCCGCACCTCCATTTCGAGATCCGCGGCCAGGGCGGTATCGCACTGGATCCCGGCAATTGGCTGCGCTCTCCCCGTCCGCGGCGTTAGCGCTCGCCGCGCTCGCGGCGGCGTGCAGCGAATCGAGCAGCACCCTCACCGTCGCCGGGACGGTCGAGATTCGCGAAGTCCGGCTCAGCCCCCTCGCCTCGGGACGACTGCAACGCCTGCTCAAGGATGAAGGCGATTCGGTCCACGCCGGTGACACCGTCGCCGTGCTGGAGCAGCCCGGTCTCTCCGCCTTGATCGAACAGCGACGGGCGCTCGCGGAAGCCGCCGCCACGCGGACCGCGGAAATCCGCGCCGCCGAGGCGGACAGCGCTCGGGCCGCCAATGACCTCGCGCGCGCGCGGGTCCTGCGTCAACAAGGCATCGCGTCGCCGCAGGAGCTGGACCGCCTCCAGACCGCCGCCGCCACGTCTGCCGCCCGCCTCTCGTCCGTCCGCGCTTCGGTGCGTGAATCCCAGGCCGCGCGCGCCGGCGCAGAGGTCACCGAATCGATCCGCGATCAGCTCGTGCTGCTCTCGCCCGCCGACGGCATCGTGCTCACCCGCTTCGCCGAGCGGGGCGAGGTCATCGCGGCTGGCGTTCCCGTCGTGTCGGTCGGTCTGGTCCGCGATCCGTGGATTCGCGCCTACGTGGGCGAGCGCTTCGTCGCGCGTCTCAAGACCGGACAGGCCGTGCGCCTTCGCGTGGATGGGTATCCCGACACCGCGTTCGCCGGACAGATCAGCGAGATCGCGCCGCGCGCGGAGTTCACGCCCCGCGCCGCCCTGACCGAGCGGGAGCGCGCCGATCTCGTGTTCGGCATCAAGGTCGCCACCGATGGAGCAGGCGGACGGCTCAAGGCCGGCATGCCCGTTCGGGTGGAGATACCGCTGGTCCCGTGATCGATTCCGCGGTCACGGTCGAAATGCGCCACCTCACTCGGGCGTTCGGTTCCATCGTTGCCGTGCGGGATCTCAATCTCACCATCGCCAAGGGCGAGGTCTTCGGCCTGCTCGGACCCAACGGTTCGGGCAAGACCACCACGATTCGCATGCTGTGCGGGCTGATCGCGCCTTCCGAGGGTACGGCGATCGTCGCCGGCGTGGACGTCGTGAAGTCTCCCGATCTGATCAAGGAACGGATCGGCTACATGTCACAGCGGTTCGGCCTCTACGAGGACCTCACCGTCGCCGAGAACATGGACTTTTTTGCGGGGATCTACGGCCTCGAGGGACCGAGCCGCCGCGGGCGCATCGCCGAGGTGGTGAGCTTTCTCGGGCTGAACCGCCGGCTCTACCAGCTCGCCGGGACGTTGTCCGGCGGCTGGAAGCAGCGTCTCGGGCTCGCGTGCGCGCTCATGCACCGGCCACCGGTGCTCTTCCTCGACGAGCCGACAGCCGGCGTCGATCCCGCCGCGCGCAAGGGATTCTGGATCACGATCAGCGCATTGGCCGGCCAAGGCACCACCGTCATCGTCACGACGCACTACATGGACGAGGCGGGTCGCTGTGGTCGCATCGCGCTCATGAGCCAGGGCCACCTGATCGCGCTGGGCACAGCCGGCGAGGTCGCAAAGCAGGTGGGTGGCAAAGACCTCGAGGACGCCTTCATCATTCTCCAGGAGCGCGACGAGCAGGAGCAGGAAGCATGAGACGTTTCGGCCCGATGTTCCGCAAAGAGTTCATCCAGATGCGCCGCGACCGCCTCACGCTCGGGATCATGACCGGCATCCCCGTGATCCAGCTGCTGCTCTTCGGCTTCGCGATCCAGACGGACGTGCGCCACATACCGACCGTCGTGCTGGATGAGTCGCGGACCCCGACGAGCCGGGAAATGATTGCTGCATTTCAGAACACCGGCAACTTCCGGATCGTCGCGCAGGTCGACGGGCGCGACGCGCTGGACGAATGGATCGCGCGCGGCGACGCGCAGGCCGGCATCGCGATCCCGTACACCTTCCCGCGCGATCTGGCCCGCGGGACCAGCGCCACGATCCAGGTCATCGTGGATGCGTCGGATCCTCTGTCCTCGCAGGCCGCCCTCGCGGCGGCGGCGGGGGTCGCGCAGGTGCGCAACCTCGCGATCCTGTCGGCAGCGGCACACAGCCGCGCGCTGCCGCTCGAGACACGCATCCGGCCGCGCTACAACCCCGGCCTGCGCAGCGCCAACTACATCGTGCCGGGGCTCGTCGGCGTGATCCTCACGATCACGATGGTGCTGGTGACCGCGATGGCGATCGTGCGTGAGCGCGAACGTGGAACGCTCGAACAGCTCATCGTCACGCCCATCACCAAGACCGAGCTGATGCTCGGCAAGATCTCACCGTACGTCGGCGTGGGTCTCGTGCAGATGACGACGGTACTGCTGCTCGGCAGATTCGTGTTCGACGTCCCGCTGACGGGCAATGTCCTCCTCTTGTACGGCATCGCGTTCGTCTTCATCGTGGCCAGCCTGGCCCTGGGCCTCTTCGTCTCGACGCTCGTGCGCACCCAGCAGCAAGCCATGCAGACCAGCTTTTTCTTCGTGCTGCCCAACATTCTGCTGTCGGGATTCATGTTCCCCAGGCAGGCGATGCCGGCCCTGTTCCAGTGGATCGGCGCGTTCCTGCCGCTCACACATTTTCTCAAAGTGCTGCGTGGCATCCTGCTGAAGGGCGTTGGGGTGACCGAGTTGTGGCAGGAGATGGCGATTCTGCTGCTGTTCGCGACGGTGCTGATTGCACTTTCGGTTAGACGATTCCAAAAGACGCTCGATTAATCGCGCGCCGTGCGCCGTACGGCGATTTCCGGCGCACAGCGCACGACTCACGGCGCACGTATAGTTCAGCACATGCCCCGGCACCCACACCCGGCCCCCAACACCCGCGGCGCCCGTACGCGCATGGTCATGCGACACCTGGCGGGGCGTGGCGTCCGGGATCAGCGCGTGCTCGCGGCGATGCGCTGGGCGCCGCGTGAGTGGTTCCTGCCGCCCCATCTCGCCGGCGACGCCTACAGCGACGGTCCCCTTCCCATCGGCAGCGGCCAGACGATCTCGCAGCCCTACGTCGTCGCACTCATGACCGAGCGCCTGCAGTCCAGGCGCACCGACCGGATTCTCGAGATCGGCACCGGCTCCGGGTACCAGACCGCGATTCTCGCGTTCCTCGCATCGGGCGGCAAAATCTTCACGATCGAACGGCTCCCCGATCTCCTCGTCGAGGCGGAGGAGCGGTTCCGGCGCCTGGGCCTCACGAACATCGAGACGCGCCTGGCGGATGGCGCCGCGGGCTGGCCTGAGGAGGCGCCGTTCGACGGGATCATCGTCGCCGCCGCCGCGCCGCGTATTCCCGAGCCCCTCACGGCGCAGCTCGCGCCGGGCGGGCGGCTGGTCATCCCGGTCGGTGACCTCTCGTCGCAAGAGCTGGTCATCTTGGAACGACCGGCCACCGGCGACCGGCTGCTGCAACGCCAGGCGGGCGGCGTGCGCTTCGTGCCACTGATTTCGCGGCTCGCGTTCTCCGAGGAATCGTGATGCTGGGAGCGCACGTCTCCAGCCAGGGCGGCGTGGCATCCGCACCAGCGCGTGGCGCGGCGCTGCGCGCCGAGGTGATTCAGCTCTTCACCAAGACGCCGAACCAGTGGCGGGAGCCAACGATCGCCGCCGACGTGATCGAGCGGTTCCGCAGCGAGGCCAGACGGCATCGGCTGGAGGCGGTGGTCGCGCACGACAGTTATCTCATCAACCTCGCGTCGCCCGACCCGGTGCTGCGGGCGCGCAGTATGGCAAGCTTCCGGTCGGAGCTCGTGCGCTCGCGAGCCTTGGGGTTGCGGGCCGTGGTCTCTCATCCGGGGAATTACCTCGACGACCCCGCGGCAGGACTCGAGCGCAACGCCCGCGCGTACGCGGAGTGCCTGGAGTCGGTGCCCGGTGACCTCGAGGTGTGGATCGAAGGGACTGCGGGATCGGGAACGGCGTTGGGCGCGCGGTTCGAGGAGCTGCGCGATCTGCGCAATGCGTTGCCTGACGATATCCGGACGCGCGTGGGATTCTGCCTCGACACGGCGCATCTCCACGCGGTCGGCTACGATCTCGCACGAGTTGAACCGATATGGGAGGAATTTGACCGCGTGATCGGGTTCGATCTGCTTAAGTGCTTGCACCTCAACGACTCCCGCGCCGCGCGCGGATCGCGGGTCGATCGGCACGAGTGGATCGGCGAGGGACAAATCGGCCCGGAGCCGTTCCGCCGGATCATGCGGGACTCGCGATTCGCCGGGGTCGTTAAGATTATCGAGACGCCGAAGCGGGATGACCCGCTGCGGCACGACCGGCGGATGCTGCGGCGGCTGCGCGCATACGCGCGCGGCAACACCCGGGCACCCGCCGGCGTATAAGGAGACCATGCTCAGGCGCATCGCGCTCACCCTGTTGCTCGCCATTCAGGCCCTCGGCGGCGGCGCCATTTCGTTGGCGCACGCGCGCGACGCCGTGGTCGCGCCACCGGGGTTTGAAGCGAGCCACAATGCGCGCTGTGCCATCCTGCACGACGAGCTGCGCTGCGCGCTGTGCCAATACGCGAGCGCGCGCGTGGTCACGCAACAGGCGTTCACCCTCGCGGAACCCGCGACTACCGTCCGCGTCGCACCCGTGGCTCGGGTGTTTTTGGTCGTGGCCGCCGTCAGACGTACTGCCCCCGCTCGAGCACCTCCGCTGTTCCTCTCCTGACGCACGAGTACTCGCTCCGCATGTGGCGGAGCGATCGGGTTTCGCACACACCGGAGAGGGAACTCAACATGAGACGCACGTTGTGCGTGCTGCTGCTCGCGGCGGCGTTCATCGCCGCCCCGGCAGTCAGCCAGCAACCGACGCAGCGCCAGGTGGATTCGCTGGCGGCGCAGGTGCGGCAGCTGCGCGCCAAGCTCGATAGCGTACTGCGCGTGATGGGCCGGCAACCGGCGGCACCCGCCGTCGCCGCGCCAGTCGGGGACGATCTCGCCGCGTTGCGCGCGGCCGCGAGCCAGGCCGCGGGCGGCGGACTCAGCGACACCACGCGCGCCGCTGATACGCTGACGCAGGCGATGGGCCGGGAGCGCAACCAGGCGCAGCTCAATCCCGAAATCGGGGTTACGGGTGATATCCGCGGCTATGCGACCGGGCGCGGGGTGCAGCGCGACAACTTCGATCCGCGAGAGTTCGAGGTCGGCTTTCAATCCGCCCTCGACCCCTACTCGCACACGAAGATCTTCATCAGTCTCGAAGACGGACACGTGAGTCTGGAGGAAGGGTACGCCTACTGGACGGGCTTGCCGGGCCATATCCGGCTCGATGTCGGCAAATACCGCCAGCAATTCGGCGAGCTCAATCGCTGGCATCTGCATGCCGTGCCGGAGACCGAGTATCCACTCGCCATCACGACCTTCCTCGGGGAGGACGGCTTGTCCGGGGCGGGCATTTCGCTCTACCGCGCGGTTGGCGGGTTGGGAACGCACGAGCTCACCGCACAGGTGACGCGCAGCGCGAGCGACTCGGAGCTGTTCGGGAATAGCGGCAGACCCACCTATCTGCTGCATCTGCTCAACTTCTGGCAGCTCAATCATTCGACGTACATGCAGATCGGCGGCACGGCGCTCTACGGCACCAATCCGGACTCGGCGCTGCGCACCAAGGTTGGCGGGCTCGAGTTCCGCCTGACGTGGCGCCCGCCGCTGCGCGCGATGTACCACGAATGGACGCTGCGCGGCGAGCTGCTCGCGCTGCAGAAGCAGGTCGCCGGCGCCGGGCCGACGCGGCTCGGCGGCTACATCAGCTCGACGTACAAGCTGAACCAGCGCTTCATCCTCGGCGCCCGCTACGACTACGTCGAGTCACCGGACTTCGGCGTGATCACGCGACAGCTGGTCCCCTCGCTCACGTTGTGGCAGAGCGAGTGGGTGTTCCTCCGCGCTCAATATCAGTGGCAGCGAGTCGCCAATGCCCAGGCGAACCACCAGATCGCCCTTCAGGCGGTCTGGGCCATTGGACCCCATAAACACGAGACCTACTGACATGCTATCGATCATCGCTCTCCTGCTTGCGGCTCCACCGGCCCCCGCGCGGCCTGCCCCCGCGGCGCCGGTCAAGGTCGTGACGTCGCTCACGACCTATGCCGCGATCGCCACCGAAATCGTCGGAGATCGTGGCAAAGTCAGCTCGATCGCCGTGGGCGACGAGAACCCGCACTATGTGCAGCCCAAGCCGAGCTTCGTGCCGACGCTGGCGCAGGCCGATCTGTTCGTGACGACGGGCCTCGATCTCGAGCTGTGGGTACCGGCGCTGCTGGACAAGGCGAACAACGCAAAGATTACGGAAGGCGGACCTGGGTACGTCGCCGCTTATCAGGGCTTGCCGCTGCTCGACGTCCCGGTCAACCTGTCGCGCTCCCAGGGCGACATCCACGTCTACGGCAACCCGCACATCTGGACCGACCCGCTCAATGCGGTGCTGATCGCCCGCAACATCCTGCGGGGTCTGAAACGCGTCGCGCCTCAGGACGCGGACTACTTCGCGACGCGGGAAAAGGATTTCGAGGACCGGATGTACCGCGCGCTGTTCGGCGACGACCTGGTGAAATTGATCGGCGGTGAGACGCTGGCCGACCTCGATCGCCAGGGCAAGCTCTTCAACTTCCTCGGCCAGCAGCAGTACCAGGGCGCGCCGCTCATCAACCGCCTGGGCGGGTGGCTGAAGCAGGGGATGCCGTTCCGCGGCAAGTTGGTCGCGTGCTATCACAAGGAGTGGGACTACTTCTCGCGGGAGTTTCAGGTCACCTGCTTCGATTATATCGAACCGAAGCCCGGGATCCCGCCCACGCCGCGTCATGTGCAGGAAATCATCACCGCGATGCGTGACCAGCACATCCAGGTGCTGTTGTCGACCAACTACTATGATCACAATCAGGTCATCGATGTCGCGCAACGGACTGGAGCGAAGGCGGTCATCGTCCCCTCCAACACCGGCGGTCAGGTGGGCGTGAACACGTACTTCGATCTTATGAATCTTTGGATTACCGAACTGGGCCAGGCCTTCGGCGCAAAGGAGCTTCCGTGAGCGGCCTGGAGCTGATGCTGCCGCCGTTCGTCGCCTGCATGATCCTCGTGGCCATGCTGTCCTACCTCGGCCTGCACGTGATCGCCCGCGAGGTGATCTTCGTCGATCTCTCGCTCGCGCAGATGGCCGCACTGGGCAGCTTGTCGGCGTTGCTGTTTCACGTGGCACCGGAGTCGCCGATGACGTACGTGTTTGCCCTACTGGCGACCGCGATCGGCGCGTTTCTGTTCGCGCTGACGCGGACGACGGCGCACGGGGGCGGTCTCGGGCGCGTGCCACAGGAAGCGTTCATCGGCATCGTCTACGTCGTGGCATCGGCGGCGGCCGTGCTCGTCGCCAACAAGGTCCCCGGTGGCGGCGAGGCGGTGGAGAAAACGCTGGTCGGCAGTCTGCTGTGGGTGACCTGGCCGACGATCAAGAAGCTCGCGCTGGCCTACGCGGCGCTGGGAATCTTCCACTACGTCCTGCGCCGCCGCTTCCTGACGATCTCCTTCCATCCCGAGCAAGCGGAAGCGCAGGGGTGGAAGATTCGACTGTGGGACTTCGTCTTCTATCTGTCGTTCGGCGTGGTCATCACGCTGGCCGTTCCCATTGCCGGCGTGCTGATGGTCTTCAGCTTCCTCGTCGTCCCCGCGGTGATCGCGAACCTGTTCACGGCCGACAAGCGGCAGCTCACGATCATCGCGTGGAGCTCGGGGGCCCTGGCCTCGATCCTTGGCCTGTGGCTCTCCTATACCAAGGATCTTCCCACGGGGCCGCTGGTCGTCTGCATGTACGGGCTGCTCCTCGTCGGCGCGGCCGTGCTGCGCAAACTCGGCATCGGGGACAAGGCGTCAGCGAATCCGCACAACGTTTAGCCGCGGGACAACCGCCGGTGACACGGGAGACCCGCTCGGTCCGCTAAAATGCAGCGTGAACGCGGCATCGCCCGGCTTCTGCACGACCCGCACATAGGCGCCCGAGCCGGACCACAGCGTCCCGCTCACGTTGACGGCGTTCCCCGCTGACCGCAGCGGCACCAGGGGATAGGGTCGCGCGAAATCGGTCGAGTCCTGCATGTGCAGCGAGGCGTACGTGGTGCGGAAGTGCCACGTCGTGTAGCGCAGCTCCGCCGGCGCGGTAAAGCCCGGCAGATCCGACACCCAGTTGGCGAATCCCCAGCGGCTCACGATGGTGGCGAAGGGCTGGCCGGTCCTGGCGGAGATGTTCGCCGCGCCGTGGAGCGAGCTCTGCACCAATTGGCCCGGCAGGGCGGCCCCGAATTGGTCGACGAGGTAGCGCGTGAAGAGCCAGCTGGCGCCCACCTCAGCGAGCGTGCCCGTGTCGGCGGGAATCAGCAAGGGTGAGCTGCCGGGGGCGAGGAGATAATCGTACGCGTCAGCCACCGAATTGAACGCATAGCGGCTAAAGGCTTGCTGGCTATCGGGGAGATAGCTGCGCCCCGCGATCTCCTCCGCGTATTTCGACAGACCCTCGTCCAGCCATCCCTCCTCGGAATTCGCTGACCGCACCAGCACATGCTCCACGAAGTTGATCATGTGCTGGAACTCGTGGGTGAAGATGACGGGGGTCAGGGCTTCGACGTCGGCGTTCGTGTGCGCGCAGCTCAGCGTACCGGCCGGATCGGGCACGATCGAGTAAAACACCTCACCATGGTTGAATTGCGCCGCGAAGAACGGATCGAGATCCCCGGAGAAGAAGAACCCCGCGATGTACCCGCCGGTGCAGGCTGTTTTGCTGATGAGGTGATTGACGGTGCCCGTCATGAGCACGATGACGACGGAATTGCTGTCGATATCCGAGGTGTGACCGAACGTGGCTGTGTCGAGCGGATAGAGACGCGAATCGAACACCTGCTGCAGCGCACTCAACGTCGCGGAATCGATGGGTGACGGCGCTAGCGTGTCGACGTACACGGCGATGTGCGTTCCCACCGCCCGCGCCACGGCGCCGACGTTGGCGAATGTCGTGCACTTCAGGTTGGAGCACACCTTGAAGGTGCGCGAGCTACCGACCGTCGGGGGGCCCGCCGGGGAGGGCGCCGGCGCAGCGGCAGCCGTGTTCGATCGGCTGGGAACAGTGTAGCGACGCGCCCGCGCGCTTTCCCGCAGGAACCGGTCGAACGCCACGGCGTTCGGGCCGCGGGGTCCTGGGGTAGACGTGGCACTCGGCGACGAACTGAGCGACGCGAAATCCGCCGTCATGGCTGTTGCCAGTGGCGTAGCCGACTGGAGCATGAACGGCGCCGACGTGGCGGGCGTGCCGCCGGCCGACCAGGGCAGCACCAGGTACTCGGCCGTGTCGGCTGCCGTGTTCGCAGCGAATGTCACGCAGCCGGAATCGGTCGCGGGATCGATGGAGCTGTAACCGCCCACGGCGAGGGAGAGCTGCGTGCCGTGGGCCCCGCAGGACGGCAGGGGGCCTGGTCCCGCCGACGATCCGCTGCAGGCGGTGACGGCAAAGACACCGGCACAGGTCAGGACGGTGCGTCGGACGTTCATGGAACTCCTTTGATACCCGACTCGGCCTTGACAGCCTCCGTCACGCTGCCTTAGCATAACCCCTTCTCCAAAAAGGACTTCTGTCCTTGGCCAGCCGCCGCCAGGAGGCCCTCGACTATCACGCACAGGGCCGCCCTGGGAAGATCCAGGTCACGCCAACAAAGCCGTTCAAGGATCAACGCGACCTGTCCCTGGCATACACGCCGGGCGTGGCGGAGCCGTGCCTGGAAATCGCCAAAAACCCCGACAGCGCCTACCTGTACACGACCAAGGGCAATCTCGTCGCGGTCGTCTCGAACGGCACGGCCGTCCTGGGCCTCGGCAACATCGGCGCCCTGGCCGGCAAGCCGGTCATGGAGGGCAAGGGCATCCTCTTCAAGGCCTTTGCCGACATCGACGTGTTCGACCTGGAGGTCGGCTCCGAGAATCCTGAGGACGTGATCCGCTTTTGCCAGCTGCTCGAGCCGACCGTCGGCGGGATCAACCTGGAAGACATCCGCTCACCGGACTGCTTCTACATCGAGCAGCGCCTGCGCGAGACGCTCGGCATTCCCGTCTTCCACGACGACCAGCACGGGACAGCCATCATCTCCGGCGCCGCGCTGCTCAACGCGCTGCTGCTGGTGAAGAAAGAGCTCGACAAGGTCAAGATCGTGTTCGCCGGCGCGGGCGCGGCCGCCATCGCCACCGCGGAGCACTACGTCCGGCTCGGCGTACGGCGCGAGAACATCGTCATGGCCGATCACAAGGGCGTGATCTACAAGGGCCGTGAGGGGCTCGACGAGTTCAAGCAGCGCTTTGCGGTCGAAACGAACGCGCGAACGCTCGCCGAAGCGTTACACGGCGCGGACGTGTTCGTGGGATTGTCGGTGGCCGGGATCGTGACGGGTGAAATGCTGCAGGGGATGGCGAAGAAGCCCGTGATCTTCGCGCTCGCCAATCCCACGCCGGAGATCATGCCCGATGAGGCGAAGCAGGCGCGCCCCGACGCGATCGTCGCGACGGGCCGTTCCGACTTCCCCAACCAGGTCAACAACGTGCTCGGTTTCCCGTTCATCTTCCGCGGCGCGCTCGACGTCCGCGCCAAGCAGATCAACGAGGAGATGGAGATGGCCGCCACGCGCGCGCTCGCCGCGCTCGCCAAGGAAGAGGTCCCCGAAGCGGTCTCGCGGGCGTACGGAGGCGACAGGCTGAAGTTCGGACCCGACTACCTCATCCCCAAGCCGTTCGATCCGCGCGTGCTGCTGTGGGTCGCGCCCGCCGTGGCGTGGGCGGCCGTGGCGTCCGGCATCGCCGGGCGAATTATCGACGTCGAGGAGTACCGCGCCGAGCTGGAAGCGCGGCTCGGTCCCGAGCGGCAGGTGATGCGCGGACTGATCACGCGAGCACAGCAGGACCCGCCCAGCATCGTCTTCCCCGAGGGCGACGATCCACGCATCCTGCGCGCCGCGCGCATTCTCGCCGACGAAGGCATCGCGCGGCCCATCCTGCTCGGCGATCTCGACGCGATCCGCCGCCAGGCGGATGACGCGTCTCTGACGCTCGAGGACATCGAGCTGATGAACCCGCGCTCCGCCCCCGACCGCGACCAGCTCGCTCAGGAGCTGTGGCAGCTGCGGCGGCGGCGCGGCGTCACGTTACGGGAAGCCAAGGCCCGGGTCCTCGACCCGATCTATTACGGGTTGCTGTTGCTGCGGGCCGGCCGCACCGATGCCATGGTCGCCGGCGAGGAAGTCGATTATCCCGATTCGATTCGGCCCGCCCTCGAGGTGATCGGCGTCGAGCCGGGCCGCAAGCACGTCAGCGGCATTTACATGATGATCTTCCGCCAGCAGACGTTCTTCTTCGCCGACACCACGGTGAACATCGACCCCGACGCGGTGACGCTAGCCGAAATCGCCACGGCGACCGCGAAGTTCGTGACGCGGCTCGGCGTCGAGCCGCGCATCGCGATGCTGTCCTTCTCGAATTTCGGGTCGGTGAAACACCCGGCCGCCACCAAGGTGCAGCAGGCCGTCGCCCTGCTGCACGAACGCGAGCCCGAGCTGCAGGTGGACGGCGAAATGCAGGCTGATACGGCCGTCGTGGAGCGGATCCTGACACGCGTCTATCCTTTCGCCAAGCTGCGCGGGCCGGCTAACGTCTTGATCTTCCCGGACTTGAACGCCGCCAACATCGCCTACAAGCTGTTGGCTCGGCTGGGGGATGCGCAGGCCATCGGGCCCATCCTTGTGGGGATGGACCGACCAGTCCATGTCTTGCAAAGGTTGTCAGAGGTCCCCGACATCGTGAACATGGCGGTGATTGCCGCCGTCGATGCGTTAGAGTACCGCCGCCACGCGCGGTCACCCAAATAGGCCATGGGCATTTCAACGGAGCAGCGTGTCCACCGGAATCTGACGCCGTCGCAACTGTACGAGCACGCCCTGCGCCGCCGTGAAGGGATCGTGACGTCCGGGGGACCATTCGCGGCCGTCACGTCGCCGCATACCGGCCGCAGCCCCAACGACAAGTTCCTCGTTCAGGAGCCAGACTCCACCGAGCGGATCTGGTGGGGCAAGGTGAACCAGCCGATCGCGCCCGCGAAGTTCGAACGCCTGAAGGCTGACGTGGAAGCGCACCTGAGCGGCCAGGAGCTGTTCGTGCGCGACGTGTACGCAGGCGCCGATCCCGCGTTCCGGCTGCCGATTCGCTTCATGACGCCCAATGCCTGGCACGCCTTGTTCGTCTACAACATGTTCCTGCGCCCCGCCGACGGTGAGCTGTCGCGCTTCGCGCCGGGATTCGAGGTGCTGCACGCCCCCGAGTTCCACGCGGATCCCGCCATCCATGGGACCAAATCGGGCACGTTCATCATCGTGAGCTTCGCCCGGCGCACGATTCTGATCGGCGGCACGCGCTACGCGGGTGAGCTCAAGAAATCGATCTTCACCATTCTGAATTATCTCTTACCGCTGCAGGGCGTGCTGCCGATGCACTGCTCCGCCAACGTCGGCAGGCAGGGCGATTGCGCGCTGTTCTTTGGACTCTCGGGGACCGGCAAGACGACGCTGTCGGCGGACCCGGAACGCCGGTTGATCGGCGATGACGAACACGGATGGTCGGACGAGGGGATTTTCAATTTTGAGGGCGGCTGCTACGCCAAGGTGATCCGGCTGTCGCGCGAAGGCGAGCCGGAGATCTACGCGACGACGGAGATGTTCGGCACCGTGCTCGAGAATGTGGACGTGAATCCAGAGACGGGCGCGGTAGATCTGGATTCGCAGCGCATCACGGAGAACACGCGCGCCTCGTATCCGATTCACTACATTCCGAACCACGTCCCCGAAGGCATGGCCGGCCACCCGGATCACGTCGTATTCCTGACGTGTGACGCCTTTGGCGTGATGCCTCCCATTGCCAAGCTGACGCCGGAGCAGGCGATGTATCACTTCCTCTCCGGCTACACGGCGAAAGTCGCGGGCACCGAGCGGGGTGTGACGGAGCCGAAGGAGACCTTCTCCGCCTGCTTTGGCGCGCCGTTCTTGCCGCTGCCGCCCACCGTCTACGCGAAGCTGCTCGGCGAGCGGATCGCGCGACACCAGGTGCAGTGCTGGCTCGTGAATACCGGGTGGACGGGCGGGCCGTACGGCGCCGGGGGGGGGCACCGCATGGATCTCAAGCACACTCGCGCGATGATTCGTGCCGCCCTCGCAGGCGAGTTGGACAAGGTCCCGACGCGCCGCGAGCCGGTCTTTGGGCTGCACGTCCCGCAGCGCGTGCCCGGCGTCCCCGATCAGCTCCTCGATCCACGCAGCACCTGGAACGACACCGCCGCGTACGATGCGCAGGCCAAACGACTGCTCGCGCTGTTCGAAAAGAATTACGAGCAGTTCAAGGAGCCGGTCCCCAAGTCTTGAACCAGTTTGAGGTCGTTCGCGACCCGCTCTGGAACAACATCCGCCTCGAGCCCGAGGCGCTGGCCATCATCGATACGCCGGCGTTCCAGCGTCTGCGGTACGTCCGGCAGCTCGGTCACGCATTCCTCGTGTACCCCGGCGCCACACACACCCGGTTCGAGCACGCGCTCGGGGCATACCATCTTGCCTGCCGTGCCACCAAGGATCTGGAAGTCCAACTCGCCGCGCTGCTTCATGACATCGGCCATTACCCGTTCTCCCACGCGCTCGAAGAAGCGGGCTTACCTCCTCACGAAGGCCTCGCCGCGCGGCATCTGCGCACGGGGGCGCTGGCGACGACACTCGATCGCCTCGGCGTCTCCGCCGACACCCTGTTGCCGCTGATTCAGGGCACCAGCGCGTCCCGGCTCGCCGGCCTCATCGCGGGACCGATCGACGTCGACAAGCTCGACTATTTGTCGCGCGACGCGAAGATGTGCGGGGTGCCCTACGGCGTCATCGACGTGGATCGCCTGCTCACCTCGCTCACGGTCTCGGCGGAAGGGTTGGTGCTGCACGCGAAGGGGCTGGCGGCCCTGGAGTCGTTGCTGTTCGCCAAGTACCAGATGTATCGCAACGTCTACTGGCATCATGCGGTGCGCAGCGCCACCGCGATGTTCAAGCGGTTGGTGCGTCGCGCGATCGCCGCGCGCCGCGTGTCGCCTGACGACATCGCGGCCCTAACCGATGACGCGCTGAGTCACGACCTGCAGCACCAAGATCAGACCGGCCTGGCGCAGGCGCTGCGCGAGCGGCGGCTCGCCAAGCGCGCGCTCGACATTCCCGCGACCGAGCTGCCCACCGAGACCCATGACTGGCCGTCGCGCGATCCCGACTTGCTCGAGCGCGTGGAAGAGCGACTCGCCTCGGAGCTCGGCTTGCGCCCCGATCAGCTCTTTCTCGATTTCCCAGCCAAGCCGGACATGTTCGACGTGTCGTTGCCCGGCCTGGGCAGCCTGGGGCTCCCGCGCGTCGCCGCCGAGCTGCATCGCTCGGCGCAGCGCCTGCGCGTATTCGTGCTCGAGCCGGCGGACGTTCCGGCGCGGCCGGTTGTCGAGTTGGTGACGTTGCCGCGGGAACAGGTCGCCGCGCGGCTCGTGAACGGCGGACCTTTGCTGACTCATCGTTCCCCCTCTCCACAACGCGGAGAGGGGGCCAGGGGGTGAGGTCTAGCGCGACCGGGGGGGGGAGGGGTTCTGCTGCGTCGTGACGTTTTCCTGCGCCGGAGGCTCGACGGAATCGATCCGCACGAGAATCGCGGTGATGTTGTCGAGCCCGCCGTGGCGGTTGGCTTCGGCGATCAGCGAGTCGACTTCGTCCTGAGGCATGCGTTCGGGCGACAGCAACTCCGACAGCTGATAATCCTCCAGCATTCCCGTCAACCCATCGGACGCCAGTAGGAAGAGGTCGCGCGGCTTCACGGTCCCCGCATAGATGTCGGGCATGACGTCGCTGTTGGCGCCGACGCAGCGCGTGATCACGTTGCTGTAGGGATGCGTGCGGGCCTGCTCCGGCGTCAGGTACCCGGCGTCCACCTGCTCCTGCACATAGGAATGGTCTTTCGTGAGCTGGCTCAGCCGCCCATCGCGCAGGAGATAGGCGCGGCTGTCGCCGACCTGCCCGATGAGAAACCGCGTCTCATACAGCGTCAGCGCCGTCACGGTCGTCCCCATGCCGCGCTTGTCGTGCTCGGTGAGGGTGCGCTGAAAGATTTGGCCGTTCGCCGTCCGGATCGCACTGCGCACGCGCTCGGCGACCTGTTCGTCGCTCAACCCCCGGACCGAGTGGATCTCGTCGGCGACAATCCGGACCGCCATCTCGCTGGCCACCTCGCCGGCCGCGTGGCCTCCCATGCCGTCGGCCACGACAAAGATCCCCCGGTCGGGAATCATGCGAAAACTGTCCTCATTCCCCGACCGGATAACGCCCACGTCGGTGCGACCCGCGGATGTGATGTGCACGTGATCCCTAGATAAACAGCCAGTACGCCAGTCCGACGATCCCGAGCAGGAGCACAGCGGCGCTGCCCCCGCATCCTTTGCCCTTCTTCTGCTGTGCCACCGGGGGAGGTGGTTTCGCTCCCGGCTTCGGTTTTGTCGGCACCGGCTTGGCCGCAGCAGGTTTCGGAGCTGCAGGCTTTGCGGCCGCAGGGACAGCGGGGGCAGGCCTGGTGGGCGGTGTAGCGGAAGGCGCGGGAGACATGATCATCTGCTCCATCACGCGGGTGCCCCCGCCCTTCGCTACCGCTGCCGCGTCATCGGTCGGCTCGAACACCAGCGACACGTCTCCGAGCCGAACCGTGGCTCCCGGCGCCAACGGCGCATCGCCCTTGATCGGATCCCCGTCGACGAATGTCCCATTCGTCGAATCGAGGTCGACCAATACCCATACGCCTTCCCGGCGTTGCAGCTTCGCGTGGCTGGTGGAGACGGATTCATCGGGCAACACGAGATCGTTGTAATCAGCCCGCCCGATGTTGACGATGGGAGTCTTGATGCTGAGCCTCTGGCCTTTGAGCGCGCCGCTGCGGACGAGGAAACTCGCCAAGGGTGCGCTTGACGGCCGCGGCGCAGCCGGGACACCATGCACCGTTTCCCTGAGTTTGAGGCTCTCGCCCTTGGTCGGCGGTACCGCGGAGGGGGGTACGGCCGAGGGCGAGCTAGCGGCCGGCCCCGGCTGAGGGTTTTGCGGTGGTGAGGCGGCGGCTGGAGGGGCGGCGGTGTCGGCGTAAAACCGGAACTTCTCTTCTCCGATCGTGATGACGTCGGCCCGGGCGAGCAGCCGCTGCCCCTCGACGCGAACGTCGTTCACCGACGTCCCGTTGGTGCTCGAGTCGACGAGCAGATAGCCTTTGGGGGTCTGCACGATTTCGGCGTGCCGGCGCGAGACGTCCTTGCCTGGAACGACCACGTCGCAGGAAGCGTCGCGGCCAAACACCAGGGACGCACCGGCAATCGCGTATTCCCGCCCGTCTGTCAGGGACACGACCCGGCCACCGGTATTGACGGTGACCTTCCCGCCCTTTGCCTCGGCCTTGGCCTGGGCCATCGCCTGCGGCACGCTCATCGCCTGGACGTACTGGGTGCTGCCACTGCGGCGCTCATCGACGAAGGTCAACTCCTGGCCACCGACCTCGACCTTGTCACCGTGGAGCAGTGGGGTCGGTTCGGCACCCAGGCGGACACCATTGATCAAGACCTCGGCTTCCGGAACTGCCTTGGTGATTACGACTTGGCCGTCGGGCAGGGATTTCAGTTTCGCATGTCGGGGGAGAACGCCGGGAAAGGCAAGTGGGACGGCGCTGCCGGGGTCTGCGCCGAGCATCACTTCTCCTTGCGGAAGCGTGAAGCGCTTCCCACCCATTTCAAGCAACGCCATGCAAACGGACTCCGGTATCTGTGGCCAAGGCCGTGAAGTTACGCCCGGGTGTGTAACCGGGCAAGGAAGCTGCAGTTAGCTCAGTCCGACGTGCTCTTCACGTCCGATGAGTCCGCGCCGAAGCCAATACCAGAAGATCAGCGAGCCGACGATCACCGTGGCGTAGCTGTTGATGAATCGCCAGATCAGGGTGTAACTCGGCGTCAAGTCACGCGAAACGTAAACGGACATCACAACGGCGGACGTGAGTTCCGCCAGCCCGGAGCCCCCGGGCGTCGGCGCGAAGTAGAGGAGGAATGAAATCAGGGTCTGCAGCAGCAGAATGTCGGTAAAGTCAGCCGGAATGCCGAGGATGCGCATCGTCACGTATCCGGCCAGCAGCTTGTTGGCGTGCGATGGCGCCGAGATCACGATCGCCAGAAGCAGGGTGAGCAGGCCCTTCGGCGACCCGAACGCGACCATGCAGTCATGCGCGCGATCCACGCCGGCCAGGAGCTTCTCCATTTGCTCGGCAGCCCGCGGGCTCCGGCGCGCGATGCGCCCGGCCACGCGCTGAATGAAGCGCTTCACGAGGCTGGGGAATACGATCGCCGTGAGCATCAGCAAACCGATCAGGCCGAAGATCGTGAGACTCGTCTTAAAGAGATCGTAGAGGGTGATGCCGAGCACGAGACCGTGCTGGGCAAGCGACTTCCCTGCCCCGAACCAGACCGCGAGGGGCCCCGCAATCGCGAAGAAGCCGACGGTCGCGATGAACGTGACGAAAATCGAGCTCAGTGCTACAGGTACAGGCACCCCTGCCCGTTTCATGACCCACATAGACATGGGGGCCGAGCCCGACTGAAAGGGCGTGAGATACGCAGCCCACGCGCCGAAGCCCCCCGCGAGAATCATATCCCGCAGCCGAACGCCCGGATGGACGTAGCGCGTGCAGACCCACAGCCGGAATCCGCCTCCCACCCAGTCCATCGAGGCGAGGACGAGTCCGACAGGCACCCAGCGCCAACGCACCTGCCCAAACGGCGCGAGGAAGACGTCGACGCGATCGCCCTTGAAGATCAGGTAATAGCCAACGAGGAGTGCGACTCCGGAGAGGGAAATTGCGGCAAACAGCTCGAGGCCACGACGAAGCAGCCGCGGGGTCAGGGCGAGGGCCATCTAAGCGCCAAAGCTGTTATTTTTGGGGGTTATGCGCCATCCCCCCGAGCGCGTCGTTCTCCGCAACGTACGCCAGCATAATCTGAAGGGCATCACCGTCGAGTTCCCGCGCCGGGCGCTGTCGGTCGTCACCGGCCCGTCGGGCTCGGGGAAAAGCTCGCTCGCATTCGACACGCTCTACGCCGAGGGCCAGCGCCGCTACATCGAATCGCTATCCACGTACGCCAAACAGTTTCTCGAACGCATGCCCAAACCTCTGGTCGATTCGATGGAGGGGTTATCCCCCGCCGTCGCGATCGAGCAGAAGAATCCAACGACGTCGAGTCGGTCGACCGTGGGGACGGCCACGGAAATCGCGGATTTCCTGCGCCTGTTGTGGGCCCGGGCCGGAACGCAGACGTGCCTCCGATGTGGCCGCGAGGTGAAGCGGGATACCGTGCAGGAGGTCGTGGATGCCGTCCGTGCGGCGTGGGGCGTGCCGCGTGCGGCGTATCCAGTCGTCGTCTCGTTTCCGTTGCCGGCATCGGCTCATCGTCCGGACGTAGAAGTTGCGGCCCAGCTGCGCGCTGCCGGTTTCGTGCGGGCCCAGATCGACGGCGAGACGGTGCGATTGGACGAAGCAGGCGCCGAACAGCGGGTGCGCGCTGGTAAGGACGTGCTGGTTCTGGTCGATCGCATCGATCCCACCGAGGAGAATCGGGGTCGACTGGCCGATGCAGTTGCCACGGCCTTCAGCGAGGGTGAAGGCGTCGCCATCGCGCTGAACAACGGCGACCGGCGGCGCTTTTCCGAGCATCCCGCCTGCTCGTCCTGCGGCTGCCCCGCACCGATGCTCACGCCGACGCTCTTTTCCTTTAATAATCCGCGCGGCGCCTGCCCCACCTGCAACGGCTTCGGGGCGGTCCTGGAATACGACGAGTCGCTGATCGTGCCCGATCCGAGGCGTTCGCTGGCCGATGGCGCGCTCGATCCGTGGACCAAGCCGCGCTACGAGGGGCGCCGCCGCTTGCTGCGCGAGACGGCTCGCGCGCGGCACGTCGACCTCGACGCCCCCTGGCAGGACATCCCGGCGCGGGAGCGCCATTTCCTGCTGCACAACACGGGCGGCCGCTACCTGGGGATGTTTCCCTTCCTCAAGCGGCTCGAGGAGAAACGCTACAAGCAGTACATCCGCGTGTTCCTGCGGCAGTACCAGCTCGCCAAGACGTGCCCTGGCTGCGCCGGCGCGCGGCTCAAGCCGGAGTCGCTGGCGGTGCGAGTGGCGGGCAAGACGATCGCCGAGGCGGTAGCGCTGACGGCCGCAGATCTCGCTGCATGGCTGGACCATCTGGAGCTGCCGGCGTTCCAACAGCGCGTGGCGGATCACATTATGGGCGAGCTGCGCGCCCGCGTCGGGTTCGTCAACGACGTGGGACTCGGGTATCTCACGCTCGACCGGCAGACGCGCACGCTGTCGGGCGGCGAAGCGCAGCGCATTGCGCTCTCGAACGCGCTCGGCTCCCATCTGGTCGACACGCTCTACGTGCTCGACGAGCCGTCGATCGGCCTGCATCCCGCGGACGTGGATCGGCTGCTCGGGTTGCTGCGCCGGTTGTCCGACGCCGGCAACACCGTCGTCGTGGTCGAGCACGATCCCGCCGCCATGCGCGCGGCGGACTGGATGGTGGAGCTCGGTCCTGCGAGCGGCGAGGCCGGTGGCCAGCTCGTGTACCAGGGACCCGCCGCTGCAGTGCGGGAGGCCGGCACGCTCACGGGCCAGTATCTGTCGGGCGAAAAGCGCATCGGAGTCCCGTCCGCCCGGCGGCCCGCCGCGCGCTGGCTCGACGTCAAAGGGGCGCGGCTCCACAACCTCCACGGCGTCGACGTCCGCATTCCACTGGGTACGCTCACGACGGTGACGGGCGCGTCCGGCTCCGGGAAATCGACGCTCGTGCACGACGTCGTGTACCGCCAGCTCGAGGGACGGCTGCGCGGCGAGCACAGCGCCAAGCAACATCTCGGCGAGCCCGTCGGTGCAGTCGCCGCGCTGAAGGGCTGGGAACAGCTCGAGGATGTCGTCCTGATCGACCAGGCCCCGATCGGACGCACGCCGCGGTCCAATCCCGTCACGTACGTCAAGGCCTTCGACGAGCTGCGCGCGCTCTTCGCCAATGAGGCGCTGGCGCGGGCGCGCGGCTACGCACCCAGCACGTTCTCGTTCAACGTCGCCGGCGGCCGCTGCGAGGCGTGCGAAGGCGCCGGACATGTGCTGATCGAGATGGTGTTCCTCGCCAATGTCTTCGTGCCGTGCGAGGTGTGCGGCGGCTCGCGCTTCAAGCGCGAGGTGCTCGATGTAAAGGTTCAGGGCGCGAATATCGCCCAGGCGCTGGAGTGGACGGTCGACCAGGCAATCCAGCGCCTGCACCGCCACCCCCGCCTCGCTCGGTGTCTCTGGTATCTGCAGCAAGTCGGACTCGGCTACGTACGGCTCGGCCAACCGGCGACGACACTGTCGGGCGGCGAGGCGCAACGCATGAAAATCGCCCGGGAGCTGGCGCGCGCCCGCGGCGGCCGGAGACTCTACATCCTCGACGAACCGACGACTGGTTTGCACCTCGACGACGTCCGCGTCCTGTGTCGGGTGCTCGACCGGCTGGTGGACGCCGGTCATACGGTGCTCGTGATCGAGCACAACCTCGATCTGATCAAGCGTGCGGATTGGGTGATCGATCTGGGACCAGGGGCCGGCGACCAGGGTGGGCGTGTGGTTGCCGCCGGGACACCGGAGGATGTCGCCCGAGCACCCGCATCCGCCACGGGAAGGTATCTGCGAGACCTGGCGTGACGCGGCGTCGCGCCGATCTGCTGTTGATCACGGCCGCCGCCGTCTGGGGCGTGAGCTTTGTCGTCGTCAAAGACGCGCTCACGTCGGCTTCTCCCCTGATCTTTCTGGCCGCGCGGTTTACCATTGCGACAATCGTCCTCGCCCCGCTCTCCAACCTGCGCTCGCGGTTTTGGGCCACGGAACTGCGGGCTGGTCTGATCCTCACCCTGCTCCTGGCGAGCGGCTTCGCAACGCAGGCCTATGGACTGCAGTACACGACGCCCGCACGCTCCGCATTCATTGTCGCGATGTCGTCCGTGTTGGCGCCGTTCATCGCGCTCGTCCTGCTCAAGCATCGCACCGGCTGGATCGTGTTCCTCGCGCTCCTCGTCGCGGGCGTGGGGATCTATTTCCTGACTGCCCCCGATGCGGGCGGCCTCAACCGCGGCGATCTCTGGACGCTCGTCACGGCGGTGGTCTTCGGCGGGCACATCGTCGCCGTCTCCGAATTCTCCAAGCGGTTCGACGCGCAGCGGCTCGTCTGGTTGCAGTTACCCGGGACGGCGATCGGGAGTCTCATCGGGGCATTGCTGCTCGAGCATATCCGGTTCGACTGGTCGCCGAGTCTCGTGGCGGCGCTGCTGTTTCTCGCCGTCATGTCGACCGCCGTGGCGCTGGTCTGGCAGTTTCGGGCGCAGCGCGAGATGTCGTCGGCGCGTGCGTCCCTGATCTTCTGCTTCGAGCCGGTGTTCGCGGCGCTGACGTCCTGGCTCTTTTGGGGAGAGACGTTCTCCGTCTCGCAGGGAGTGGGCGCCGGTCTCATCTTCGGCGGTATGGTGTTGGCGGTGATCGGCGAACAAAGGGCAGAGGCTAACGAGCTAAGCGGCTAGTCAGGCATCCGACAACTGTTTCATCTGAGTAACCGAGAGAAGACATCATCTTCACGCGGCGAGGTTCGTTCGAGCGCGGCTCAGCCTCTTGGTCTCTTAGCCCCTTAGCCTCTATATTTCCGTCCCTTCCCGAGTAGCTCAGTTGGTAGAGCAGCCGGCTGTTAACCGGCGGGTCGCAGGTTCGAGTCCTGCCTCGGGAGCTTTCCTCAAGTGCTACCAGCAGCCTGATAACGAAACGCTTCCCGCCGTCATGAGCGAGGAGCGCAAGCTTCCGAGAAGTAGGAGGCATTCGGGGTAGAAACCGACCCCCGACGGCCCCCGGTTCGGTAA
>WNGL01002006.1_pt1 | contig 24864 bp, 22 predicted proteins | sample 5400591 | NCBI WGS metagenome assembly WNGL01 (sample SAMN13153377, study PRJNA577476) | soil metagenome | isolation source: 80 cm soil or saprolite under Garry oak tree replicate 1 | place: USA:California | collected 2016-06-15 | reverse complement strand
CACGCTCCAACATCTGAATCGCTTGGAAGCGTCGTTTCTCTAAGGCTTCAAAATCGCGAGGTACTCCAGCAGGGTTTCCCATGTCCAATTAGACGCAGGATATCCGAAAAAGGTTCGCTATATTATGCGGGAATCAATAAGCGCCACACCGAGTCCTCTGGACTCGCTACCACTGAAAGAGGAGTCAGCACAGGAAGGGTAGATGAGTCGGCCGCCCCTGGAGGTGGCCGATCTCATCCGCAGCGCCGGAGCTGCTTTTATCGAACGAAATCGCCAGTGGATCCGCTGGAGACATGTCAAAGTGTTGCTGGCCATTGCGCGGTGTCGTACCGCGGCACTCGGCGGTCATGTCGATCAATGCACTCGCTGCGGGCATCGCGCCACCATTTCGTACAACAGCTGCCGCAATCGCCACTGCCCCAAGTGTCAGACGGCTGCCCGGGAACGCTGGATCGGTGCGCGTCAGAAGGAACTTCTCCCGACGCGCTACGTCCACGTAGTCTTTACACTTCCCGCACCGTTGGCATGCTTGGCGCTACAGAACAAAAAGCTCAGCTATGGCTTGTTGCTCCGCGCCAGCGCCGAGACACTTCTTGACCTGGAATCAAAAGCTCAGCTTGCATCCCCATGTTCATTGCGTCATTCCTGCCGGTGGGTTAAGTCTCGATCACACGCACTGGGTGAAATCACAAAACCGCTTCTTTCTTCCCCTCAAGGTGCTGTCTAGAGTTTTTCGCGGCAAGTTTGTCGCTGGTCTCCAGCAAGCCTTCCAGAACGGCCAACTGAACTTCCATGGAACTCTGGCTCCTCTCACTGAGCCCAAAACCTTCGCTGCCTGGCTACGGCCACTGTTCCGAAAAGACTGGGTGGTCTACGCGAAACCGCCCTTCGGTGGCCCCGAATATGTGCTCCAGTATCTGGGCCGCTACACCCATCGCGTGGCCATCTCCAACCATCGTCTGGTCTCGTTTACGGAGGGGAAGGTCACCTTCCGCTGGCGGGACTCCGCTCATAACAACGAACAGAAGCTCTTAACCGTAGCGCTTGATGAATTCCTGCGCCGCTTCCTCTTGCACTTGCTCCCCAAAGGTTTCGTGCGCATTCGCAATTTTGGTTTCCTGGCCAATCGGCGACGTGCCGCTTTCCTGCCGCTATGCTTTCACTTGCTTGGCGCAGCACAAGAACCGCAGGCGGATCAAAATCCCGCTGGCTCGAACGGTCTCTGGCGTTGTCCCAAGTGTGGTGGACCGATGGTGGTCGTCGAAAGGCTTACGGCTGCAGAAATCCAACTTCGTGCTCCACCGTTGCTCACTTCTGCCGCATGAAACGCCTCTCTACAACCCGAATCCTTCGCGCCTCTCGGCGTGCTCTGTCTCTCTGCGTCTTAACGCAGAAAAAAACTCCATTCTCAACTTCCTCAGCGCGTCCTGCACGATACTCTCTTGCCCTAGTCCGTTCCCGGCGTCTTCTGCCGTGCTCTACCGCACAGTCTCCGCGACACTCCACATCGCTGTCTCCTCCCATTCAATCTCCATAGGGCCCGCGTCCGCCGCAACCACAAGCGGCTTCCTTCTAGCGGCCTAATCGAACGCGCGCGGAGCTACATGCCCAACTTCATTGCTCTGCCAAAACGCGCGTCCGATTAAGCACTAGCGCAATGCGGAAGTTAGACCGTCGGTACTCCCGCGCGGTCGACCCGGATTCAATGGAATTTCGACCCGATGAGGGAAGCAGGCCGAGAATTGTTTTGAGTTATGGGCTCAGGTGGCGGCGAGCTAGGGGCCGTTTGAAACTCAATTTCCTAATCGTAGGGCTCCTCTTTTTGCGAGTTTATCTTCGAGCGATCGACATTGTCGTTCTGTTTGTTGATTGGAAATGCCCTAAAACATTGCACTACTTAGCTACTACATCTTGGCACTCCCTGGGCTGGAGAGTTTCCACGACCGACGGAAGGGTGATTCGGATATCGTGCACAGTAAGCGGGTCGGAGAAATTGCTGTCTTGTACCAAACCAAGATTTCGGCACAATTGCGAAATACACTAAACCACCATACAATGGGATGGTTGTGAGCGGTTCCGCTGCGATGTTGGGGCCTGTAGCTCAGGTGGCTAGAGCGCGCCCCTGATAAGGGCGAGGTCGGTGGTTCAAGTCCACCCAGGCCCACCATTCAAATCATCAGTAAATACGCGGTGATTCTCACTTTTCCCCTTTTCGGGGATCTCTCTCAAAAAACCGTTTTGTCAACCGTTTGTCAACTTTACGATTGGCCGGATGGCACTACTCTCAGGGGCATTAAGACCCTTCGCGTGAAGGCTGAACAGTTCGCATCGATTAGGCTATGTCGAGAATGCCGCCCTGTCAGGTCGAAGGACGTGCACGGCAGTGCAAGACACTGCAAGGTTGTGGAAGGAGCGGGAAGGCATTTTGGGTCAGTTTTTGAGGCGTAGTTCAGTTGGTTAGAACGCCTGCCTGTCACGCAGGAGGTCGCGGGTTCGAGTCCCGTCGCTCCCGCCAATTTCAACCAATAATTACGCGGTGATCCACGTTCTCTTCCCGTCGGGGGAATTGTCATAAAAATCCATTTTGCCAAAAATTTGCCAAATCTCGCTTTGATCTAGTCGGCCATTGTTCGGGGCGTTCCGCATGGAAGCAAGAAGTTGTGGAGCGGTCCGCGGCGATCGCCAACATCCGGCGGCGGCGGTTTGCTAATTCACCATGACCTGTTCGCACGGACCAATTTTCATTTCTCTTGTTAGCGTTACGAGCTTCACAGTTGCACTCGCTAACCTCATTTGCAGTCTATTGTTCAGCAAAATTCCCGAGTAAAAGCCAGGGATCTGACTTAATCAAACTTTTGCATCGAACGCATAACTGTGCATTGTTCGCGCGCGCCGAGTTTTGCTCCTCTGATTGCCCTCGAAACGAGAATTTATTTGCTAGCGCTCACTGAGGCTTCGTTGAGGAGCATGTGAAGCGGGGTTAGTGGACTAAGCTCGACGTAGTCGAATTCCATGAGCTGCGCTTGGCCCAATGGCAGTTCCTCCAGGATCGCGCGCGCCTCTTCCACTGAAGTTACATTCATGAGGAAGACGGGGCCTTTTTGATCCTGGCGGGCCCACCATTGTTCGATCTTCCCGGAGAGGTAGAGTCGAAGAGTGGCTGGAACTTCCTTTGGAAAAATCGTCTTGAGCTGTTCCGGCGTCGGCGGCGAGATAAATCGGCCTGACGCCAGAACCTTGGAAGTCGGTAGCACAGGGAAAGGGCGTTTGGGCTGGTCGGTCGTTCCGGCTGCTTTTTCTTGATTCTGGCTCATGTCAGGCTCCCATCTTTGCCGCATTGTTCGCTTTGGGATTCAATTGATCCATGTGGGCGCGTGCGAAGTCGCCGACGCTCATTGGTTTTTTACCGGTGAGCTTTTCGATGTTGTTGTCCGCTCCGGACATCACACCATGCTGGTAGTCTTCCATGGCGCCACTCAAATGTTGAACGACGTAGGGAGGCACGCCCATGGCCGCTATGGATTTGCAATATTCGTCGACGGGCACGTTCTCGAAGACGATCTTGCGACCCAAGGCTTCCGTCAGTTCCGCGGCCATCTGTTCATGGTCCATCTCGACGGGTCCGGAAAGGTTAATCGTCTGGCCGATGAGACCTTCGGGGCTTTTCAGGATGGCGGCGATCGCGCGACCTTGGTCCTCCGCAGCAATCGGGGAATGACGCCCCTTACCTACCGGCAAGCGAAGGATGCCCTCATTTGCGAGAAGCGGGAGCTGCCACGGATACAGCAACCATTCCAGGAAATAAGTCGGTCGCAGATTGACAAATGGCAGGCCCGACCATTTGTAGATTTCCTCGGCGATGAAACTATCCCGGCATGACCAGCTCTTTGAACTGCGCCTGGCGGAGCGTTGCGAAAGATTGACGACAGTGGAAACGCCCGCTTCCTTTGCAGCCTGCACGAAATTCACAGTGGCGGAAAGAAGTCCCGGCGCGACTGGATAAACGAAATAGGCGGCGTCCACGCCTTCCATGGCTTGCTTGATCGTGTCGATTTCCTGATGATTGCCTACGACGATTTCAGCGCCGAGATCAGCTAACGCTTGGGACCGATCATCGTTGGCTAGAACCATGGCACGAACTGTCAATTCCAGTTTTAGCGATTCTTTAACGGCGGGCCGCCCCGTGTCTCCCGTGGCGCCTGTGATGAGTACTTTGCGGCTCATATTCCCTCGCAAGAAAGCGGTCGCTCTGCGCAGGGCGACATACTATGCTTGCATTCGAGTCGGCGTATGCCATAAATCAAGCGTTTTAGGACATTGCGAACGATTTCTGCTACGTTTGCAGCTTGAAATCACCGCACAAAATCGGATTCGTCCTTTTCCCTCGCATTTCGACGATGAGCTTGGCCATAACAAGCGTATTCGAAATGGTCAATTGGAAGCTTGGGTTGCCGGCATACGAACTAACGCTGGTCTCAGAGCGCGGTGCGCCGGTCATGACATCCGTTGGAAACGAAATTCAGACTGCATCGTTCAAGCGACGCACTTTTGACACGATCGTTGTCGCGGGCGAACACGTGCCCGAGCCCGGTTCGGCCACTCCGGGCCTGGTGAAATATCTACGGTCCGCTGCGAAGCGTGGTACACGCATCGCTTCCTTTTGTACTGGCGCGTTTGTCCTCGCCCAAGCGGGATTACTCGACGGCCGGCGGGCGACCACCCATTGGAATCTCGCGAAGCAATTGCAGCAGCTATATCCCAAAATCAGAGTCGATGTGGATCGTATCTTCACGGTCGACGGCCCCGTATGGTCATCTGCTGGTATGAGCGCGGGGCTCGATCTCGCGCTGGCTATGGTGGAGGAAGACCTCGGCCGCGAAATGGCTCGAGAGGCGGCCAAGTTGATGGTCGTATATCACCGTAGGGCGGGTGGACAGTCGCAGCACTCGACGCTGTTAGGTTTGGACGCTACATCGGATCGCGTGCAATCCGCTCTCGCTTATGCAAGGGAAAATTTAGGAAAGCGTCTATCGGTGGATGATTTGGCCGCAGCAGCCTTTCTGAGTCCGCGGCAATTCAGTCGACTTTTCAGAGATGAAACTGGACAAACCCCCGCCAAGGCAATTGAACGGCTGCGTGTAGAGTCCGCGCGGTTGATGATGGAAGCTGGCCGATTCTCAGTCGAGGAGATCGCCCGCAAGAACGGATTTGGAAATCGCGACCGAATGCGGCGCTCGTTTCTTCGCGCCTTCGGGCAGCCACCTCAGGTGGTCCGGCGCACCGCAAATCTGCTCATCCCACAAATGGTCACTCGAACGATTCGCCGACAGGCTATTCGGGAAAACTGAACCCACTCAGCCCAGAGGCCTGTAGCACAACGATCCTTGGGGCCCGTTTCCACAAAATTGCAAAACCAGTGTGTCGACCCGACGCAACAGCCCCGGGGCCGAATCTCGGGAAATTAGAGATTGGGTGACGGTGTTACGCTTTGTTCCCCGCTTCGATCAATGAGCCGAGGCGAAGAATCGTCGCTTTATCCAGTCACCGCGAGACGAGTTGCACGTTGATCGGCAGATGCTCTGAACTAAACGTAAATGGCACGGAGAGCGCGGGCAGACCAGCAAGGTTCAACGGTACGGTAGCGCGCATCATGTATTGGGACTCGCTTCGCCAGCGCCGGGCTTTACGTGAGTTCGGGCGGAATCCGAATCAGGCGAAAGTTCGTCCTCCGGATGTCGTCGAAGACTACTAGCAGTAGCCACTCCGGTCTCCCCTTCGGATTCATTGTTCAGTTTTCCCGCCCCTCGACACTCGTTCCACGCGGTTCGCATAGAGAAAATGTCGGGTCTCGGGGGATTCGAGGACGAGACTGAGCAGGCGCTCTTGGCTGTGCCTCTTTTTAGGCTATGTCTGAAATATTCATCCCGGCTTGCGCAATGAAAAACCCGGGATGCTTGGTAAAGGCTTCTGCTTCGCCGCTACTCTCGTGACGTTCCTAACGCGTCGCGGCCTGCGCCTGAACTGGAGTGCTCAATACTGCGGGAAGGCGGGTATTGATCCAGACTTTGACGTCCTGCATGACCAATTCCTTGTCGATGTCGTTGAGAAGGTCATGAAAACCTCCTTCGTAGAGCTTCAGTGTCTTGTCGGTGGAACCGGCCATGTCGTAAAAATGCTGGCTGCCGCTGGGTCGCGTGTTCTTGTCGAGAGTGCCATGCAGTATCAGGACCGGCAATGTGATCAGAGGAAAATCCATCTTGAGGCGCTCGTCGGCACGGACCATCGCGGCCACCGTCTGTGACGGCTGAGTTTCGTGGGCGATCAGCGGATCTTCGTTCATGGCTTGCACTGCTTTCGGATCGCGAGAGAATCTCTCGTTCGGCAGGTGCAAAATGTGGGCATGCGGCGCAAGATGGCCCATGCCTTTGAAAACCGCGAGGACAAAATCCGGCGCGGGTAACTCATGAGCGAAACTCTCGCAAATCAATCCAGCCAGTTCAGCCTGGTGGTCGAGGGTGTAAAGGCAAGAGACGACACCGCCTGCGCTGTGACCAAGCATGAAAAGGGGCAGGCCCTGTTCTCGCGATTTTACAATCGCCACAACCGATTCAACATCATTGACATAGTCTTCGAACTTCTCGACATAGAAGCGCTCGCCATCGGAATTCCCACGACCACGAAGGTCGACCGCATACACGGCGAAGCCCATCGCTACGAATTGCTCGGCCACCCAAATGTAGTAACCACTGTGGGCGTTGAAACCCGGAACGATGACAATGGCCCCACGGGCCTTACCATTGGGACGCCACGACCGAAAAAATATTTTTAGACCACTTGCGCCGTCAATTGTTTCTTGATTCGTGGTGCTTGGCTTTTGCTCCATAAAATCCTCCGTTACTGAGATTTGAGAAATTGATGCGCGATCTTCAAACCGATACCCGCTGCGAACCCTCCTGAGCGGAATGGGTCCCGCCCAGATTTACACCAATCCCCATGCGTAGCCGGCTGCTAATCGCCCGTATCGCCAGGACGTGGAGCGTTACCGCCAAGGGCACGAAGAATCCTGGGATAAACAGAAATGGGAACGTTCCGAACATCCGATTAGGAACTTCCGCGTGGATCAGGTTGAGCGGACCTGGGGCCGTCAAAACCGCGCGAGTGACAACGTTCGCCAGCGCTAGAAGGCCAAGCACATTCCACACGAGCGCGAGCTTCAATCCCATTCGCCCTCGCGTGGACAACCAGGCGATCACGGGCGCTGACGCTCCGATGTAAATATCCACGTTCGCGCCCTCGAAGGTCAGCACTTTGGGCACGATCCCCTCAATCCAAAGCTGATGTAGGAAGAGCTCAACGCCAACTCGAAAGCATTCCGCGCCCAGAATGATCCAGAGCGGAAAAGCCAGCGCGATCCGCGACCCGGCGGCAGACCGCACCATAAACACGACGAAAAAGGAAAGAAACAGAAGGATGGGAGCGAGGAGGAACGCGGTCCCAGGCGGCCGCATCGCCGCGCTTCCGAACACTCCGAAATAACTCATCAGCCCCGCATAAAGGAACCACACGGCCAGCCCAGCCAGGACGCGGAATGCGGCTCGACGGTCAAGGTATCGGGCGACAATTGCTACTAGGACCGCTGTCATCATCGCCACAAATCCGAGAAAAAATGTAGCCGTCATTGCCATCCCTTAGTGATGAATCAACACAACCAGCCGCTTCGGGTGCTCCGCGTCCTTCGCAACCGCTCTATTTGCCGGCCGTTCTCCAGGCCTCTGAGAGCATCGCTACGGCCACTTGCTGTGGCTCATCGATTTGCAGCCAATGGCCCGCTGGCACGAGGGTGAGGGACGCGTGCTTCAACTGAGACTTGCGTCGCTCGGCCATCGACACGGGGAAGTACGGATCGAACTGTCCCCAGATGAGTTTGACCGGAACGTCGAGCGCCTTAAGTTCGGGTAGACGCTTGGCGTTTTGAGTGTGCGCATCGAAGAACTGCGCAGCCAATTGCACAAACGCGGGGCCCGAATTTTGGGTGAGGAAGTTGTCACTGATAAGCGGACCGAGGAGCTCATTGAAATGGGGCTTCTGCGCCTCGGGAAGGGCGTCCAGGAATTTCTGCTTCTGCCAGTTCAGCAGCCAGCCGAACTGTTCGGGGCTTTGGGCGACGGCCATCGCCAGCGCATGGAGGCTCTTGGTCGCGAAGAGCGTGACCATCTCCGGCCAAAGGAATGTGGAGTGTTCGGCATAGGCTGAATCGAGCATAATGACGGAGTCGACTCCCTCGGGGTGCGCTAGCGCGTAATTGATCGACGCGAACCCGGAAGAATCGTGGGCGACAGGGACAATCTTCCCCAGGCCCAGGGCCTCGACGACCGCTTCAAGATCGGCCAACTGCTGCTTGAAGCTGTACGCAGCGCCGGCGGGTTTGTCCGAGGCGCCAAAACCCAGGAAATCGAACGTCACGACGCGCCGCCCGCTAGCTATCAGGTAGGGGACCAGATCGTCCCAGATGTGTAAGTTATCGGGGAAGCCGTGCATGAGCACAAAGGCAGGACCAGCGCCCTTGTAGTCGCGTGCGTAGACTTTTCCATCCTCCCGCGGAACATGGTGCTCGACGAAAAATGACGTACTTTCCATGCGATTGTTGGCTTTCGCTTCTGTTAAATCGTGGTTCATGTTTTTACTCCTTTTGTTTTCGCCGTATCCATCTCGCGCTCCAATTTCGCTATTTGGATGTTCGGGAAACGACGGCGAATCGGTCGGATATGCAACCGTTTAGGACATTCGCACCGGACTTTCATGGATTGCTCCGAGTTTTAAGTTGCTGCCAGTTCCGCTCAAGAGAATTGAGTAACCGTTTTCCCTGGGTCTCTCATTCCCGCAAAAAATATATCGCCAAGACTCAGCGAGACGCCGAAAGTGCTTCGTTTTTCTTCTCGACCTTGATGAACAGCGCCTTGTTCTTAGTGATGTAATCCATCATCCCAAGTGGCTTTTGGCCGGTGAGTTTTTCCACTAAATCGTTCGTGCCGGAAAAGACTCCGTCGCGGCAGTCCTGGGCGACGGCAGCTATATGCTGGAAGTTGTAAGCGGAGAATCCTGTTTTCTCGCGCCAGATTTCCATGAAGGGTTCGATCTCAAGCGCAACGTAAGTAATCTTTCTTCCAAGAACTTGCGTGAGGATGTCAGCCACTTCGTATTGCGTTAATTGTTTCGGACCGTAAAGGGGATAAATCTTTCCAGCATGCTCAGCTGGATCATTCAAGATCGCGGCAATGACCCGGCCCTGATCTTCCGCCGCGATGGGCGCATAGGCAACGTCGCCAAAGGGAAGAGGGAACGTATCGTTCTCTCTGATGCTCTCCGAGAAATACATCAGCCATTCTGCGAAGAAGGTGGGCCGCAGATGGGTAACCGCAATTCCCGAGCGATCCAGCAGGCGCTCGGCAATCCAATGGTTCTGCGCGGCGTGGCTCTTCGCAATCCGTCTCGCCGGAATCTGCGACATGTTCACGATGGCCCCGACACCTTGTTCTAGGGCGGCTTGGGCGAAAAATGCGGTAGCCTCCAAAATGCCCGGTATCTGAATGGGAAAAACGAAATAGGCCCCAGTAATTCCCTTTAGTGCTTCGTTTACCGCATCAAAATCGGATAGATCGCCCTGGACAATTTCCACGCCCCAGGCGACTAGCTGCTCTGATCGAGCGTCTTTCTGATGGACGAACGCCCTCACTGGCACCTTCAGTTCGAGAAGCTTTTTGATGGCATGTCCGCCCGTTGCCCCCGTTGCTCCCGTGACCAGAATCTTCGTGTTTCTCATATTGGCTCCTATAAGGCAGTGCGCATAAGTGTTTCGATTTTAAGATCCAGACCTTCGGCGATCTTCGTAGCTTCAGGATTGTCATACGCAGATAGGAGATATCCGGTCATACGAGAGGTGGACCTTGGCCTCGCGTTCATCGATCAGGATTGTCACAGTCGCGTACGCCGCGGCGTCCGGAACATGCTCCGTCATCTGCTTCATGATCAGGGGATTTCCTATCAGCAAGCGCATAGACTGTGGCGTCCCCTCGCCTCTGTCCTTGTGGATGAAACCGCCATCATCGAATTCTCCAAATTGCATCAAGCCAGTGGGGCCGAGCGCAGATTTCACGATCGCTTCGACCTTTTGAAAAGAGTCGGCGCTCCATATCGCTTCCCAAAGTTTGTTCATATCAGGATGTCCAATTCCATTCCGAATGGCAGCCAGAACCCTTTCGAATGGCTTATCTGAGACCAACGAGAGCCGTTCGACTTTGAGATGCGTAAGGCGCAACATTTCCATCAGTACCGCCTCCGAGCACTGATCCGGGTGCCGCGCTTGGGGCCCATTCGCATCAACGGAACCCGATCGATAAGACGACTCATCACGACCACCACGCCAAACTCGATTTCTACGCTGTTACCATTGCCAGCGTGATCCACGATAGCCCAACGGGCAATGGCACGAATGTCGAATATCCAACTTTTTAGGACATTTTGCTAATGGGGTAGCGTACACTGAGACCGAGAACATATGCACAGAGTGGGCTTCATCGTTTACCCCGCGTTTTCTCCGATGAACCTTGGCGTGACGAGTGTGTTTGAGGCCGCAAACTGGAAGATGGGCTCGCAGGCGTACGAAGTCACGCTGCTCTCGGAGAACGGCGGCCCGGTCGCCACCTCGCTGGGATATGAGATTCAGACTTCCTCCTTCAAACGCCGCACGTTCGACACCCTCATCGTTGCGGGAAGCGTTGTACCCCCGTCGGCGACTCCGGCGTTGCTAACTTACCTTCGGTCCGCTGTTCATCGAACCAGGCGAATAGCTTCCATCTGCACCGGTGCGCTCGTTCTGGCCGAAGCAGGATTACTCGACGGTCGACGAGCCACGACTCATTGGCACTTTGCGAGAAATATGCAGCGTCGCTACCCCAAGATCCTTGTCGAGGAAGATCGCATCTTTCGAATCGATGGACCGATATGGACGTCGGCAGGCATGAGCGCCGGAGTTGACCTTGCGCTAGCTATGTTGGAGAAGGATTTTGGCACTAAGATTACCCGCGAGGTGGCTAAATTGCTTGTTGTCTATCACCGCCGTGTGGGCGGGCAATCGCAGTTCTCCGCGTTGTTGGATATGGACGCGACATCCGACCGAGTCCAGACCGCCATCGCGTACGCAAAGGAACATTTGCGCAGTTCGTTGTCTGTTGATGTATTGGCGAGGGCCGCTTTTCTGAGCCCTCGGCAATTCAGCCGCTTGCTCAGAGAAGAAACGGGACATTCGCCCGCGAAAGCAATTGAACGGCTGCGCGTGGAATCGGCCCGGCTCATGATGGAGGCTGGCCGCTTCTCAGCGGAGGAGATTGCCAGGAAGAACGGTTTTGGAAATCGCGAACGGATGAGGCGTTCGTTCCTTCGGGCATTCGGCCAGTCGCCACAGGCAATCCAACGAACAGTGGGCACTTTGGTTGCGTAAGCGATCAGTGATCCAGGGCGGGTAAGCAAGCACACGAACAAACCGCACCAAGCCTGAAGTTTTCCCTTTCTGTAGGCTGCTCTGAGGCCTTTTCAGTTGCACTCGCAAGCCCGGGCCGATCTTGGGAAATTAGAGATTAGGGTGACGGTGTTGCGCTTTGTTTCCCGCTTCGATCAATGAGCCGAGGCGAAGAATCGTCGCTTCATCCAACCACCGCGAGACGAGTTGCACGTTGATCGGCAATTGCTCTGAACTAAACGTAAATGGCACGGAGAGCGCGGGCAGACCAGCAAGGTTGAACGGCACGGTGGCACGCATCATATGCGTCGACGGCACCTTTTCACCGTTGACGACGTATTCCTCAAGTCCAGGAAGCGGAGCAGTAAACGGAATCACGGGGCACAGCAAAACATCGTACTTCTGAAAATATTCGGCAAACGCTCCCTTGAGCTTGTCGACTTTTATTTCTGCGTCGATGTACTCCCCCAATGAAGGATCTGGCGACGTTACATAGATCTTCCCGATGTAGTGCAGCTCCGCTTCCCGATCTCCGACGAATCGTCGAACGTAGCGTCCCAGTTCAGCACCGTAAAGGGTGATAGCCGGTTCGAAATAGTTGTTTTGCTCAAGCAGCGGTATACGAACCGGCTCAACCTCGCAGCCGAATCCCTTCAAGAGTTCGGCCGCGTCAGCAACGGCAGTCGCGACCTCACGATCCACCGGTCCAAACCCGGGTTCGACCAGCCAACCGACGCGCAGTGCCTTGCCGGCAATCGGTGCATCGGCAGGTCCAGCATCCCTCGCGTGAATGGCAAGTCCATCGATACCATCTGGTCCTTGCATTATGGAAAACGCCGTCGTGATATCGCGCACGCTGCGGGCCAGCGGTCCAATGTGGAAATAGCGATTGAGCACTTCCGGCCAATGACCCGTGTAGGGAACGCGACCGTGGGTCGCCTTCAACCCAACAATACCTGTCAGTGCAGCCGGACCACGGACCGAAATCGCAAGGTCGCTACCGATGCCGATCGGCGAGAGACCGGCAGCAATTGCAGCCGACTCTCCACCGCTTGAGCCACCCGGTGTGCGCTCCAAATTCCAAGGGTTCCTCGATAAACCTGTCACGAGATTGTCTGTTTCCTGCCAGGCCGAGAACTCAGGAAGATTGGTCTTCGCGAGCGGAATCGCGCCCGCTGCCTTGAAACGTGTCACAACGGTGGCATCTTTCTGGGGAATATTTCCTGCAAAGATTTTTGAGGCGCGCTGCGTCAGCACACCTGCCGTGTCGATGGCATCTTTGATCGTGAACGGCACGCCGTGGAGAGGGCCAAGCGCTTCGCCGTTCTTCACGGCTTTGTCCGCCAAGTCTGCACCCTTCAGGGCATCTTCTGCCAACAAGGTTACGATCGCGTTGACCTTTGGATTGATGGTCTTGATCCGATCGAGATGCGCCTGGACGACTTCGCGTGAAGAGAGCTGCTTCGTCCGAATCAGCGCGGCGAGTTCCGTCGCATCCTTGTAATAAGTGGCTTGCGTGTCGGATGTCAACGGGGTTGCTAGAGTCTTTCCAGCGGTGGCCATGGTGTTTCTCCTGTTCGTCCTGCAGCCGGGAGATCAGCTTCGTCTTGGCCACGAATAGGTATGTGGCCGAAAACAGGTTTCGCCGGCGAGGTGCGGCAATTCACGTGGCGACAACGGTGAGAACTCGTCTCAGATCGTCGCGTTTTCAAGCGGCTGAAGATGCGATGATAAAAAGGGAATTCTTCGTAGGACTTAGCGCGTTGGCTGCGGTCCCAGTATCTCTGATGCCGGGCCCGAACTTAGGTTGTGGGAAATCTGGGGCTCGTTACCCCTTCTTGTGGTGCAGACTCAAGGCGGTTTTCCAAACCGCCGATTTTTCAGTCGCAAGAGACAGCCTGAGCTGTTCTGAGATGCTGTAAGGTGCTCTAAGGTCTTCTCAGTTGCAGCGGTTTGCTAATTCACCCTGACCTGTTCGCCCCGACCGATTTTCATTTGTTTTGTTTGCGTTGCGCGTTTCTCAGTTGCGCTGGAAGCTCTCATTTGCGGTCTATTGTTCAGCAACTGTTCAGCAAAATTCCTGCCTAGCAAGCAGTTGCGATGAAGCGCCAGAGTCATCTTCTCGTCCGTATTGAGCCGCCCCTTCAGGGCGCGATTTTGCGAAACCTCGGTCTATGCAGCCAAGGTCGACAAGCCCCTTGTTATCGGTTGCTGAAGCACAAGGTACTGATGAATGAATGCAATCGCCATGCTACCCTCGCCCACACCGCTTGAGACACGCTTGATTGAGTCGTGGCGGACGTCGCCCGCGCAGAATATACCGGGCAGGTTGGTTTCGAGCAGAAACGGTGAGCGCGGCTCTCTCCAGTCGAGAAGATCGCGTCCAGTCAGAACGAAACCTCTTGCGTCTCGCTGGAGAGTCGGGGGAAGCCAATCGGTCCTCGCAATTGCCCCGATCATCACAAAAAGAGCATCAGCAGTACGCTTACGGGGAAGCGCGCCCTTCGTTGTCGTAGAGATCGACTCTAGACAGTGTTCTCCGTCGGCTGAGACAACCTCCGTGTAGGCTTCGACGGTTATGTTGTGGCGTTGATTGAGCTGGGCAATCAAATACTGTGACATCGTCAGTACAAGACCCTCGCCGCGCACAAGCACTGTCACAGATGCTGCGTAGCTCGAAAAGAACATAGCTGCTTGGCCGGCCGAGTTGCCTCCTCCGACTATGAAAATTTCTTTTCCGACGACCGACAACGCCTCCATGCGGGAGGCACCATAGAGAACACCCTTTCCCTGTAGTCGATCTATTCCCTCAACTTCAAGTCTGCGCCAATCTACGCCAGTTGCTAGAACCGCGGTTTTCGTATGCACTCGGCTTCCGCCATCGAGTTCTACGTAGTAGCCTTCGGGCGTCGGCGCAATTCTCTCAACCTTACGGGTGAGTACCATTTCTGCGCCGAAGCGAGTAGCCTGCTTCAACGCTCGGGAACTCAACTCCTCCCCAGAGATGCCGTTATGAAATCCGAGATAGTTTTCGATGCGGGATGAGGTCCCTGCTTGGCCACCCGCAGCGGTCTTCTCAACTAACAAAACACTTAGTCCTTCCGATGCCCCGTAAACCGCAGCCGCAAGTCCTGCGGGGCCTCCCCCAACGACGACCACGTCATAGTCTTCCTTCGCTGGCTTCGTGCTCATTTTCAGCGCCTCGGCAACCTTGCGAACCGTGAGCGGCCGAGTAATCAGCACCGAGTTGCCGATCAAAACGAACGGCCCGGCGGGATCAGAAGACACGCAAAGCGGAACGCGATCTGGATCGCGTTGGTTATCCACCCACTGATAAGGGATGTGGTTGAGAGATAGGAACATTCGAATGTCGCGGCATTCAGGGTCATATTGCGAACCGGCCACGAGAGCCCGTAATGGACTGTTGTCCCGGATGTACTCCCGGATCGTCGTTACCCGCTTCATCATCGTGTGCACGATGATGTCGGAGCACTCTGGCGAAAAGTCGATCAGTTCTTGAAACAGCATTCGGTCCAATCGAAGAACACGAGATGGCAGATGCGCGCGTAACGATGCGATGGTGGGTGAATCGAGCAAAATCGGAGTTTCACCATAGAAGTCACCGGGCACATAACGCCCCCGAACTGTGCCTGCTCCGCCATATTCCTTTTCGACCTCGAGCTCTCCTTCGAGCAGAACAAAAAACGATGGCATGTCGCCCTCCCGAATGAGCCACTCTCCCGGTTGAACAAAGAGGTCTGCAGCACCCTTCGCGATCCGTTCACGCTGGAGATCCGTCAGGCAGGAGAAGATCGGCACAGATTTCAGTTCATCGGAGTGAATCATCCTTGTCACCTCATGCTTCCTGTCTGTTGATCTCACTTGAGTCTCAGCGAGACTAGCTGTACAAGGTCAGCGGTCAACAGAGCACTGTGCCTGTCCAGAATTACACCTGATCCGGATACGATCCGTCACAGCGACGCGCTTCTCTGAACCGCCACATCGGACAGTCCATTGGGAAGAATGGTTTGCGCGGCGCTAATAATGTTGATCGCTTCGCGCAGGAGCTTGATCCTGCCGCCCTCGGCCATCAGCCTTCCGAAAAACAATTGGTGATAATGCCTTTTCGTAGATGAAGCTGAGCAGTGAACCTCGTACTCGCTAACGACTTGGTCCGGTGAGTCCACAAAGAACCTCACATTCATGAAAGCCACATCAGGGAAAAGCTCATTGATCTGTCGAAGGAACTTCAGAATCTGGTTGTGGCCCTCGAATCTCCCGGGAAGGCCAACTTCAACCAGGTATGGGATTTCAATGGCAGCCTCTACCGAAAAGAGAGAGATTGCTTTTTCGGGGGTCCTTATCAGCTCCATGTACTCCAACAAAAGTTCTTTCGCAGTAGCCATTGGGTCCTTTCGAAATTTAGGTTCTCGAAATGTACAGGCCAGCCGCGCCGTCGTTGACGAGAGTCCGGCTAGCGTCTAAGTGTCGAGGCAAGGTGCAGTCGTTCCCTCCAAGCTGGTCGAAGACGCGCTTTACGGAAGCGTTTGAGGCCTTACGCGCCGGCCGCCAGCCTAACTTGCGCTTTCAAGGGCGCGACGTGTTCGTCCGCTTGCTCCGATCCAGTGTCCACCTTCCATGTAGAACCGGATTGGATAAAGGTCACATCGGTCACTCCGATATACGCGAGAATCTCGCGCAGGTAGGGCTTCAACGTGTCAAGTCCTTCAGCAGGGGCTCCAGGTTGATATTCGCCTGCGCTCGCGATGATCACAGTCGCCCTCTTACCGCTGAGAAGGCCTTCATAGCTGCCATCAGGATTCATTTTGAAAGTAAGTCCGCTACGAACGATGTGGTCTACGTAAGCTTTAAACTTGGCTGGAATTCCGTAGTTATACATGGGTGTTGCGATCAGGTATTCATCTGCCTGTTGGAGTTCCGCAATCAGGTCATCGCTAAGTTTGAGCAAAGCCTTTTGCTCCTCGGTTCGAGCTGACAGTTTGGTGATATTGGCAGTGATCCATGGGAACTCCAGAAACGGGAGGTCGGTCGTGGCGATATCGCGCTCGATGACCTTGCAATCGGCATGAGCCTTCGTCCATTGTTCAAGGAAGAGCGAACTGAGTTTGCGGGAGATAGAAAGCTTGCCGCGAGAGCTAACGTCGATTTTCAATAGGGTGGACATAATGGCCGGCCTCAGTTCTTACTTTTGCGAGCAGCGCCGAGTTCACTGTCGGTCGCCTCGTCCGCTGGAATTCGTTTCGAATCAGACAGAGCGACAAGCAGCTCGTCCGTGTTCAGTTCTGCATGGGCAAACAACTTGGCACTCACCCGTGCGGCCGTCATGCCCTCAGGGTTGAAGGCCGCCGTTGCATCTTTGACCAGGGTCACGTGATAGCCCAGTTCCATGCCGAACCGCGCCGTCGCTTCGACACACGAATTTGCGATGAACCCTACCAACACCAGCTTCTGAATGCCGTGCTGTTTGAGCAGTTCGTCGAGATCGGTATTGGCGAAGCCATTTTGCGCCCAATGCTCATGAACGACGACGTCGCCAGGCTTCGGTCCAAACTCGGGGTGCCATTCGCCACCCCATGTGTCGACAGCGAAGGCCATCCTTTTTTTTGTGTCCATCTGGACGGGGTTTACATTTATCCAGTTCTCAAAATCGTCGGTTCGCGAACGGTGATGAGGAACGATGAATACTTGAATGCCCGCAGTCCGCACCGCCGGAATCAGCTTTCGCATGTTCTGATAGAAACCGACAGAGTCAGCCGTCGGTTTTGTTGCCGCATACAGCTTGCCACCTTCGCTCATGAAGTCGTTATACGGATCGACGATCAAGAGCGCCGTGTTCTTCTTTTCGTAGATTGCTGTTGTCATAAGTCTCCTTAACTGAAAAGTTGGTGCATTCTGATCTGAAAGCAGTGCGAATCGATGCTAAGCAATCGAGCGCTCAACACTAAGAACACCCTGGCTCTTGCGTCCGCTGGCCATCGCTTCAAGCGCCTTCTTCTCGATGCTCTTGGCGAAGAACGGTGTCTCCTGCGCATTGTGGGCCGTGGTGGCGTTTCCTCTCGAAGCCCTTGCCATTTCGAGTGGCACGCCCCTTTTGCCCAGGGCTTTGAGAAGCTCCGGAGTTGTGCTGCCGATGACATGGTTGGTCAACTCGCACGTTGCTGCGTCGATGGCCCTTACACTGAGTTCCCAGAGAACTTTCGTGGTCGTCCACCCGGTGGGTGTCAACAGGTCAGACGTCGAAAGTACCCGGCAATGGTGCTTTTCTCCGATATCTTCTACGTAGTGTTGCACCATCAGTTCGCCGCCAATCGTCTCGACATTGATCGACATCCTTCGGCCATCGTCTGTTCTAGTCGCAGCAGCGGCGATGTGGGCCGGAGAGCACCGTTGATATTCAGCATCCGGCAGGGTGAAAAGCCATGTTGGGATGTCAACAAACTCGATAGGCGCGTTGATGGTGGCGGTACAACTCGATTCGGTAAGTATTTCTTCGTTCATGATCGGTCTCCTTGATGACTTGAAATGGGATGCCAGTACGGGTTCAGGTTGTGTAGATGTTTGCTCGTCCGATGGAAACCCTGCGTTCAGTGGGACACAATGTCAGCCTGAGCCGCCCTTATGATGAATGCACTCACTTCCACAGGGTGCGCTACGACGACGGCGTGGCACGAGGGAACTTCTATTCTTTCGGCTTTGAGCCTAAGTGCCATTGTCTTCTGTAGTTCGACCGGAATAACCCGATCTGCGGTCGTGATCAGGAACCAGGAAGGTTTGGTCCTCCACGCAGCTTGACTGACCGGCGCGCCCAGAGCGTTTACCGACGTAGGAATCTGTATCGCAAACAGGAGCTTCTTTTCGGTCGCTGAGAGGTCCTCCGCAAAATCCTCGCTGACACCTTTTTCGCTCAGCTTGAGAAAACCAGCCGTGTCGGGTCGGAGTTCCGCACCCGCTGGGGAATCGGGGACGGTTTTCAAGAGCGTCACTGCGGATTCGCCGGAATCCGGCGCGAAGGCGGCAATGTACACAAGTCCTTTAACCTTCGGATCAGCGCCTGCTTCGGTGATGACAACTCCTCCATAGGAATGACCGACGAGAAGCACGGGTCCATCCGCGAGAGCGATGGCTCGCTTCGTGGCAGCAACATCGTCCGCAAGCGAGGTCAGTGGAATCTGAACTGAGACGACGTTCAGCCCCTTGCTCTCAAGTGCGGGAATAACCTTCGCCCAACTCGACCCGTCCACCCACGCTCCATGCACAAGCAACACATTCGTAACGGGCGTCTTAGGCTCGACTTGAGCGATAGCATTTGTTGAAAACATTAATGTTGAAGCGCAAATAAGCGTCAAGAGCGCCGTAGTGCAACTCGTTCCTAGGACATTCATTGCTATTTCTCCTTGTGAAACTCTGCCGGCACGACCAAAGCCGAGCCCGGCAGAATTTGATTTAATCCGTGACTTCTCTCGTTCTGTCGAGTTCTCTATTTATCCAATTACGAATGTAGGGAGAACATTCGTTGATCTCGATGCCAGCCCTTTCACACTTTGCGAGAAAACAAACGACTTCCACCCCTACCAAATTCAGATCCCCCAAATTCAAAACAGTATTGGGGCCCGCCTCATTGACGATGGCTTTCAAGTCTTCCAGATGTTCCTCTTGCATTCGACCTGTCAGTCGGATCGTCAATTTGTTTCCGTCAAAATACTTTTCGATCTTTAACGTCATCTGCTCCCTGTATCGCGTTCGACGATAGAAAGGTTTGCAATAACAGCGCCATTTACGTCCGACTGAAGCAAAAGCACTTAGAGGTGAGCGCTCAGCCGCTTTATCAGCATTCGCTGAAAGTTCGGCTTCACAAAAGCTTGGGCCGAAAGAGGTTTTTGACCTTTGCTGGAACCTCGGCTTGCGCGTACGATACGCTAGACAGCTCAGGCCTAAGTGAAACGCCTTGGGTCGAATGTCCGCACTGGGAATCTAAGGTCTCGCTGGAGAATCTATGAGTTCGTTGGAGCCTGGCGGTAAAACAGATCCTTCGACGCCTGGCAACGACACTGGTGGGGCGAATGCAGTTCAAATCCAAGCTGCCGGAGGGCAAGAGGGCAACCCTCCCGCTGACCTTCAAACCCACGACGATTTAGAGAGAGAACTCAACGAGCTTAAACGGACCCAATCGCTCTTGGCGACGGAGAAGCACGCTCTGGAAATGATCACCGACGGGGCCACTGTTCAAGAGATTCTGGAAAACTTGTGCATTCGTTTTGACGCCGAGCCTTCGGACTTCCTCTCCTCGGTTTTGCTAATGGATCCAGACGGCGAGCGGCTTCGATTTGGAGCAGGTCCCCGAGTCCCCAAGGAGTGGGCTGAGTTCGTGAATCCTGTGAAAATCGGTCCCTGCGTAGGCTCCTGCGGCACCGCCGCATTTCTCAAGAAGAGAGTGATTGTTTCAGATATCGCCACCGATCCTTTGTGGTCCGGGTTTCGAGACGTCGCTCTACGCAATGGTCTTCGTTCTGCGTGGTCCCAGCCGATTATTTCAAAGGACGGCGAGGTTCTTGGTACCTTCTGCATTTACTCTCCTAAACCGCGACCTCCCAAACCAAGCGACCTGCAGTTGATCGAAGGAGCCGTACGTATTGCGCTGATTGCGATTGAGAAAGGTCGAACTCAGGCAGCCCTCGTTCAAGCTCTGGAAGAGATCAGAAAGTCGCAAGAGCAACTCCGGCGGGACGACGAGGAATTTCGCAGGATTACGGACGCCATCCCCCACATGATCGTTGTTATGCAACCCGACGGCCGCATTATCTATGCGAATCGATTAGCACTCGACTATACGGGTCTGACCCTCGCGGATGTTCGATCGGAAACTTTTCGCACTCGCGCATTTCATCCTGAGGACATCGAGAGAGTTCATAAAGAGAGGGGAGAAGGCCTTTTGAAAGGCGTTCCATTTGAGAACGAACAACGATTCCTCCGAAAGGACGGGCAGTATCGCTGGTTCCTGCATCGCTACAACCCGCTTCTGGACGAGCAGGGAAAAGTTATTCGATGGTATACGACTGGTACCGACATCGAAGATCGCAAACGAGCTGAAGACAGGATGCGGAGTGAAAATGTCGCGTTGCGCGAAGAGATCGAGCGCTCCTCGATGTTCGAGGAAATTGTTGGTTCTTCCGAGTCGCTGCGGATCGTGCTTAAGCAAGTGTCGAAAGTTGCGCCTATGGATTCCACAGTCCTCATCTTAGGTGAGACTGGAACGGGCAAGGAACTGATCGCTCGCGCCATTCATAACCGGTCTAAGCGTTCAAGCCGTGCTTTCATTCGCGTGAACTGCGCCGCCATTCCTCGCGACCTGATCGCGTCCGAATTGTTCGGTCATGAAAGGGGTGCATTCACTGGAGCAATGCAACGACGACTGGGGCGATTTGAATCGGCGGACGGCGGAACAATCTTTCTCGACGAAGTCGGCGACCTCCCGGCCGAAACTCAGGTTGCTCTGTTGAGGGTTCTGCAAGAGCGGGAGTTTGAACGCGTTGGGGGCAATCAATCCATTGCAGTCGATGTGCGGGTACTGGCCGCTACAAACAGGAATTTGAACACGGCTGTGACAGAGGGCCATTTCCGCCAGGACTTGTTTTATCGACTCAATGTTTTCCCCATTCAAATACCACCATTGCGCGATAGGGCGGATGATATTTCTTTACTGGTTGACTATCTGATCGATCGTTTCGGTGCCAAAGCAGGCAAAAGGTTTCGGAGCATCAACAAGAAAACCCTCGAACTGTTCCAGGCTTATGACTGGCCAGGAAACATTCGGGAATTACAGAATGTGATTGAACGTGCCGTGATCCTGTCCGAGGGCGACACCTTCTCGGTCGACGAAGCCTGGCTTACGCGGGCCGCTCCGAAACCAGCGATGACATCTGTTCCGCTAGCCGCCAGTCTTGTCGAGCGCGAGAGAGAAATGCTCGAAGTTGCTCTTCGGGAAGCCGCGGGTGTAATCGGAGGCCCAAAAGGTGCAGCCTCCAAACTAGGCATGCCGAGGCAGACGCTGGAGTCAAAAATAAGAAAATTAGGAATCAACAGGCACCGCTTCAAGACCGCGTAACACTTTTCCCACATATCAACACTTGAGATGCTGCAGATGTGTAGCACTACACGACGCTTTCTTCCTCCAAGTATTGTCGCTGTGTACACCGCCACTCTGTACCCCTTCCGAAAAAACCAAACCAATCTAGGTAAAGGCCGAGCTTAAGAGCCGAATGTTCGGCAAACGCTGACAAAACAGCTCGCGATAAATGGCTAAGGGCTGTTCATTTCAACGAATTGGGAATGGCACTTCCATTGCACTCAATGTATACGAGTGAACACGAGGCCTGTGGCACGTACAAGACAAAGAGGGGCAAATGAAACTTGCGAACAAGGTTGCTGTCGTTACGGGAGCATCGAAGGGCATAGGGGCTGCCATTGCTAGACAGCTCGCAGCGGAAGGCGCTTCGGTCGTAGTGAACTACCACACCAGCAAATGTGGTGCGGATAAGGTAGTTTCAGAAATCGTCGCAGCGGGTGGGAACGCAGTCGCGATTGGCGCCGACGTATCGAATGAGACAGAGATAGCTGAGCTATTTGCGAGGACGAAAGAGACCTACGGGAGGGTGGACATTCTTGTGAACAACGCAGGCATCTACGCCTTCGGACCACTCGAAGAGGTGACTGCCGAGAAGTATCATCGCGAACATAACCTCAATGTTTTGGGATTGCTCCTGACGACAAAAGCTGCACTCCCTCTCTTTCCGGCCGAAGGCGGTAGCATCGTTAACATCGGGTCTCGCGTGAACTCAGTTGCGCCCGCAAAATCAGTTATTTCTTCCGCTAGTAAGGCTGCTGTGGATGCGATCACAAAAGTGCTATCCAAAGAGCTTGGGCCGCGCAAAATCCGGGTCAACTCGCTCAATCCCGGCGTGATCACCACAGAAGGATTTATCTCAGGCGGTCTTGCTGACAGTCCCATGCAGAAGCATTATGTAGAACTGACTCCATTGGGACGCATGGGAGAACCCGATGACGTGGCTTTGCCGGCTGTATTCCTAGCCTCAGACGACTCCCGCTGGATCAGTGGAGAGTTGATCCTGGTCGCCGGGGGAGAATAAATTCGGATGGTTGCCGTGTATTCGGAACTTATTGAGGAAGAGGAGTTTTGGTGGTTGCGAAGGCTTGATTTGAACCGCCAGCAATGGATGCGACGCGTGTAGCTCCGCGTATAGCTGCGTCAATTCGACATAGACGTGGCGGTTTTCCAATTCACCCTGACCTGTTCGCACAGACCAATTTTCATTTGTTTTGTTAGCGTTGCGACCTTCCTAGTTGCGCTGGACGCTCTCATTTGCGGTCTATTGTTCAGCAAGTGTTCAGCAAAAAATCTGTGGCTTTCCTCGCTTAACTGGGCGTTAAACCGCCAGTATGCCCTGGTTGCCAAACCATCCGGTAAATCCGCATCAAATTCAATCAATACGAGCGCGTTTACCGGGACTCATCGTGGTCCGCTTCGGTCGGTTTTGGGTGCGTGGTCTCCCGTTCCCAAATGCGAGGACCTGGGGATTTTTGTGGAAGAACACACTTCCATGGCACTTAGGCCGCGCCGCCAAAGTCAGAATCCTCCGCTTCAAAAATCTTCCGCCATTCCGGCATGACCCTAGCCTTCAAAACCACGTTTGAGGTATTCACCAGGGTTGGCCCCGACAACTCGCTTGAACGCCTTACTGAACGCAGCGTCGGACTCGTAACCGACCGACCGAGCAACGCCTATGAGCTTTTTGTCACGCTGTTGTAGTAACTGCATCGCCTTCTGCATCCGCCACTCGGTTACGTATTCCAGCGGTGTTTGTCCGACTAGCTCTTTAAAACGCGCTGCGAATGCGGAGCGAGACATGCCCGCCGCTGCGGCCAGGGATTCGACCGTCCAGGGTGTACTCACACTGTCGTGAAGGGCACTCAGAGCAGTGCCGATTTGAGGATCGAAAATCGCACGAAGCCATCCTTTGTTACGTTCCGGTCCCGACGCGATATGCGCCCGGAGTACCTGGATAAATAGGACCTCGGCTAGCCGAGTCGCGACTACTTCAGATCCCGGCGCCTGTTCTGCCATTTCTGACGCCAGCGCTTGCATTGTGATGTGAAGAGCAAGCGTGCGTGCCTGATCGGCCTTAATCAGAATGAAGCTCGGCAATAACTGAGTGATTGGCTTCAGGCTGGCGCGATCGAAACTGAAGGATCCACAGACGATTGTCGTCGGTGCACCACCACCTCCACAATGAGCGACATTGCTGTTGGCTTTGGCCCCGATCTCGCGGAAACTCCACCTCGGACGTGTTCTCGGGCTGTCGCGCAAGACAATCGAAGTCTCCCGGGCCAGCAAAAAGCAATCACCACCGGTGAGGGGAATCGGCTCCGGAATCCCTTCCACACTCAGCCAGCAGTTGCCGCGCGAAAGCATCGCGAAGTGCGCCAAATCTGTGGGTGAATTTTTTTTGTCGGAAGGCGTGACTTTTTCTTCGGTCTGTTTCTCCTGTATCAAGCCCCACGGGGCTGTAGCTTCGAGCCTGTGCTGACCGAAAGCAGTTACGTGCATCGTTCTGAAGATGTCGGTTATCGGATCCAATGTGGCCTCCCTCTTTTGGACGAATAGACAAAAGATTAGGACTCGCGAGCAGTTCTCGTCCACCGCCAAGGAATCTAATCTACTGTACTGAATACTACACATCTGTCGAAGGGAGTAATTATGGGAAAGCTTGAGGGTAAGGTTGCAGTCATCACGGGTGGATCGAGCGGCATGGCGCTGGCGAGTGCCAAGCGCTTCGTTGAAGAAGGTGCCTACGTTTTCATCACGGGTCGGAGGCAGGAGGCGCTCGATGAGGCCGTCAAGCTGATTGGCCGGAACGTGACCGGAGTGCGCGGTGACGCGGCCAATCTCGACGACCTCGACCGCCTGTTCGATACGGTCAAGCGAGAAAAGGGCAAGATCGACGTCCTGTACGCGAGCGCCGGCACGGGCGAAGCCGTCCCACTGGGCGAGATTACCGAGCAGCATTTCGATACGACCTTCGGCCTGAATACGCGCGGCACGCTGTTTGCGGTTCAGAAGGCGTTGCCGCTGTTCAACGATGGCGGATCGATCTTCATGACCGGGTCAGTTGCATCGGTGAAAGGTTTTCCTGGTTACGGCGTGTATTCGGCGAGCAAGGCGGCGTTGCGCTCATTCGCACGCACTTGGCTCAACGAACTGAAGGGCAGGAATATCCGGGTGAACGTGCTGAGCCCGGGGCCGATCGCCACAC
>WNGL01002005.1_pt1 | contig 24866 bp, 15 predicted proteins | sample 5400591 | NCBI WGS metagenome assembly WNGL01 (sample SAMN13153377, study PRJNA577476) | soil metagenome | isolation source: 80 cm soil or saprolite under Garry oak tree replicate 1 | place: USA:California | collected 2016-06-15 | reverse complement strand
GGACCCATCACATTTCAGCCGCGAATATAAGAGGCATTTCGGAGCGCCACCACACGGCGATATCGCGAACCTGCGAAGTCGCCTTGAAGTTTAGGAAGGTGAGTATTGAACCCGCGCCGGATCGGGAGAGCGGAACATAAAACTGTTGATTAATGAATGCCCACCTGGACTGTTTGCAAAAACGCTAGCATTTCCGGGTTTGGCCGCAGAAAAAAGTTGCGAAGAGTGTCCAGTGTGGGGAGCCAATTCCAGTAACGTAGCTGATATAAAGACGGGCCTTAGCTTATTGAGTCGGCAAGGCCTGTCACAACTAAGTCACAAGGTTTCAGATTCGGTTTTATCGCCGAATCCAAAACTCTTCATCGGCCTCTCCGCGAAAACTCCCAACGCAATACTCAAAGGCTTGCGGATACGGTGAATAGAATGATTCTCATGTGCCGAAGAATCGAGAGCTGATTATGTAAAACACTGATGCTTGGGCTGGCATCCTAATTACGAAAATCCTGTGTCACCATCAGGCCATGAATGCCACCGTCCATAATCCCAATGCCGACGCGCCCGAAGTCTCTTTGCAGAATGTTCGCGCGATGTCCCGGCGAGCGCATTAGACCCGTGTGCGCGATTTGCAGGGTTGGTGCCAGAGCCAGATTTTCTCCGGCAGTGACAAAGCGCACGTTCGCTTCGCGCATGCGCTCGAATGGGTCGCGTCCCTCCGGCGTCACATGCGCAAAGTAACCACGCGCAAACATATCCGTCGAATGCTGCCGCGCGACTTGCGTAAGTTCTGGGTCAGGAGCTAGTGGCCGCAGCCCCGCCGCGACTCTCTCCTGGTTAACCAAATCGAGCATCCTGGCTTCCAATTCCGGCCTGGAACGCGGCGCCGCCACTGTGTAGGGTAGCGAGACTCGCTCGTTTGATTCAGGTCGGATAGTGAGCAGATTGAGCGTTTCGGCGATGGCCTCGCCGAAGACCGGATGCAGCGCGGCTTCGAGACGTTCGGTGTAGACCGCAAGGCGGTTCACGGATGCGCTCGCTCGGACGCGCTCGCGCAAGCTTTCATTCAGCGGAATTGCGAGGAGAAGCGCGGCCACAATCGCCGCAGTAATCAATCCATTTGCGAATCCCGGAATGATGCCGAGCAATCGATTCAGTAGTTGGTGGTGAATGTCTTTGGGTAATCGTTTCAGAAGCGCGTTGCCCAGAAGATGAACGGCCAGGCCCACGATGATCGCAATTAGGATGAAAGCAATTGGCCGATTCCAGATTTGAGGCAACGATTGAACATAGAGGGCGAGCCAGCGGGCCACCGGCTGATAAAGACGCAGGCCTGCTAACAGACTTAAGACCCACCCGGCAAGATCAAGCACGCCCAGGATGAAACCACGGCGGTAGCCACCGAGCACGCTCAACAGCACGAGCATGAGCAGCAGGATGTCGATTACGTTGAAAACCATTTGTGTAGTCTTCGGATTGTGCGGCTCGATTCATCGCCAGATCGAGATTGACCCGCTCGATACAATGCTTCACGTGTGTCAATCGGCAGCCGTGTGTTCTTGTAATCGGGTATTTGTTTCTGCGAGTGAGTGGTTCTTCGCGGGGCGAAGCATAGGCTTGACTCGTTGACGAATTCACCTTTTTTTGTTGTGACGATTCAGTTGCGTGTGTGATCGAAATACCGACTTGCAAACGTAATGAACGCGGGCCAGTTAGGGCCCGTCGTATGTCCCCCGCTGTGCTGTCGGAATGCAATGTCGCCGTCGATCAAAGCAGTCTCCATCGGTGGCAACTCTGTTGTTCCGAGATCCTTCTTGCCAAGCAGACGATAAACCGGTCCGGCTGCGGCCGCGGCCATAAACATGCCCTTGGCATCCACCCACTGGCCTTCAACTTTGGGGGCGCCGGCGCTGATGAACACGGGACGCGGAGCGCACAGCGCGATCAACTCATGCGAATCCACGGGCAGGTCGTTGGGCGTCAGCGGGCCCGCATACTTCAAAAAGTTGCCGGCCATCCAATGATATTCGCCTGTTCCCGCAAGGTTCTCAACCAGCTCACCAAAATTGCGACGGTGGAGCTTCGCACCGCCCTCGCCTGACGAGCCAATAAATCCAATCGCGAAGCGCTGATCATAAGCCATGGTAACCAGCGCCGCTTTGCCGTAACGCGAAAGGCCCTCAATGCCGACGTGCTTGGCATCGACCGACTTATCAGTTTCGAAATAATCCAATGCACGGCTTGCGCCCCAGGCCCACGCACGCAACGCTCCCCAATCGTCGGGCTTACGCGGTTGGCCTTTGTTATAAAGTCCAATGATTCCTTTAGTCAGCCCGCCGCCATTGTCAGCCTGATAGCTGGTCGGAATCAGAATCGCGTAGCCCCAACCTTTCGCCAGCAGTTGCTGCTGCCATGTCGGTCCAGTCTGTGTTGGCGCGCCGAGTGGCGCCGCCGGCGGACGAAAGCCCGGCGGGAATACGAAACCAAATTCCATGATGACCGGTACTGGGGCAGCGGCGTTAGCTGGCGTGGTCAGCGTCAACTGAATATCGACTGTGATTGCCCGATAAGAAGAATTATCGACATGGCCTACAAGCTGCTTGACGATAACCGGCACGTCGCCATTTTTCTCGTTGGTCGTGCTAGTGATCTGCCATTCTACTTTCGGCGTAATCTTTGGGACGGAGCCATAAACTTCGCGATCAAAGTCTTCGAGGATCTCCGGCCGCCGCTGATTCCACCAATCCTTTGCGGTCACGACTCGCTTGCTGTTCTTTAACAACAGCGGGTCGGGTAGGTTTGGATAAGGATTAGCTTTCGCCTCGTCATAGTTTACCGCATTCGGCGCGTTCGGGTTATTGGGATCGGCGCCCGGCCGCAGCGAAGTGATGTGCAGCCGATCCATCATCAGCTTATGATCCTGTTCAGCTGTCATTTCAACCGGTCGCGGCAAGGCCTGACTCTCATCCCAGATCCTTTGAATGAACTCGGGCGCCTTTGGCGCGACTAAAGTCTTGCCCTGGCTGAATGCCCAATGGCCCAACCAGTCAGACGACGGGAGATACCTGTTAGGAAATTTGTAAACAGGATCTGTTAATGCTTCCTCTAAACTGATGAACCGATAACCTCTCGCCTTGAAGACCGCGATCAATTGATCGAAGTGGTCGGCATTTAGTTCGTTGGCGTGCAGTAGCAGGATGTGTTTGATTGGCCGGCCGAATAGCTCGTTTGTGACTCGCTCACAGAAATCAAGTTTGAGGTCGGCAAATTTCAAATATTCGGCGGCGACTCGCTTCGCCTGTTCCGCATTGTGCTCAGTGATCGCATTGGCATACGCGACGCGAAAATTCCAATCCAGGATATCGATCGTGATTGGCGCCGGCTGGTAACCACGCTCGGCAATGAACTTCTCGAACGATCGTTCCAGCTCCAGCGTGGGTCCCATCTGCAGAAAGGGATGGCGAAAGTAACGCGGCTTGAGCCCTTTCTCCTTCATGATTTCTCGCGTGACGGTGTCGCCGCGCACAAAGTCATCTTCATATTGAGCGATGGGCGTATCCTTGAAACCGACATGCGCGAAAGTATGATTTCCCAGCTCGACACCGGCGTTGGTCCACTGCCGCAACAGAGCAATGCGCGCGTCCGTTTCGCCCGAAACATAAAGGAGCGATTCGTTGACGAATCCCACGACCGGGATTTTCTGGCGCTGGATTGCGTCAAGAAGCTTGCCAGTCAACGAGCGCAGTCTGTCGATCTCGATTTGCTGACCGTTCAACGGCACGTCGTCAATCGTGACCGCAACCGCTTTTTCTTGTGACGAATCAATTCTCGGATCGGGGGTTGGAGATTGAGTTTGACCATCGCCGAGGACGCAAGGCGCGAGAATGATTACCGCCGTCGCAACCATACGGAAAAATATTCGGCTCACCGTTCGTAGTACAGCCGAATTCTCCGGTAGTGGTAAAGCCGTAGGTGCGCTCAACATTATTTGCCGCTGATCGTTTCGAGCCTTGTGATCTGACCCCTGATGATCCGCGTGTTGTACTCCTCGAAATATTTAAAATGCTTCGCATCGAGCGGATAATGTTCAGGCCAGCGATACGGGTAACGGCTCATGCCATGAAAAGGCAACGGCGCAAGCTGATCCGGACTGGCCGAGTTGATGTCCATCTCTTTACTGAAACCATCGGCATACAACAGAAATGTGCGCGTCCAGCCTTGCGGCAAGGGCGGCAACGAAGCCGCGTCAAACGAGATACTGATTTCGTCACCGGGCCGGGAAATGACGAACATGTCGTCGCTATTCAGCAATAACTCGCGAACATCGCCCTCGCGCGTGTAGCGGCCAGTCATCACCTTCCACGGTGACGTGAAAGCAACGTTTCGATAATCGTAACCGTACGGCTCATGGCCATCAGGTGACGTCTCGGCTGAAAAGCCGCGCCAATGCAATTCAGCACGAACTGGATCAAGCCGGCTCAATTGAATCGGCGAATTGCCGCTGGACGTGTCGACCAGAATCTGGTCCCAGTAGATCCGCATGTTTGTGACGATGCGCACGTCGCGAGTGGCGCTCAGAAATTTACCAGTCAGATCCACCGTCACAGTTTGCGGACGGCCCACCGGAACGCCAATGTCTTCGATCACCGTTCGCCAATTTCCGTGTCTGTCCTTAACTTGCAAGCTCGGCGGCTGCATTGTTTCTCCTGCTTGCACGGCGGCGACGTTGTCGCTGGACCACGCGTAGTCGGTCCAGCCGGTCAACAATAAGAGCACGCGCTCTTGTCGTTTACCTTCACTTATGCCACTCGGCTGTGCGGAAAGGCTCCCCCTTTCCGGCGCGAACCGCTTTTCTTCTTCTGCGAGCCTGCGCCTCGCCAAACGCGGCTCTGCCAATTTCAACGTGAGTGAATGCTTCTCCGCATAGCCGCGAATGCGATCGGTTTTGAAATCATCGGGCCAGCGGCGATCCAGACGCGAAATCAAATCACGCACGTCGTGGCCCTGGTCATCGACTGCGCTCAGCGGCGGCCGAGCGTTTTTAGTGGTGAAGAGCTTAAAAGGCTTTGGCGGATCGCTCATACCCTCGTTAGGATAAATATCGGTACCCGCAGGATGGGTCGCAACCAGCAACTGCAGACGATCGACAAACAGCGCTTCTTCCAGTTCATTCGTCACCCGCAGTTCATATTGTCCAGCCTTCTCTTTCAGTTGGTCCCCACGAATGCGCACGTACTCAACCGGGTCGGGCTTGTTGTAGTGGCCTGGTTGTTCCAGGTACCCCATCTCGCCTCCACCCATGAAGTCGCTAATGAACTCAAATCGATCGCCATTCCATGCATACAGGTAAGGACACGACGACGGCTTGCGATCGAGCTCGGTGACATTGAGAGAAATGAACCCTGCTGTGGCGCCGGCCCGCGACGCAGCGGGAATTTTGTTTCAGCCTGCACAATCCCCGCAGGCCAAAGCACGCGCACGGCATCGGGTTTGTCGCGCTGGCCGAGACCAAAGATCAAGTCAGCCGGCGCCGGCGCGGGCGATGCCGCATAAGTCTCGAGCTTTTGATAGAGACTGCCCGCGCGCATTTCAATCTTCGCTTCCACAGCGCTGCGGTTACTGATGTGCCCGTGGAGATCGACCTTGATTGAGCGATTCCGATTGCCACCTTCATTGCGCAGGATGCACAGTCCACCATCAGGGACACGCAGGATCACGTCGAGGTCGCCATCATTATCAACATCGCCGGATGCTATCGCTGCTTTGCCCACCGATGGTTCGCGTAATCCAGAAACGACACTGACGTTGCGAAACAAAGCAGGTAAGGCTCTGGCGCTGACGTCCACAAACTCGTTTCCGACGTTCCGCCAGATGCGCAATCCTCGCGTCGTCACTGCAAGGAGATCAAGAAGGCCGTCATTATCATAATCAAGAAACTGAGCCGCCAAAGCTCCTTTTGCGGCGGCCGGCGCGGAAGAGAGTTTGAAGCGGCCACGACCGTCGCTCATCGCAAAGGCCGCCCGCACACCAGAGCTCATGAAAAAATCCGTAAAGCCGTCCTTGTTAACATCTCCGGCAGCAACGCACCAGAACCCTTCCCCATTATCGAGACCAGTCTCCTTCGCCACATTGCGAAATGTTCCATCTCGCATGTTTCGAAATAGCATCGGCGAATGCTGTCGATTGAGGACGAAAAGATCGACATCGCGCCGATTATCGAAATCTGTTGGTACCACGGCTGCACCTGTCGCCGGAGAATCGTGGGCATTTACACCGGCAGCTTGAGTGATGTCCGCGAAGGTGCCATTGCCATTGTTCCGAAACAGAATGTTTGAAGGGCCGGTCACGACAATGTCGAGATCGCCATCATGATCGACATCAGCGAAAGCTGCAGAAACGTAAGGCGCGCCAGCGCGGGGTGGCGCCGTGATGCCGGCTTGCTTTGTGCGATCAGAAAAGTGCCCGTTGCCGTCGTTGTGATACAGAACGAACTTATTTTCCGCCCCGTACGCTACAAACAGATCGGTTCGGCCGTCGTTGTCGTAATCGCCGGCGACGGCGGCAAAGCAGTACTGGCTTTCACTTGCTGATAGTCCCGAACCTGCAGTTACGTCGGTAAATTTGCCTCCATCGTTTCTTAGTAACCGCGGCGGAACGGCAGCGTCGAAGATATCAAGGTCACCATCGCCATCATAGTCGAACAAAACAATCGGTTGTTCTCGGGCGTTGAGATCGTTGGTTGCAGGATTGGAAGGCGTGGCGCCCCGAAATGCAGGTCCTGAAATCCTGGCGAGTCTTGGCAGGAGAGTTTCGGTCACGTCTATGAATTTGACTTCTGGAATTTTGCGATCGACCAATTCCGCTTCGGCGCCGGTTGAGACAATCGCCTCCGCGTAGTGGCCGCCCTCCAGATAGTTTGTGCCGATTCTTGTGCCGGCGCCGCTTTGGCTGAACTGCTTAAATTTCTGAAGCACGCGCTGGCCTTCTTCTTTCGCGCCCGTGCGTGTGAGCACAATTCCCAGGTTGTACAAGGCCGTTTCGTTATATGGTTCAGCTGCCAGCGCTTTGCGGAACGCCGCGGCAGCCTCCTGATTCTTCTTCTCCTGCACGTAAATCTGGCCAATGTTGACGTTGGTCGCGACGTCTTCATTGTCGACTGCGAGCACGCTTTGAAATTCTTTGATTGCGTCGTCGAACCGATTGTCGATGCGGGCAATCAGTCCCAGGATGTAATGAGGTTGCGGCGCGCGCGGGTCCTGGGCCAGGGCTTTTTCAGCTGCGCGTTTCGCATTCTCGTTATCAGGAACGTAGTAGAGGGCGATGCTCAGGTTGATTTGCGCAAGGCGCAGTCCGGGATCAATAGTCAGTGCATGTTGGAATGACTCAGCCGCGTCCCTCGGTTTGTACTGTTCCAGCAGCGCGACGCCGATGTTGTTCGCACGATATGCGGCCTCGCGGTGCTCGAAGGCGGATTGCTCTGGCTTGGCGCCGCCGACAAGAGCGCGTATGAACACCATTGAAATTACGAGTTGCGATAAACAGATTCGCGAACTCCGCAGCCCTTTGCTAGATCGACTGGTTGCTTTCATGTTAGGCTCCGACTCACGCTAAATCCACGTCTAATCGCGTTACCGAGGCGGGCGGTAATATATAAACCAGCGGATTGGCAACTCGCGTCATTCCGATAGCTCTTGGTTCAACGTTGCGCGAATTTTCAAAACTGTTATGAGCATGAATGTCAGACGAGGTCAGAGTGATGGCGCTCATGTCTTTGACAGTCGCGCCGCGCAATGCGATTTCTGCTTCACGCGCGTTTCTTAAATCACTGTTTGTAACTGTCAGCGTTAACCGGCGTTCCTGTAGTGAAGCCGACCCGTTTAGCGCTCGCATCGAAGCCGGTTGTCCGTTCCGCGTATACGCCGCGCGCGGGGACGAGACAATCATTCTCAGCGATTTGCCTCGCTGATGCACCGAATACATATCGAACACATGATACGTCGGCGTCAGCACGAACTTGTCGTCATAAGCAAGAAAGAGAGACTGCAAGCAGTTGACCAGTTGCGCGATGTTCGCTGCGCCAATTTTCTCCGCGTGCCGATTAAACGTATCGAGCGTCAAGCCCGCCAACACCGCATCGCGAATTGTCGACTGTTGACCCAGCAGATGTGTGTTAGCTGCTTCTGTGCCGGGCCTGTACCACGCCCCCCATTCATCGACGACCAATTTAATGCGATGCGCGCGATCGCTTTCGCCCATCACGACCCATTGATTCGTGATCAGTGATTCAATTTGATCGCCTTGATTTAACAGTTCGTACCATTCTTCATCCGGATAGTTCAGCGAGTCGCCTTTTCCTTGGCGCCAATCATTCGTGCGGCCGCCGCTTACATTCCACGAATAATCGTGCAAGCCCCAACCCCACATACTGCCGAGGGCATTTCGATCGGCCAACTTGTTGAAAAAGCCGCGAGTCCAATCGAGATCTCCACCATTCGGACCTGACCCTACAAACGCCAGCCGCACACCGTACCCTGGAACCCAGGCGGTAAAGCGACGATATTCTGCGCAGTATTCCTCTGCAGTTAAGTTGCCTCCGCAACCCCACGATTCGTTGCCGACACCCCAGAACCTTACGTTGTATGGCTCGCGTTGACCGGAAGCGGCGCGCCCGTCGGCCAAGCTCGTCTCGCCTGCGGGCGAGTTGCAGTACTCAACCCATTGGTAAAAATCTTTCGCTGACAGACTGCGCAAGTTCGCCGCGATGTAGGGTTCGGCGCCTACAAGCTTGCAAAAGCGCACAAAGTCGTCCGTGCCGAATTGATTAGTTTCGTATTTCCATGGACCATTCGGCACTCCCTTGGGCCACTCGCTGGCATCTCGCCAGAAGTTCGTCCGACGTGGCCGTTGGGCCTTTGGTCCTATGCCGTCGCGCCAGTCGTAGCTGTCCGCGAAACACCCGCCCGGCCAGCGCACGAGGCCTGGCTTGATCTTCTTCATTGCGTCAACGAGCGACTTGCGGATTCCGCCGATGTTCGCAATTTTCGAGTTCTCGCCCACCCAGATGCCGTCGTAAATGACGGCTCCCAAATGCTCAGCGAAGTGACCGTAGATTTCCGGCGCAATCGTTCCGATCGGTTCGTCAATCAGCACTTCGATTCGAGAATCGACAGCAGCGGCTCCCGGAATTATTCGGCACCAATCGAGTTCGAGAGACCTGTGCCGGCCTCCGATCAGCATCGCACCGCCGGTTGTACCGGCAATCAGAAAGTCGCGTCGCTTCATGGTCTGCTTCTCTGCAACGCAGTCAACTTTACCGAGGCTTGAATCTGCTGGCCGGTGATTCTAGCACGCGTCCGTTTGCTTGCAAGCCGGTTTTCTCACCCGATCGCAAGCTAACGTTTGAATGGGACTGAATAACTATGGTGAGCGAAACAGACTCAAAAGTTCTTTTCGTACCGCATAAGATGTGTTAAGAAAGCGGCGCACGAATCAGAGAACGAAGATGAAATTCTTAGGAATCGACGTCGGGACTGGCGGCACCCGCGCCGTGGTTGTCGATACTGATGGACAAGTCACAGCTTCGGCGACAGTCGAGCACGTGCCGTTTGCTTCCGCGCAGACCGGGTGGCCGGAACAAGACCCGCGCGATTGGTGGCGCGCATCGATGTTGGCCATCCGCCAGGTCTTAGCGAACGAGAAGGCCGAAGACATCGGGGCTATTGGTCTTTCGGGACAGATGCATGGCGCGGTGCTGCTGAATGCGCGAGACGAAGTGCTACGCTATTCCAGAGTGTCTAACACCCGTTGCTTTTCGATCGTGACGGTCGACCCAAACCGGCGTTCGATGCGGTGGTGAAATTGAAAAATGAACATTGAAAATTGAAAAATGAAAATTGCAAATTCACTTTGTCAATTGGCTAGCAGGCAGTTCTCAGTTAGTTGGATTTATCTCTGTCGTATCTGGAAATAAAGTCTACGGACAACTGACAGCCAATTTGCAATTTGCATGTTTCAATTTGTAATTTGAAATATCCTGGCTCGGAGTAGACACATGACAGAGAACAATTACCAACCCAAACCTGAACACAAATTCACTTTTGGCCTCTGGACCGTCGGGAATCGCGGCCGCGATCCGTTTGGCGATGCAACGCGTCCCAGTCTGAAACCTGCCACGATCGTTCGAGAGTTAAGCCGGCTTGGCGCTTACGGCGTCAACCTTCACGACAACGATCTGGTACCGATCGATGCGACGCCGCAGGAACGCGATCGGATCGTACGCGAGTTCAGAAAGGCGCTGGATGATCACGGCATGAAAGTTCCGATGGCCACTACAAATCTCTTTTACGATCCAGTCTTCAAAGACGGGGCGTTCACTTCCAACGATCCGCGCGTGCGCCTCTATACGCTGCAGAAGACGATGCGGTCGATGGACCTGGGCGCGGAATTGGGCGCGCACATTTACGTGTTCTGGGGCGGCCGCGAAGGTGCCGAGGTCGATGCGGCGAAAGACCCGCGCGAAGCATTGAAGTGGTATCGCGAAGCGCTGAATTTCCTCTCCGAGTATTCGATCGACCAGGGCTACGACTACAAATTCGCGCTCGAAGCCAAACCAAACGAACCGCGCGGCGATATCTATTTGCCGACCACCGGCGCGATGCTCGCGTTCATTGCGACCCTCGATCATTCGGAGATGGTGGGCGTTAATCCCGAAGTCGGTCACGAACAGATGTCAGGTCTGAATTTTTATCATGTGGTCGCCCAGGCCCTCGAAGCCGGCAAGCTGTTTCATATCGATCTCAACGATCAGAAAGGACCGCGATTCGATCAGGACCTGCGCTTCGGTTCAGAGTCAATCAAGAATCTTTTCTTTCTCGTAAAGCTACTTGAAGATGCGGGCTACGGAGGACCACGGCACTTCGACGCTCATTCGTATCGAAGCGAAGACGAAGAAGGCGTTTGGGAATTCGCCGCCGGCTGCATGCGGAATTATCTAATCCTGAAAGAGAAAGCGCGCCGTTTCAACGCAGATAATGAAATTCAGTCGCTGCTCGCAGAGATTAGCTCAACGAATGGTGATTCCGTGAAGGGAATCGGCCCATATACTGGTGCGAGGGCTGAGAGTATAAAGACGATGCTGGTGGATCGAGCTGAACTTGCCGCGAAGAAACTACCGTACGAACGCATCGATCAATTAACTGTCGATATTCTGTTCGGGGTGCGCTGAGTTCGCCGTGAATCGCGGCTGCTGGCCTCATTACAAACACGACTCGCAGGCTTTGTTTCACGCTAAAGCGTCCTCAAGGTAACGGGTCGCAGCAAGGTCTTGCTCGAGAAAATCAAGCAAGACGGCATAGCCGTACGGCTGAAAGATTTTTTTGCAAAGGCTCTCAGCAATTTACTTCAACGGAGGAAAACTAGACGTGGAAGTCACAGTCCCTGGATGTGAACCTCAATTCGGCGAATTCAGTGTCTTGATTTTCAGTGTTAGCCGAAATGCAAAGATACATTTCGCATTCTTTTGGTTGTTGCTGAGTGCCGCTATCTGCGCGCCGGCCGTGGTGCAGGCACAGGTGCTTGGTGATCCCGTCGACGTCAGTCAGGATTTTCAGAAGATGGAGAATGTTTACTTCATCGGCGCACGTGTCGCTTCTTTCGATCCGTCGACCGGGCAGGGCACATTGCAGTGGGACCGATACCTGAGGAGTACGACGCTGTCTTTTAACAAAATTGATGCGGGTTTCGCCCGCGGCCGCGCTACTGAATTTCCGGGCACTGAATACGATCAGGATCCTTCTCTGCCGTTTTCCGTTACGTTTGTAAGTCCTCGTACCGTGCGATTGCGTTTTTCCACGCGCGCGGTGCCACTCAGTGACGGTAATTCACTGATGCTGGCTGGCCCAGTTCCGAGCGACCACTCCTGGCGGGTTGAGCAAACTGATCAAGCGATTATCTACAAGAGCGCTCATGGTGAAGTGCGCATAATTAAACAGCCGTGGCATCTCGAGATTTACGACGAACGCGGCCATCTTCTGACGCGCACGCAGAACATCGGCGATCCGGCGACGTTTATCGCTCCAATTCCATTTTCTTTCGTGCGACGCGCAAGCGACTTGAGCCGGCGCATCGCGGTCACTTTCGAACTACAACACGACGAGAAAATATTCGGCTGCGGTGAGTCGTTTACGCGACTCAACAAGCGAGGGCAACACATTAACGTCTTTACACGAGACGGGATGGGCACGCAGAACGAATACATGTACAAACCGATTCCGTTCTTTCTCAGCAGCAATGGCTACGGGATGTTCGTACACACCAGCGCACCGGTCACGTTTGATTTTGGCAAATACTACGACGCGCACAGCGTGATCTACTCGGGCGACGAGCATCTCGATCTCTTCATTTTTCTGGGCGAGCCGAAGGATATTCTCTCTGAGTACACAGCGCTGACTGGTCGCAGTCCCGTGCCGCCGCTTTGGTCATTTGGCTTTTGGATGAGCCGCATCACCTACAACTCTGAAGATGAAGTGCGGGAGGTAGCAAAGCAATTAAGAGCGCACCGCGTGCCGGCCGACGTGATTCACCTTGATACTGGTTGGTTCGAAACCGACTGGCGCAGCGACTACCGGTTTTCGACTTCACGCTTTCGCGATCCCGCCAGGATGATCGCGGACTTGAAGCAGCAGGGCTTTCACATCAGCTTGTGGCAATACACCTACTTCACCAGCAAGAACGATTTGTGGAAAGAGATGGTCTCACACGGTTATGAAGTGAAGAACGAGAGCGGACAATTGCCTTTCGAAGACGCCACGCTCGACATGAGCAATCCGGAAGCGGTCAAGTGGTATCAGGCAAAGCTCGCGAACCTTTTGAAGCTTGGCGTCGGCGCAATCAAAGTTGATTTCGGCGAAGGCGCGCCGTTGACGGGACAGTACGCTTCGGGCCGCGCCGGCTGGTATGAACACAATCTCTATCCCTTGCGCTACAACAAAGCCGTCGCCGAAATCACGAAACGGGTGACGGGCGACAATATCATCTGGGCGCGCAGCGCCTGGGCCGGTAGCCAGCGCTATCCTTTGCACTGGGGCGGCGATGCCGAGAACACGAACTCTGCGATGGCCGGCGAGCTGCGTGGCGGCCTCAGTTTCGGACTGTCAGGCTTTACTTACTGGAGTCATGACGTGGGCGGATTCGTGCAGCGCGCGCCGCGCGATCTCTATCGTCGCTGGATGGCATGGGGGGTGCTGACCTCGCACACGCGCGCGCATGGCGCACCACCGCGCGAGCCGTGGGAATACGACGAAGCGTTGACGGAAGATTTTCGTCGCGCGCTTGATTTAAAGTATTCGCTCATGCCTTACATCTACGCGCAAGCCAAAGACTCTTCCGCCCACGGTTACCCCATGTTACGCACCCTCTTTTTTGAATATCCAAATGATCCGGGCTCGTGGGAGATCGATGACGAATACATGTTCGGATCGAGCCTGCTCGTCGCGCCGCTGTTCGAAAGCAGTGATACGCGAAAGGTCTATCTTCCACCCGGCGACTGGATCGATTATCAAACCGGCAGGGTTTACGCTGGCACGCAATGGCACGAGATCAAAGCCGGTGATATCCCTGTGGTGTTACTTGTGAAGAACCACACCGTTCTGCCGCACATCAAAGTCGCACAAAGCACAAAGGACATGGACTGGACCGACGTCGAGCTGCGCGTCTTCAGCACCGACAACGCACCGGTTGCCGGATTGTTTGCGTTGCCTGACGGCGCTCTTCAGCCGATCAGCTTCCGTCCGAGCGCCCGTGGGTTTGAATTGGTTGATGATCCGCTTCGCGGAAAAGTAAAGTGGCGCATCACGCGTTTTGACCGCCACTGATCTTTCTTTTTTGCATCGAAGTTTCCCGCACTGCGCGCCATCATTATGAAGCGCAAGATCTCGCGCCGAAAATTTCTCAAACAGACTGCGTTTGCGGGTGCGGCGCTTCCGCTCGCCTCTTCTAAACTCGCGATCAACGCGAAGACTTCCGTCGCCGCAAATCCGAGCAGACAGCCCCTTGTGCTTTGGTACGAGAAGCCAGCCGAGCAGTGGGTTGAAGCCTTGCCGATCGGCAGCGGGCGATTGGGCGCAATGATCTTTGGCGGCACGACGAGCGAACGGCTGCAAATAAACGAAGATACGTTGTATGCGGGTGGGCCATACGATCCAAATAATCGTGAAGCGCTCAAAGCCCTGCCGGAAGCGCGGCAGCTGATCTTCCAAGGCAAGTACAAACAGGCAAACGATCTGATTGGCGCGAAGATGATGGCCCATCCAATCAAGCAGATGCCTTACGAACCCGTGGGCGATCTGCTACTCGAGTTTCCGAGACACGATGAGTTTGCAAGTTACCGGCGGGAACTGAATCTGGATACGGGGATTGCCAAAGTTTCCTACCAACTAGGTAACGTAAGTTTTTCTCGCGAAGCTTTCGCCAGTCCCGTGGATCAGGTGATCGTAGTGAGCCTCGCCGCCAATCGTCCGGGCCAAATTAGTTTCGTCGCCAGTTTAATCACGCCGCAAAAAGCGACTAGCGGAACGGTAGAAAACGACACGCTCAAAGTGCGGGGAGAAAATGGCGATGCCTTCGGCATCAAAGGCGCGCTGAAGTTCGAGGCGCGCGTGCGTGTCGTCTCCAGTGGAGGGCGCACGGTTGCCGAAAACGGAAGGATCATCATCAGCGATGCGAACTCGGCTTTGATCCTGATCGCCGCAGCCACCAGTTATAAAAATTACAGAGATGTGAGCGCCGATCCGGAAGCGCTGGTCACAGCTTATCTAAATCGGATCAAAGGAAAGTCATTTGTCGCGATACGCACCGCGCATGTGCGCGAGCATCGGCGGCTGTTTCGGCGCGTGACCCTCGATGTTGGCGTCACGGAAGCGGCAAACCTGCCAACCGATCAGCGACCGGCTAAGTTTCTGGAAGGCGCCGACCCGCAGCTTGCCACGCTCTATTTTCAGTACGGCCGATATCTCCTGATCTCATCGTCGCGACTTGGGACCCAGCCGGCTAATCTCCAGGGACTGTGGAACGAGTCAATGACGCCACCGTGGGAATCAAAGTACACAATCAACATCAACACCGAGATGAACTACTGGCCGGCCGAGACGGCAAATCTCTCCGAATGCCACGAACCGCTGCTGCGTATGGTAGGGGAGCTGGTTGATAATGGTAGCCGCACGGCGCAAATACAATACGGCGCCAAGGGCTGGGTTTGTCATCACAACACGGATCTCTGGCGACAGACGGCGCCCATCGACGGTCCACTATGGGGTTTCTGGCCCACCGGCGGTGCGTGGCTGTGCACACATCTGTGGAACCATTACGAGTTCACCCGGGATGACAATTTTCTGGCGCGCGTGTATCCGGTCATGAAGGGCGCGGCGCAATTTTTTATTGACACTCTGGTTGAAGAACGGAGAAATAAATGGCTGGTCACCTCTCCATCGATCTCACCAGAGAATGTTCATCCGGCAGGTGTGGCCATCTGCGCGGGCCCGACAATGGATATGCAGATCCTGCGCGACCTGTTTGCGCAAAGCATCAAGGCCGCGCAGATTCTGGGAATTGATAAAGATTTCGCCGCCACACTGGTTGAGATCCGTGCGCGGCTGGCGCCAATGCAAATCGGGAAGGCCGGTCAGTTGCAGGAATGGCTCGAAGACTGGGACTTGCAAGCGCCTGAACCACAGCATCGACACGTATCGCATCTGTATGGATTGTTTCCGAGCAATCAAATCACAAAGCGGGACACTCCCGACCTTTTCGCAGCAGCGAAGAAGTCGCTGGAGTTGCGCGGCGATGTCGGAACCGGCTGGAGTCTGGCGTGGAAGATCAACTTGTGGGCAAGATTGCTTGATGGTGATCACGCATACTTGCTTTTACAGAAAGCCCTGACACCGGTTTATGGGCATGACATCAAATTCCAGGGTGGCGGCGGCGTCTATCCAAATCTTTTCGATGCTCATCCGCCATTTCAGATCGATGGCAACTTCGGCGCGACCTCAGGAATCGCCGAGATGCTCTTGCAATCACACAACGGCGAGATTCATTTGCTTCCGGCCTTACCGATAGCCTGGCCCAACGGCAGTGTCAGAGGATTGCGCGCGCGTGGCGGATTTGAAGTCGACATTGACTGGCGAGAAAGGAAATTGACGCGGTCGACTGTTCGAAGCATCAACGGAACCGACTGCAAGGTGCGCTATGATGAACGGGTGGTCAGCCTGCGTCTTCCACCCGGCGGCTCAGCGCGTTTGAATCAAAAGCTTCAGCGCGCAGGTTAAACGTGACGTTAAGTCCAATCATGGCGACTACGTTGACGTTGTTGAGAACGCTCGCACTCTGCTAATGCCACCAGGGTTTTCAGGCAACACCGGTGTCGCCGAACACGCTCGCATCTAATTCCCTCGCACAATTCGATCAAGCATCTCTACCAAAGCCTCAGTCGCAGACCATTGCGGATTGTGATCGGCGGTGAGTTGCAGCACCGGCCAAGCGCGATCTTTTGCGCGCAGGGACTGAGAATAGAAGTCGTCGTCTTTGGCTTCCTTGCCCTTTTCCACCGTGAGAATATAGGTGGCTGGAAGTTTGCGCGCGGCCTGGTTCTTGAGCACGATGGGCTCAGTGAAAGTTTTCAGGGGCTGCGGCACATCTTTGGGCGGCGGCTGATCAGGTTTCACCCACGCAGGCACGACGTAGTCGCCTTTCGTCATCGATTTGAGGAAGTCATTGCGGTTGCCGAAAATCGTCGTTACGCTCTCGCCGTCATTAGGCAGAAGTGCGTCAATGTAAACAAGCCGCTTGATTCGATCAGGCACGCGGTCCGCAACTCCCGTAATAACCATACCGCCATAACTGTGACCTACGAGGATGATGTCGTGGAGATCTTCAAACAGAATCGTGTTCACGACGTCTTCGATGTGCGTGCTTAAGCCGATATCCGGGCGGCTCAGATGCACGCGGTCGCCGAGCCCGGTTAGCTGCGGCCGATAGACGTTGTAACCCTTGTCCCGCAGCAGCGCATCGACTCTGCGAAAGGCCCATGCGCCGCCCCACGCGCCATGCACGATGACGATCGTCGGTTTCGCGCTCTGGGCCATCGCTTGAGTGACGATCACTTGCGACGCGAAAGCGACCAAAGCAATGGATAAGATTTGACGCTTGATTCTCATTGTCGTAACTCTGCCTTCTATCGGGAGTTGTCCGTTGCTTTTCAATTGGCTAAGTACCCTTCACGGCTGCGCGTCTTGAGGTGTCGCAGCTGCGACGCTGCGGCTGCGGATGAGGTGACTCTCACGGAGATGCGATGGTATTTGCCGTCAGGCGGTGTCTTAGGGACAAAGCCAATCGTATATTGATGTCGTAACTCCACGGCTATTTGTTCCAAGTACAGTCGCATTAATTTGATCGATTGTCCGATCGGATCGAACATCACGCCGCCCGTCATTTTTGCCAGTTCGTCATACCCCTGTGAGGCCAGCATCGGGAAATTGCCACCCGTTCGCGAAAACACAAAATAAACGAGGACATCTGATTGCCTCAGTGCGTTCTTGAAATCTTTCAGGTCACTTACGTCCGGCATATGTTCCGGGTTCGGAATGATCAATAAACCCTTTTCTTGTATCGAGTGGTGGTTAACTTGTCGAAGGCCAAAAGACACGCGTCATGCAGATGAATTGGCGTCGATTGCTTGCTCGACAGAAGTTTTTCAGTAATGAGCTTCGAGTCGGACGTCCAATCCGCGTGTAGCTGTAGCCCTTTATTAAATCCAACGAGGAAATACTGATTTAGTTTGTTGCTCTTGTCGAAAAATGAAGTTAGAGCTTCAGCAATAACGTTCAAGGTGCTAACACCGCGGATCTCTTCGTGCGGAGTTGTTCCATCAACTACAATACCGATACTGATAGGCTGATCCTCATTATTGAAGTAGCTAATGTCTTGTACTTCCTTGTTGTCGTATATAGCAAAAACCGACTTATTGAGATCAGCTATCAGTCCACCTTGTTCATTGTAAACACTTACAGTTATCGGAATTAGATCATGGTTCTCATTCCGTTGCTGAAGATCACGAGGCTGAGGATATGTGATGAGCGCGGCAACCAGAAAAGGCAACACAAGAAGCGGCGCTGTTGTCGTACGGTTGTTGTTCATACCAATGCTCCTACTCATGGGCCGTATAGTACTCGAGTTCCTGATTTCCCCAACCGTTCCCTCCAACTTCAGCAGTCCACCTGGTCGAGTCGGCCGGCGAGTCGTCTGGTCCATTGAATTCGTCGCTCCAAACCAGACGCGAAATGTTAGGAGCTGGGAGCTTGCGCAAACGAGCAGTTACATTCAACAACGCGCGTGTGTCGTGATAAGCCTCTTTCCAGATTCGAGCCTTACTGTAATTCTTAACCGCACCATCGCGCTCGACGGTGTCATAGATGCCGCCAAATTCCCTGTCGATCTGTTTTTCTTTGATGAACTGCCACTGTTTCTGAAACGCTTTGAAGTACGCATCCGTTTGCTGGCCGTATTTCTCGTGCATTAGCAGCAGAGCGTTCAGTCCTTCGAACTGCACCCACCATTCTTTGCGCATGTCTTCTGGCGCGCCAGTCGCGGCTCCTTCTCGATAGAAGCCGCCGTAAGTTTCATCCCAACCATAGGCAAGCGCATGATCCACGAGCAGTTTGGCCATCGCTTCAGTTTCAGGATAATGGCGGCCCAGCACTTCTTCGGCTTCCCACATCAGATAAGCCGTTTCGATGTCGTGGCCGTATGAATCGTGATCAGGAATGGCGCGCCAGTCGTCTGTGAAATACAGATTCATGGCTCCGGGCGCAACGCAGATCTTATCGCGCACAATTCCGAGCAGCTCGATAACCCGTTTGCGCAGTGTTTCGTCTTTCCAAACTTCATACAACTGGGTAAACGACTCGAGCAGATGTATGTGCGTGTTCATCGACTTGTAGCCGATAGGAAATCCAGCGAGCGGAATGGTATCGACGCGCGCATTTTCTGATTTTGCTCGAATGACCTGGCCGTCGCGCGTCAGCCACTCGAAATAACCGCCGTTCTTAACATCGTGGGCATGCTCGTCGATCCAGCCAAAAGCTTTCTGCGCGAGTTCGAGCGCCTTTGGATCCTTAGTCGCCTGATAAGCTGCCGCCGCGCCGTAAAGCCCGAAGCTCATACCATACATGTGCTTTCCGTCGGTATAACGCGGTGAGATTTTTCCTTTATCATCGAGGCCCCAAAAGAAGCCGCCGTATGCTTGATCCCATAGAACGTCACGGAGGTAGTGCAAGCCATGTTCGATGATTGGAGCATATTGTGATTTCAGGTCGGGTCGTTCAATCGTGATCTCCGCCGCCACCCAGAGCATGCGTCCCTGAAACACTGAGAACTTGCCGTCGCTTTCCGCTGCTTTCCATTCACGTGTGAAGTTTGAAGAAAATCCGCCGTCAATGTTGTCGACCGATCGAGGAAACCAAACACCGAGAACGTCCTGGCGGAGCGTCCGTTCCATCTCGGCAGCCATCATCAGGTAATTGTCCCTATTCGGCGGCGCTGAATCGGTGCTGGTGCCGTTAAGTGAAGTGTCGCACGAGTAAGGAGCGCCTGAGGTGGAAAGCACGGCTGCCAGTGCGGCGACGACCAGAGTAGTCTTCCAGGTGAATAGCCAATTGCACATTGCTCTGATAACCAGGCGTCGCGAGCAACTAAGCGTCAGTCTGCTCAAGAGTTCAACATGAAGATGTTGGGCTAACTGCCATTCAAAATCTGATCGGCAGCGAGTACCAGGAACATGTAATTGGAAGAGCCGCCACCCAGAACGTACTCGCCCTGCTGCCAGAGGAAAGGGAAGTCCTTCAGCTCTGGAAAATCAGGACGGATGAGCGCAGTTCCCGACACGACGCCGCCCGGAATGTATGACCAGTCAGCACGATTGATTCCATAAGCCACCGTCATGGAACGTGCGCCTACTCCGGAAACGAAAGACGCGGTGTTTTCGCCGGGGTGAACCCCCAAAACGAAATTCAGCGCGTTCAGCATGTATTCCGGGCTGACGATGTCCGGGAATGCTCGATGCAGGTAATATTGTTCGACTCCGAACCGCTGAATTTCCCAGCCAGCTCCCCAAATATGTGGTCTATAGGGCACCCCAAAAGGATTTGCTTTTTGCTGTTCGATCGTCCTGGCGAAGTTCGCTGCCACAGCGCCGCGCAGCTCCTCAACAAAGTGTTTGTCGGTAATCTGGCGCAATACCTTTCCGATGGACCAGGCTACTTGATCCGCATGTTTGACGATCTGTTCACGGTTATCAATTAACACCTGGCCGTATTCAGGTTTTCTGGTCGTTAACCACAGCTCGACTGCAGCCTCAATTCGTTCGTTGAAGCCCTTCTCAGGATCGCGATTCTGTTTCCACAGTGCTTCTGCCGCAGCGATGCTTTGGCCGGCGAGCGCGGGATTTTCTTTTCTGAGAACGCGGCCGGCGATTGCGAGCGCGGCGATGCCTTTGTACTCATGGCCGGCGTTTTCTTCGGTGAAGACTAGACGATCATCCTGCTTGCCGGAATGGGTCGCCGTTCTTTGATCTGATTTAAGGGCTGCGTCATAAAAAAGATTGTCAGTCGAGTTAGTCTCTTCACCAAGTAAAACATACTGCGGCAATGTGGGCACAATGATCCCTCGATAAAGCCGGCCGAGCCCCTTGTAACCGCCGAGAATGGTCAGCACGCCATGCTCGACCTGTTGTAACACGTCAGGTTTGCCGTCTGGCTGATGAATTTTTGTTAGGCGCTTATTTTCATCGATGCTCGTGTCATCATATTCCAGCGCGAAAGCTTCGTAAGCATTTGCCAGAATTGAAACTTCGTCGGCCTGCGATTCGATGCGCAAATCGTCATCGCCCGCGTCGTGCCAGCCACCCACGTTTAAGCCGGGAACGGTTTCTCCTGAGCGCGCCCGGCTCAACGTGCTCGGACCCTGGATGTAACCGTCGAAATGGTTGTAATTCGTAGGCGCCATCCGCGCATCGTCGAGGTGACATGCTCCATGCCAGACGCGATATTGCTGTTCGACCCGCATGTGACACATCTGCACCGGCAGAAAATATTCGAGCACTGGCTGCCATACTCCGCGTTTGTAGACCTCTGGTGAAATCTGGAAAGGCTGGCTGCGAAAACTGCGATATTCAGCAACATACATACCGGCCGTTTCAATTCTGCTGAAGTCAAATTGCAGATACTGATAGCGCAGGAATGTTCCCCATCTGGTTGGCGGGCCAGAGAGCACTTCGGTAAGACCACCAGCCTCAGAAATGCGCTTCAAGTGAAAAAGATCTTTCGCCTCGTCCGAACTGTCGAGTTCAATAATCGCGATCTTTTTCTGCTTCGGATGATAGCCAATCTGCGAAACGTGAACCACAGGGTCGTACTTCCATCCAGCGATTGCATGCGGCGTAATAATCCATTCGATGGCGCCTGTTGTCGTGTTTGCGGGCACAAGCGATCGCACAACGAACCAGCCGTTGTTGTGTTTGTTACGACCATCCAGCAACTGCAATTCATTCTTGCGGCTTTCAATGATCATTCGTTGAGATTCAACTTCCGGCGCAATGGAAAGCTGCTTTCCTAAAGCCAACGGCGCCGGCTGGATCTCGCCGTTGGCATCCGGGACATCAGGGCCGTTCGGCTGGCGCGGGAAGATTCCTGACTGGCCGCCCAGATACCAGCTCTTGCCGAACAAATTCGCAGGATACAGTTCAAGGTTGAGCCCGACCTTACCGACGAAAGCCGCGGGAAGGGGCTGCTCCAGATCTACAACAACGCGAATGCTCTGGCCTTCGCCCCGGACACGAACCTGATAAGACAAATTCAAATCGGGATAGTTAATGGGGTTGAAACCGGTGCGGTTCCGGTCTGGATCGGGGTAAGACAGCGAGGTAGTGATTTCATTCTGTTCTTTGTTGACAGACCGTTTGTTCTGCTTTGGCATCGGTTGCCATTGGCCGGGAGTGGGATCCAAACGAAGATCGCCATTAGTGGCAACGCGTACCCCATTTTGAACAATACTTATCCCGGCTTGGTGACCTTCTGGATAAATATCCTGAAAGGCCATCACGTTAAGGCCGGGCAGCTCGAAATACTCTTGATTGTTTAGCCGTAGCGATGGCCCTTGTGCGTTTTGCCCACGTAAACAAACCAGCACCGACAGAACCGCCAGCGTAGCCAGCAAGATGAATGAAACTGTCCGCGTCTGCCGTAACTTAATCATTGGCTGATCTCAAGGGCGATGACTGACTGTCTGTTGTTGCCCGTGGATAGCGCCGTAAGACAGCACCACGAGATTAAGACTAAATGTCACGAACCACAGTGGGGTCCTGGAAAAACTGGTTTAGCTGCGCCCTTCTGATCAGTATTGCTTTAGTAGTTCCAACATCTTTCGATCGAGCTTATGACCTTTGTATTCTTCGTAGAGCACATCCTTGCGATCGCTATCCATTACTCCGAATGACCCGCGCAGATTCCAGAGTGAGTATCCCCAGCCTGCTTCCTTCCAAAGCGAGAGAGAATCTCGGATCCACGCCAGGGTCACTTCGTGCGGGGTCTGATTGAAGCAGCCCCACTCGCCGACATGAATTTGCACGCCGCGATCGATCAGTGGTTTGTACGGATCGATGTATTCGCTTTTCAGCCGCGCGCGATCCCACGTTGTACCGCGATCGTCTTTCATGGGCCAGGTGGGAACATTAAAACTTTCAAATTCGTCTTTAGGCACCCAGCTCGCCGTGTAATGACTGACCGCTTTGGGCAGATAGCCACGCGTGCTCTGGACCAGTCCCAGGTCAGCAATACCCATCACGGGCGCCTGGCCGATATTGATGCCATCGGCAAAGATCAGTCTCTTAGGATCGACTTCACGAATGCCGGCAACGAGTGCCTTAACTATCTCGACGTAGCGTTCCTCGAGATAGCCTTCATACGATCTCATTTTTGGCGGCTCATTGATCAGATCGAAACTGAGTTGCCGATTCGGTATGCCTTTATAGCGTTTAGCAAACGCCCGCCAATGAAACGTAGCGGCAGAAAGAGCTTTATCGCGTTGGGCCCTGGTTCCCGAAAAGAGATCGGCAGGCTCCAACTCGCGTTCGTTAATGCAGTATCCGGGAATACGATGGAAATTGATGTTGATGTGAATGCCGTATTGGCGGCCCAGCTCGATCGCCCGATCGATTTCTTTCAGCGGCTCCTCGTTGATGATCGACCAGTCGTCCTTGCGTCCCCAAACCCAATATGACAGAGGCAAGCGAGCGAAATTAAAACCCCACTCAGCCATCGTGGCAAAGTCGAATTCGTCGAAAGCTCTTCCGTTGTATGGTCCTTCTGCGGTTCCAAATCGTCCCTGGAGATTAAAGCCGCGCCAGCGCGGAATACGTCGCGCGTCAATGTCAGTTTGCATGCTTTCGCCGATGACATCGCGAGCACCGGCGACCGTAACCGCGGAGGCAGTTAAACCTTTGATGAAGCCACGACGGTCCATTTTCAATTATCTTGTAGAAATTCAGCGACGGCTGCATTCACTTTCTGGTATTCGCATGACGGCGCGAGATGGCCGCAATCACTGTCCAACTCGAGCGTCTTGGCCTGCAGCAGGCGAGCGAAGTCCAGAGCGGGCGCCGGAGTAACTACGTGGTCCAACCTGGCGATGATTATGAAAACCTTTGCTCTTACCTCGTGTGCGGCCCGGTCCATCGAACCGCCGAAGACTTCCGATACGTCCAAAGCCATCATTGCCTGGGCTTGCCGTATCTTGTCGTTCGCATCAAAGCCGGCTTCTTGTTTGGCTTTTTTGAGCGCATCGAAAAACTGTTGGCGGGTGACGCGTTTGTTGTAGTTCTCTGGCGTCGTCAGCAGCAACTCGCCGAATTCATACTCGACCGCACGCGCCGGGTTCGTCGTGTAGTTGCCGTTATTCCAGTCGCGGTCGTTCACAATCGCATCAATCTGCGCCTGCCACAGCAGTAAATCGTAGCTAGCCAATCGCGGAGAACCGACGATCGGAATCGCCTTATCCATGAAATTCGGATAAGAAACCATCCATTCAAATGTCTGCATGCCGCCCATCGAGACACCGATTACCGCTTTTACATGATTAAGGTGCAGTACCTTCGTCAATAGCTCATGCTGGGAATCGACAGTGTCACGCAAGGTGAATTTGGGGAAGCGCATGCGCGGCTGCAGCTTGCTGTTCGAAGGCGACGAAGAGACGCCATTGCCCAGCGCGTCTATAGCAATCACGAAATACTTTTCGCTATTAACCAGCCTGCCCGGTCCGATGTTCGATCTTAGGTGTTCAGTTGTTCCCGAAGCCCAGGTGGGAAAGAGAATCGCATTCGACTTCTGCTCGTTGAGCGTGCCGAAAGTTCTATAGCCAACGCGACAGTCGCGAATCACTTCGCCGCTTCTCAGTTTGAAATCGCCGAGCGCAGCAAACTGCTGCTCCTGTGCGACGACTCCCATCGACAGGAGTTGAATTGAAAAACAGATCTGTGCGAGACGAATGGAAATTTTCCTCAACGTGCTACTTTTGAAATACGAGGTTATCCACCGCGACGGTGCCATGCTGTGGTACGCATTGATTGCAGTAGGCGCTGATACTAATGGCTGTCAGTCTCCTGAGCACCTCTTTAGTGTCGACCTTCTGTTCGACCCAGGAAGGTTGCGAAAGAGACTTCAACGGAATCAGATAAGTATTAAAACCGGGCTTTAACTTGAGTGGAATTTGGGGGAAGCCGTTGTCGAGATTGATTCCCTGGCCATGACTGATGAATTCCAAGCGCAGTCCTT
>WNGL01008915.1_pt1 | contig 24887 bp, 21 predicted proteins | sample 5400591 | NCBI WGS metagenome assembly WNGL01 (sample SAMN13153377, study PRJNA577476) | soil metagenome | isolation source: 80 cm soil or saprolite under Garry oak tree replicate 1 | place: USA:California | collected 2016-06-15 | reverse complement strand
CGTGCGGACCCATGAGCTGATCGGCCACGCTGACGCGGAAGGCGGTCGGCTCCTGGGCGGCCTCCTGGAGGTGGCCACGTGACCTTCGCGGCCAGGTGCGCGGGGTGCGCACGATGGGCGCGGACCTGGCGGTGGGTGGCCGGGCGCAGGCTTTGCCCGACGTGTGCGGCGATGGCACTCGACGGTCCTCGCCCGTCATCGCACACGGCGGCGAGCGTGTCCACGGGGACGGCCGGCGAGTTGCGGGAGCGGGAGCGCGTAGCGCTGGTGATGGCGGCCTCGGGCTGCGTGTCGGGCAGGCTGTCCGAGTGGCCGCTGTTGGCCAGAGCGTTCCGCGTCCTTGGGAAGCCGGCCGCGCCCTCCATGGGCATGGTGGAGATGAAGGCCCGGGCCCGGGAGTTGCTCGGTCGCCCGGACGTGGGGCGGCCCTCGTGAAACGGCCTTCCATCGTCGAGTTCGTGACCGACCCGCGTCTGCTGGGCCTGAGCCTGTCGCCGGCCCAGGAGACTTTGCTGCGCGCGATCTACGGCCTGGACCTGGGCCACCACGACCAGCTCGACCTGTGGCGGGCCTGCACGGGTCGTGAGCTGTACGCGGCCCAGCCCTTCGGTGAAGTCACGGTGCTCGCCGGGGCCCGGGCCGGGAAGGACTCGCGGATCGCGGCGCCGATCGTGTGCTTCGAGGCGCTGTTCGGTGGCCACGAAAAGCACCTGGCCCGGGGCGAGCGAGCGGTGATCCCGCTGGTGGCGCAGGACGCCAGAGCGACGAAGATCGCCTTCGGCTACGTGCGCGGTTACCTCACGGGCTCGAAGCTCCTGGCGTCGAGGGTCGAAGAGGTCCTGTCGCTGGAGATCGCGCTCACCAACCGGGTCGCGATCCAGTGCTTTCCCTGCACGCTGAAGTCCCTTCGCGGTTGGTCGGTGCCAGCGGGCGTCATGGACGAGCTGGGATTCTGGAGGCTGGAGGGCCAGGCGGACTCGGACGTGGAGGTGCAGGCTAGCATCCGAAGGGGCATGCTCTCGTTCGCGTCGCCCAGGCTCGTGAAGATCAGCACCCCCTACATGAAATCGGGCGTGCTCTTCGAGGACTTCAAGGCCGCGTTCGGCAAGGACGACGCGGACCGGCTGGTGTGGCGGGCCCCCTCGGTGCTCATGAACCCCAGCCTGAGAGCCGAGCGCCTGGAGCGGGAGCGCCGTCTCGACCCTTCCCGGTTCGCCCGTGAGTACGAGGCCGAGTTCGCCGAGGACCTCGACGCCTTCCTGCCGGCGGCCTGGGTGGACGCCGCGATCGTTCCCGGCCGCCATGAGTTACCCCCTCTCGACGGCGTGAGCTACTACGCGGCGGTCGACGCATCCGGTGGCGGGGCCGACGCCTTCACCCTCTCGATCGTGCACACGGAGGGCGAGGCGTCGTCTCGGCGCGTGGTTCAGGACGTGATGCGGGGCTGGCGCGGGAGCCGGTCGGGTTCGGTGGACTTGGAGGGGATCGTCGGGGAGATCGTGGAGGTGCTGCGCCCCTACCACGTCTGCACCGTGCGTGGTGATCGCTACTCAGCGGGCTGGGTGCGCCAGGCGTTCGAGAGGCACGCTGGCGTTACCTACGAGACGGCCGAGGACAAGAGCGCTGCCTATATCGTGCTGGAACCGCTCTTCGCCCAGGGGCGGGTCGAGGTCCTCGATCATCCCCAGCTTGTGCGCGAGCTGAAGAACCTGGAGCGCCGGCCCCGGCCCGGCGGAAAGGTCGTCGTGGATCATCCGCATGGGCAACACGACGACCACGCGAACGCGCTCGCCCTCGCGGCAGCCGCGGCGACCAAGAGCGAGGGGGCGTGGCCCGAGGACGTGGGCCCGTTCAGCGTCGGCTCGCGGACGAGCCCTTGGAACGTCGGCGGCCCGAGCATCGACCTCGACAGCGGCGAGCGCGTGACACGCGTCGGTGACATCAACTTCATCGGAGCGGTGCCGGCGGACGGACCGTCATTAGGACGCAGCTCTCGTTCGCGTTGGCGAATGGGATAGAGCCGACGGCCACGGTCCTGGCCCCGCCGGAGTAGGTGGTAAGGTTTTCTCGTGGAGGGCGCATGAAGAGGGCGACGAGGGCGACGACGAAGCGGCCGGCCGAGGCAAGGCCGGCACCGCAGAACGAGGTCGATAGGGCCGAGGGCACGCTGACCGCCGCTCGGGCCGCCCTCCACGAGCAGGAGGAAAGGCTCGCGGCCACGCGCCCGAAGATCCTCGAGACGCAAGAGGAGCGTCGCGAAGCGGTGCTGGCGGGCGACGAGGCGCGGTCTTCCAAGCTCCGCGCCAGCATCGCGACCCTCACAGCCGAGGCCGAGGACCTGGAGAAGGTCGTCCTCCCCACGATGAGGAAGCGGGTCGAGGACTGCCGGGCAGCGCTGACGAAGGCGGCCATCGCAGCCATGGACGAGATGCTCGTCGACCTGGACGCGCAGACAGCGGCGGCCCTCGCGGCGTTCATGGCGACGCCCCGCGCCGAGGAAGCGCACACGGCGGCCAGGCTCTACCGCGAGGCTTACTCGTTGGGGCACGACCTCCTCAGCGTCACCGGCGCCATGAAGCACCGCCGCACGTGGTCGGTGGGCCTGTTCCGCCGCTTCGCCGAGGTCGATCCCGCGCTCCGCGCGGCGAAGCCGGTGGTCGATCAGCCCTGGGCGCACCTGCTCAAGCTCGCGCGGGGCCAGGAAGGAGTGGCCGCATGAGCGCGTCGGCCGCCGAGGACCAGGCCCGCCAGCAGGCCCTCCGCACACGCGAGCAGTTGCTGGAGGAGATCGTGCGCCAGGCCCGGGAGCGCTTCCCCCGCCTGAAGCTGGAGGAGGCGATCGCCGAGTACCTGAAGACGCGCGAAGGGGCAGCGCTCCACGCACGGTGGCTGAGCGCGCCGAACGCTCCCACGACGACCACGAAGGGAAAAGTCATGAACCAAGACGAGGTGTTCGACAAGATCCGGAGGCGGGCGAAGGAGGAGGCCCCGCACCTGAGCGAGGCCGAGGCGGTGACGCGCTTCATCTCGGGGACCGACGAGGGCCGCAAGCTCCACCAGCAGTACCTCGCGGCCAGTCCGGCCAAAAGACCCTCGGGGACGCCCTCGCTCACATCCATCACCATCACGCACCCGATGGAGGGGCTCTCGAAGGTCTTCCATGACCGCCCCGAGCTCCATGCGACCTACCGCGGACAGTTCAGCGACGCCCCCCTCATGGCGCAGGCCCAGGTGATGGCGGAAGCGGAGGCGGCACCCGTGGTCGCGCTTCTCGAACGCGACGGCCTCACCGCGGGGCAGGCCGTGATGAAGGCCGCCGAGTTGATCCCGGGGTGGTACGAGGTGCGCCGCGAGCTGCTCAACGCCGCCTCGACCGGCCCGGCCGTCGCGTGGCGACTGCTGAAGGACGGCCACCCCGACCGCCTCCGACGCGTCGAGGTCCTGGCCGACGCGGCGGAGCGCCACGTCAGGAAGGGGAGCAGCTCGACCTTCGAGAAGGCCCTCCGTGACGTCTTGGCCGCCCACGTCGAGGTCGAGGAGGACGCCCCGGCCAGCAACGGCGACGACGAGGGCCGCGAGTGCGCGAGCTGCGGCCTGTTCACCCTCCACAGGGCTGCGAAGGTCTGCGGCGATTGTGGGGGGAAGCTCCGCGCGGTCGGCACGCAGCCGGCCGCGTAGCAGGAAGGACGCTGGGGCGCCGTCGACTTCCGGAGCCCCGGCAGTCGGGCCACGACGCTCCGTAAGCGCGGATGTCGCCGTGGGGCGCGCGGGGGCGTAGTACCCTCCTCGCGCCGCTCGTGTTCAGCGCGCCGGCCCTGAAGGATCGTCGAGCCCCTTCAGGTCCGTGGCCGCTCTCATCGGCAGGCGGTCGCCGGCGCGCGGCGCGGGTTCTCCCGCTAAACGTGAGGCTGCGCCGGGAAGTCGCGGTCCACGCCGGGAGAGAACCGGGCGACCCCCGGGTCCTTTTGTGGAGTAGGATCAGGTCGAATGGTGGCGAGGGCCGATTGGGCCGGCCTCCTGAGCGGCCAGAGAGTTGGGACCGCCGAGGTGGCTCTCAAGGCCCCCCTGATCCAGAGCACGGCGGGAGGATCAGGCGCCTTCCTTGGGCTGGCGGACAACCACCACCGCTACTGGATCAAGCCGCTGAACAACCTCCAGGGGCAACGGGTCCCTGCCATCGAGCAGATCGTGGGACGCGTCGGTGCGCTGATTGGCGCAGCGATCTGCGAGGTGAAGACCATCTCGATCGGGCGGGAGTTGGAAGGATGGGAGTTCCGGCCAGGGCGTCAACTTGAGGCAGGAGTCGCACACGCATCGCGGCACGTAGAGGAAGTCGGGGAGACGAGGGTGCTCGATCACCGCGTCGACGACGACAACCCGCAGCGGCATCTGTCGCTGGCCGCCTTGCACGACTGGTGCTGGGGTAGTGACACACAGGGGCTCCTCGCGCTGAACGACGAATTCCGCTTCTACAGCCACGACCACGGATGCTATCTGCCACCAGAGGGCCCCGATTGGACGATTGAGGCGCTCGAAGCGGCGGTGGACGCGCCGCATGAGCTGGCGATGAGTCGGGAGGCGATCACACGGCCTTTGGTCGAGGGGATGGCTGCTAGGCTGGAGGCCGTCACGCGGGAGCAACTACGCGGGGCGCTCGTTGCGATTCCCAGCGGGTGGCCCGTAACAGATCAAGAGCTTGAATGCGTGGGTTTCTTCCTTGAGCGGCGTGCGCCAGCAGTCGCCGCTCGCTTGAGGCTGTGCCTCGGAGGACAACCATGAGGTACGTCTATAGTGTCGTGCGATTCGTTCCTGACCCCATAAGGGGGGAGTTCGTGAACGTGGGTGCAATCGTCGGTAGCGACGAGTCCTCAGAGTGGGCCGTCAGGACGATCGAGAACCAGAAGCGGGCGCGATCCATCGACGACAAGGGCGTGCTGGCGCAGTTTCTGAGCTTCATTGACGACGTAGGTCGCAAGCTCGACGTGTACACGGACTCGATCGAGCAGGGGGTAGAGCCAGGCTTCGTCGTTTCTGAGAGTTGGCTGCGTCGGCTCTGGGAAGAATCCCGCAACGTCGTGCAGCTCTCTCTGCCGACTCCGGTCATAGCCGACAGTCTCCAGGAGGTGGCCGACCTCCTGTTCGACCAGTTCATCTTGGAGCCCGAGTCGAGGCGGTTCCCTTTCCGCAAGAAACACACCGCGCTCGCGGCCGTCCGTAGAGCCTACGCCGCGAGCGGTCTCTACCGTGGCACTCACTTCGCGGAGGGCTCCCTCGTGCGAGGGGCCCATCACAAGGAGCGCTTCGACTTCGTCGTCGCTAACGGGGATGCCCTCCAGCTCGCGCATGCATGGTCATTTCAAGTCCCCGGGCAGGAAGACCTCGCCGAGAGCATCAAGGCGTGGGCTTGGACGGTGCGGGACATCCGCGGTAACGGTGGTGATGCGCTCGCTGACAACCGGCGCGTCGTAGTGCCACGCGGGGTCGACGTGCAGGTCGTGTACGTTGAGCCCGCGGCGGGTGGCCCGACCGCTGTCCTCGAAGAGGCGCTTAGTGCGTTCCGGGAGCTGACCGTGACCGCCCTGCCTGTCGGCGAGGCTCCGCGAGTCGGCGCTCGCGCTTTGGAGCTGCTCGGGCCGGGCCTATAAGCCCGTCGCCTAAGAGTCCTCGGACTTCTTCTCCTCGGTCGGGCCCTCCTCTGACGAGGAGGGCGACGGCTTTATCTCCTGCTGCTCCCTCATGAGCCGGGCGTATTCCAGCGCCGCTTTTTGAAGCTCTTCAGTCCTGCGCTTTTCCTCAAAGGTCCGACCCAGCACCCGCGCAAGGGGGCTGAGGCTGAGCGGGTCCTGCTCCTGGTGTTGTTCAATGGCTCTGAGCTTCGTCGAACGCGGCTCCCCGTAGAGGCCCCGCAAGAGAGCATCCGCCGCTGCCCGCCTCTGATCCCGCTGAGCAAAATCGCGGACGAGTCCGAGGATCTCGTCGAGCACTTCGCTATCACCCCGCCCCTTGGGTGGTCCAACAGGCCCAGGTCCGACGTTCTGGAGTGTCGGATGGAGCTTCGTTGGCCACACGAGACCGAAGTGATCCTCCAAATCCCTATCGCTGATCCCGCGCTCCCCCTCGGGCAGCGCCCTGTACAGGGACCGCACCATCTTGAGGTTGTGTTCCCGGTCGAGGGCAGAGGTGACACCCTGGAAGATCGACAGCGGGGGCTTCAGGTCGCGGATGGGCAGGTCGAGGAGGTAGGGGATGACCAAAGACCCCGTTCGGGACTTCGCGACTGCACCCGCCTCGAAAAGCACCCAGCGGTCGTCCTGGTTCTCTGGCGTCAGGCACAGGATCGCCGCTTGGGCCTCGTCCAGGCGTGCGGCGATCTCCCCCTCCCATGGTTTACCCGTGGCGATGTCCACCTCACTCATCCAGGGCTTGAAGGCGTTGCAAATGAACGTGAGGGACTCGCGGAGGGAGCGGGCGACCCGCTTGCTGCGTTCGCCACTCCATGCCAGGAAGATCAGCTTGCCCTGCTCCTTCTGGAGCGATGCCGGACGCCGCTGTCGTCCCGCCGCGGGCCGGGGACGCTTCTTCGATTTCACTTGGCCCTCCCTTCGGCGCGCGAGGAGGCTCGCGGGCCCGGAGCGTTAACGTCGGCCGGTGAGGCTTCGTTTGCCGGCGAGGCTCCGGCGCCGAGCCGGCTTCCGCACACTATGCGACCTGGCGAGCCCTCGCTTCGGTGACCCCGACGTAGGCGCCTTCTTTCTCCCTGGCGCTGCGGGATCGTATCGGTGGCCGCACGCCGGGCACCTCGAATCGAACGGTGCCGGCCCTTCTTCGGTCGTGTAGCTGTATTCCATCTCGCATTGGGGGCACTCTACAGTGTGCCTGTAGCCCCCCTTGATCTTCTCGACCTTCTCCACCACTTCACCTCCTGCTGCCAAGCCCGGTCGGGCGTGAGGTCTGCACCTCTCACAGGCGCAGCGGATCTTGGAAACGCGATGTATGAGTCGGACGAGACGCGAGCGGGACGCCCACGGCCTGAGTGGGTCGAACCCAAGGCCGGGAGCGCCCACCGCGGCGAAGCATGCCTTCAAGAAGTCGGCCTCGACGACGACGCGGCGGTCTTCGCTCGATCTCCGATAGTAGCGGCTGAAAACGTCATGTAGCTTGAAGGCAAGCCACTCGCGAGCCTTCTGCGTGGGACCGTGGCGGCTCTCCTCGCGGCGCAGTCGCGCTCGAACCTTGCCCGTCGCTCGAAGATAGTCTGGCAGGCTCTCGCTCGTGACCTCTCGATCAAAGGGGAAGCCCGCGAGATGCAGATCCCAATCGAGGCCCTGGTCCTCCCCGCCCCGCATGGCGTCGGGCAGCTCTGGCCTCCCGGCCCTAGCTTCGGCGATGAGCTGTTCGAGCTGGGCAAGCTTATGGGCAGCGCGAGGCGTGTTGTCCAGCGCACGCGCCATGCTTGTGTAGGCCGACAGCTCCTCGCGAACCTCCTCCAGCATCTCCTCTTCTTTCCGGAAAGACCCGCATTCAAGGATGCCCGTAGCAGCCTCCGGTGGAAGCTGCCACGAGTGCTCTGTGCGGTAGGTCGGGTCCCAGGCGAGTTTCGGTCGGATGCGGCGCATGCCCCTTTAACTGTCACCAAGATTACCACCCCCTCTAGTAGAGTCCGGTCCGTTCTGGAGCGGGACGGTGGAGGAAACATGATCGACCGGTTGCTGAGGGACGAAGAGGCCGGGGGGCTCGCCGGCGTGTCCGCGGAGACTTGGCGGAAACTGCGCGCCAAGGGCGCGGTCAAGTTCGTGCGCGTGGGCAGGCGCGCTGCCCGCACGCCTGAGAGCGAAGTGGCCCGCTTTCTCCGCGGGCTCCGCAAGGTCCAGCCGAAGCCGGCTGCCTAAAGATGACTTCGCCCCGGCCCTGGGCGGGAAACCAGGGGGCCGAGGCGATGGGGTCAGCGTCGAGGTCGTGGATGCCGATCTCGACGACGAGCTGGCCGTCCTGCTGGCCCGCGCCCTCCATCGTGCGCGCGGCTTGTGGAAGGGGGAGGCGTGAGCGGCCCCGCGGCCACCCTGCTCCCCCGCCTCCAGGGCGTGAAGGCCAACGGCTCCGGCTGGACCGCACGGTGCCCAGCCCACGACGACCAGCACGCTAGCCTCTCAATCGCGATCGGGAACGATGGACGCCTGCTCGTCAAGTGCCACGTCGGGTGCACGGGCGCGGCCATCCTCACCGCCACCGGGCTCAACTGGAAGGACCTCTTTCCCCGCCCGGAGCCGGCGACCGCGACCGGCGATCCCGCAAGCACCAAGGTCTACGAGGTCCGCGACGCGGACGGGCACCTGGTCGCGGAGCACGTTCGCGAGGACCGGCCCGAGGGGAAGCGGTTCTGGTGGCGCCGCTCGGGCGGGGTGCGCGGCTTGGGGGGGATCCCGGTGCGCGATCTCCCCTTGTTCGGGTCGGAGCTGCTCCGCGACCGGCCGCAAGATCCAGTTGTCGTGGTGGAGGGGGAGAAGGCGACCCAGGCCGCCCGGAGGTTCGAGCTGCTGGCGGTGGGCACTGTGACAGGCGCGGCAGGATGCCCCTCGCCGAAGGCGTTGGAGCAGCTCCGGGGCCGAACCATAGTTCTCTGGCCGGACAACGACACGCCCGGACTCGACCACATGCGCCGGCTCGCCGTGGCACTCAAGGAGATCGCGGCCTCGGTCCGGACCGCCTCCTGGCCGGCGGGGACGCCCGAGGGTCACGACGCCGCCGACCTCCTGGCCGCCGGCAAGAACACGGAGGACGTCCTGGTGCTCCTCGGGCTGCACCCGGACGCGCCCGCCGCCGAACGGGAATCGGAGCCTGCGACGCCTAGCGGCCTTCGGCTGCTCCGACCGCTCTCCGCGGCGGCCATCTTCACCGACGAGTCCTTGGGCACCAGGCGTTGGATGTGGGCCGACTACATCCCGGAGGGCAGCCTGGTTCTGCTCGCTGGCTTCATGAAGACCGGCAAGACCACGCTGGTCTACTCGCTCGTCGGAGCCGCGGTGTATGGCCGTACCTTCCTGGGCCGGGACACCACGAAGACCGGTGCCCTGGTCCTCGCCGTCGAGGAGCATCTGCGGGACGTGCGGAGACACCTGCAAGCGGCCGGCATCGGGCCCGACGCCCCGGTCTACGTCCACGTGGGGATGCTGCCCGCCACGCAGGAGGGCCTCGAGGAGGTGCGGGCCTTCATGGCTGAGAGGAGCCTCGGGCTGCTCGTGGTGGACACGCTGACGCGCTTCTGGGGCGTCCGCGACGAGAACGACAACTCCGAGGTCATTGCCGCCCTGGGACCCCTGCTGGACCTGGCGCACACCGTGGGCATCACGGTGCTGCTGGTTCATCACGCGGGCAAGAACGAGGAGGAGGAGTCGACCGGCCGTGAGATCCGGGGAGCCTCGGGCACCTTCGGCATGGTGGACCAGGCGCTCATCCTCAAGCGCGTCCGGGGTGGTGCGCCTACGGCACGGTCGCTTCGAGCCCTGGGGCGCTACCCCGAGACTCCCCGCGAGGTCATCCTCGACTTCGACGAGGAGACCGCCACCTTCACGGTGATCGAGTCGAAGGGCAAGACCGTGGACGAGCGACGGGAGGTTCGCGCCCGGAAGCTGGTGGGCTACGTAGCCGAGAACCCCGGGTGCTCGCGCCGCGACGCCGTAGTGGGAGCCAAGGTGAACCGCCAGGAGGGCTACGCGGTCCTTGGGTGGCTCCTCCAGGAGGCCCGCATCGCGGAGCGGGACGGCGGCCTGCACGTGGCGCCCGGAAGTGGTTCCGGACCCTTACGGAACCACTCGGAACCACCGGAACCGGTTCCGGGTTCCGGTGCCCCCTATAGGGGGGGCACCCGGAACCACCCGGAGGAACCAGGCGAGCTTGCGGAACCGGCCGGAACCAGCGGGCCAGGTCGGGCGCCCGCGGAGGAGGTCTAGATGGCGCTGAGGAAGATCGGGGCCCTCTGGCGAGGGAAGGAAGGCTCAAAGGCGGTGCTCTCCGGGAGCATCGAGCTGCTCGGGGAGCCGATCCGGATCATGGTCTTCAAGGCCGAGAAGAAGGCGGGCAAGGGGCCCGACTACACCATCTGCCGCGCGCTCGAGGACGAGAAGCCCTCGGGGGCTCAAGGCCCGACCACGGACGACGACACGCCCCTTTAGGTGGTGGTGCAGGTGATCCAGCCGGGTATCTTCGACCAGCTCGACGAGGCCATCCGCGTTGCCCCGCCCGAGGAGCGCCCCGGCCTCGTGGTCGCCCTGGCCGCCCGGCTGGCTCAGCTCGGGGCCGGGCTCGCGGCGCCGACGTCCTCCGGGAACGGCCGGCCGGCCGAGGCCGACGAGAACCTCTCGACCAAGCAGGCGGCGCGGCGGCTCGGGATGTCGGCGGACTACCTCTACCGCCACGCCGACAAGCTGCCCTTCACCGTCAAGATCGGCCGGCGGGTCCTGTTCTCCGCTCGCGGCCTGGAGAAATGGAACCGGCAGCGGACGGGACAAAGAGCTTGACATATAGATATCCAGACCGGCATACTCTTGACCATGCCAACCAAATCGAAGAAGGAGAAGCCCATGGTCAAGATGGCCAAGACGAGCTTGGCGCTTCCCGCCGATCTGTGGACGGCGGCTCGCATTCGGGCGCTTCAGGAGGGCGTCGACGCCCAGGACCTCGTGGCCCGCGCCCTGGAGGCGTACCTCAAGAGGGGTCTGCCCGCGTCATCGCACCACGCTCGCAAGGGACGTGCGCGATGAGGGGCGACGGGCGGGTGTTCCAGCGTGGGTCCGCATGGTGGATCTCCTACTACGCCCCCAAGGACGGGAAGAGCGTGGAGCGCCGCGAGCCGGCGATGGTAGAGGATCACGGCGTGCCGAGACCCGCGAGGACGAAGACGGAGGCCCTGCGCCTCCTGAAGAAGCGGCGCGACGAGATCGGGGCACACCGAGTCGGGGCGCGTCAGTTCAAGGGGCCGGAGCAGGAGCGCATCGACTTTACCGATCTGCTCGCGGCGATGGAGAAGGACTACCAGACGCGGCGGCTCGCGTCGCTGCCGCAACTCCGGTCGCATCTGGTTCACGTTCGGGTCTTCTTCGACGGCTACAAGGCCCTGGCCGTAGACGCGGACGAGGTGCGCCGGTTCATCGCCGACCGACGCAAGGACGGAGCCGCCGAAGCGAGCATCCAGAGAGAGCTGGAGGCCATTCGCCGCGCCTTCTCGCTCGCCGCCGAGGACCGCAAGCTGACCTTCACGCCCGTGATCCCCACGCTGAACATCGGCGAGACGAACGCCCGGCAGGGCTTTGTGGCGGGGGCCGACTTCGAGGCGCTCGTCTCGCATCTCGGCGAGTATCGCGGACGCGGAAAGGACAAGCACTACGTTCCTGATGCGGACCTCCAGGACTTCGCCCGCTGGGCCTTCTGGACGGGGATGCGCAAGGGCGAGATCGGCAAGCTCACCTGGGAGGCATTCGACCGCGAGTCGTGGACGATCACGCTTCCCGCGCCGGCCGCGAAGACGAGGAAGGCCCGCATGCTCGCCTTGGAGGGGCCGCTGCGGGAGATCATCGAACGCAGGATCACGGCCCGCCGGTTGGACGTGCCGTTGATCTTCCACCGCGCCGGGGAGCGGATGCTGGAATTCCGGAAGGCGTGGGCGACGGCGACGAAGAGGGCCGGACTCACCGGGGTCCTGTTCCACGACCTGCGGCGCAGCGCGATCAGGAACATGGTCCGGGCCGGTGTCGATCCCGCCGTAGCCATGAAGATCAGCGGTCACCGCACCAGGGCCGTGTTCGACCGCTACAGCATCCTCAACGACGCCGACCTCCGCGACGCGATGACCAAGACCAACGAGTACGTGTCGGCGCTGCCGAAGGAGCGGAAGATGGCCGCCCTCGCGGCCGAGGGCGGGCTCACGTGAGAACACGGACAGAACACGGACAAACTGCACAGAAAAGCAGCAAAACGTCGAGAGCCCCTCTCGGGGCCCTCGGCTGCTTCTCTATGATCTGGCTTGGATTATGGCTGGTAGCGGGGGCGGGATTTGAACCCGCGACCTTTGGGTTATGAGCCCAACGAGCTACCTGGCTGCTCTACCCCGCGTCAAATAACCTGGGAAGAATAGCAGCGCGGTAGCGGCCTGTCAATCGTTTCGGGGTCCGACCTCGCCGCCTCGGACGCGTCACCCGCGCTCGAGCGAAACCTTCAGGTCGACCTCGCCGACGCCGATGGTGTCCCCGTCGGCGAGCCGCGCGAGCTTCGTGACTTCCTGCCCGTTGTGCCGGGTGCCGTTCGCCCCGCCCTGATCTTGCAGGAAGACGCTGCCGCGGTCGTCGCTCAGGATGAGCCGCGCGTGCTTCCGCGATACCGTCGGGTGCTCCACGCGGAGCGCCGCCTCGCGGCTGCGGCCCAGGTCGTACTCGCCGGGCTGGGTCACCAGCAGGTTCAAGCCCGGACCCGTGAGCCGGACGCCCGCGATCGGCCCCGACGCCATAGCGGCGGGCCCGGCGGGCTTGACGGCCGCCGGGGGCGCGGCTGCGGAAGGGGCGGCCGCAGGAGGGGCGACCACGGGAGCGGGCTTCGGAACCGAGAGTGGGGCGGGAGCGGGCGGCACCACCCGCGGCACCACGGCTGGCGTGGCAGCGGGGGGGGCCGAAGGAATGGGAGGCGCGGCGGGCTTGGGGGGGGAAGCCGCCGCCAGGGCCGCAGGCGTCGGTGCGGCGGCCGGGGTGGGAGCCGCCGGAGCAGGAGCGATCGCAGCGGCCGGCTTGGCGGGAGCGGCAGGAGCGGCCGCCTTGGCCGGAGGAGCCGCCGGCCTGGCGGGAGGGGCGGGCTTCCCGGCCGGCGGCTTCTTCGATTTGTCCGACTCCTCCCGTCGGGCCTGGTTCTCGCTATCCCGCTCCTCGAGCCGCCGACGCAGCTCGGCCAGCTCGCTGCGCTCCTCGTCCGACCAGTCGAAGCGCGTTTTCCACTCGGCCGAGAAGCGCGGCTTGGCCGCCCCGGCCGCCCCCGCGATGCCGGCCGCGGAATGCCGGCCCGAAGCCGACGTCACCTCGCCCATCTCGACCACGACCTTGTAGGATTCCACCCCGGCCAGCGAGACCGTGTCGCCGTCCTTGAGGAAGGCTTCCGTGACCTTCGCGCCGTTCACGAAGGTCCCGTTGGCGGACCCCAGGTCCTGGAGGACGAGCTGCCCGCGGGTGCGCTCGATCCGGGCGTGCACCCGCGACGAGGTTGTTCGAAGGGGCGCGGCCGAGCGTGATCTCTCCCAGGGCGATCTCGTAGGGCGCAGCGCCCCCGCCTTCGCGGACGAGGGCAGCGCGCACGATCGCCTGGACCTTCTGTACCTCGACCGCGGCCCTCAGAACGAAGACCAGATCCAACGCCCTCCCGAGCGTGATGACGTCGAGGTGGCGCAGCCGGTCGCGGGTCACCGCCAGGCCGTTCAGGAAGGTGCCGTTCGTGCTCTTCAGGTCTTCGACCCAATAGTCCTTGCCGTCGAAGCGTATCCGGGCGTGGTTGCGCGAGACTCCCTCCACCGGCACCGCCACCGCGTTGCCCTGGTCGCGCCCGATGAACGCGTCCGCCCCGAGCTTGAACGAGAGGGTCACCCCGGCGCGGACGCGGCAAAAGAGCTGGCCGTTCATGCCCTGGCCCGTCATGGCATGGCTCCCGGATGGTAATGGTGGCAGGACTGGCAGTCCTGGCGGACGCTGCGGGGACGATGGCACTCCTGGCAGCTCTCGACTCCCTTGAAGTTCAGCTCGGTCGCGCGCTTGCTCTTCTCCACCCCGGCGTGGCAGCGCGCGCAATCGGCCTGCAGCAGGTGCGGGGCGTGGACAAAGGTCGCGCGGACGAGCACGGGCCGGGCGGGACGCACGGCGAGCATCTCCGGCCCCTTCAGGACATGGCACTTCTGGCAGGCCGCAGCCAGGACGCCCAGGGCCGCCAGCCGGCCGGCCTTCGCCTCTCCCGAGAGGGCCGGGCTCCCGGGCGCGATCTCCCCGAGGTCCTTCAGTCTCCGCCGGGTCTCCGCGAGGGCGTCCCGGATCGCCCTCTGCTCGGCCACCAGCAGGGCGGCCGAGGGCGAGGTGACGCCCGCCTGCCGGAGCGCGATCTCGTCTCGCACACGCGCGCGCTCGGCCAGTCGCTGGTCGCGCACGCGGGTGAGCATCTCCAGCCCGGCCTCGCCGGCGGTGAGGGCGAGCAGCCGGCGGCGCAGGTCTTCCGCCCTCGGCTTGAGCGCGGGGTCGGCCCCTTCCACGGCGTCGAGCAGGGCGAGGATCTCCTTCTTCCGCGCCTCGACCTCCTCGGCCGGCAGCACGGCGGGCACCGCGGCCACGCCCTTCAGCGCCTCGACCTCGCTCCGCAGGCGGCCGGCGTCGGCCCGGGCGGTGGCGTCTCCCGACCGGGCGACCGCGCCCACCACCTCGTCGAGCCGCGCCAGCCCGGCCGGCGGGTCGGCCCCCCCCCCTTGGGCCGCGATGCGGGCCTCGGCGCCCTTGATCTCGCTGTCGAGGGCCGCCTCACGCACCTTGAGCCCCTCCGCATCGAGACCGGCCAGCGGCGCCGAAAGGGAGAGCTTGCGAAGGAGCTGGCTCTGCCGCGCGAGCAGAGCACCCCGTTCGGCCGCGTAGCCCTCGGGGTCGACCTCGCGCCGCATCTTGCGGAGGTTGGCCAGCACCCAATCGTCCTTGTGGCGGACGAAGGTCTTGTTGACGCGACCGCGGCTGGTCTCGAACTCGTCCAGCCGGAAGTTGACCTGGCCCTGGGCGGCGAGGACGTCGGGAGCGATCAGCTCGGCCTGCGCGATCGGCTCCACCATCCCCACGGAGCCCTCCTTCGCGTGGCAGGAAGCGCAGTGTTGCTCGAAGGAGATCGCCACCAGGTCGCGACCCCCACCCGAGGACTCGTGGCACTTGAGGCAGCTGTCCTTCTCGGCCACGCCCTGCTTGGCGAACTCCGCCACGTGCTTGTCGTGGGGGAACTCGATCCCCGGCGCCTCGGTGGAGTGGTTGCGCAGGACCGCGAACTGCGGGTGCGCGGAGAAGCTGCGGAAGTGGCACTGGCGGCAATGGCCCTCGTCCACGCGCGTGATGGGCGCGCGGCGGCCGTGGTGATCGATGTGGCAGCGCGCGCAGTCGACCCGGGGAGCGGCGGCGGCCTTCTTGGGGTCGCCGCTGCCGAAAAGGACGTGGGCCGCATTGTTGAGCCGGCCCGCGCCCGCGGGGTCGTGGCAGCGCTGGCAGCGCACGTCGGACACTCCCGCCCGCGAGGTATGGCACTCCTCGCAGCGAGCCTCGATGTTGGCGTGCTGGCCGATCACCGCCCCTGGGGCGACGGGCGTGCGGAAGCCGACCCCCCAGGACAGGAGGAGCAGGACGAGGGCCGCCCCCCCGAGGACAAGAGCAGGCCCGAGGAAGCCCCACTGCTTGCGGAGGGGCGGGTAGTGGTCGCTCTTCCCGGGGGTTCCCCAACGGACCTGTCGGGCCATCTAGTCGTCGGCCCCCCACCCTATCCCTACGACACATCGGAACGCGTCGGAGTCGGCGCTGGCTGGACCGTCAGCGCTGCATTCCGATGTGTCGCCCCACGTCGGGGGAGGGGAACGCCGCGGCGAGATCGGCGCCGCCATTAGTACCAAATCCACGTGAGAACGTGGATCACGAGCAGGCCCATGAGCAGCCCCGCCGCGGGGACGTGCAGCCAGAGCCACTGCCGCAGGATCCGCTGGAGGCTGTACTGGGCGTCGAGCTCCATCTTTTCGACGTAGATGCTCATCAGGTCCTCGACCTTGCCCTTCTCCTCGGCTTGCGAGAAGCCCACCATGCGCCGGAGGGGCTCGAGGGCCCGCTCGCGCCCGCCCCGCACGTCCAGGAGGAAGCCCCACGAGGGAGCCAGCCGGGCGAGCCGGTCCCGAACCTCCGTGCGGTAGAAGCGGTCCAGCACGTCGCTGGCTTCCGCCATCAACGCGTCGGCTTCGGCGACGAGCCGCTCCACCAGGCCCGGGATCCGTTCGTAGAGGGCCTCCACCTGGAGGCCCTCCGCGAGGGCCGCCGGGATCCACTTCTGGAGCCAGACCCCGAGGAGGCCGGTGAGGGTGGTCCAGACCGAGAGCAAGAACAGCCACCAGCCGAATCCGCCCCTCGGCCAGGACAGGCCGGCGTGGATCACGACCGCGAGCAGGGCTACCAGCCCCAGGTAGACGTGGGCCTGGATCCAGTTCTGCGCCGTGAACAGGGGTCGGGCGGCGGGACGACGCGTCGGGTACGACATCTCGAAGACGAAGGCGAGGGCGGCGAAGATGCCGAAGGCGAGGCCGAGGCCCCGCTTGGGGCTCCAGGGGCCCAGGTAACCGGCCGCCGCGTACACGAGGAGGAGGGCGGCGCTCACCCCCAGGGTGGCGTGGAAGTTCCGGGGCTGCTTGGGCCGGAGGACCTGGCCGACCTTCACCGTCGGGCTGCCTTCATGTCAGCGGAGGGTGTGGATCACCTGGTCCATGTCCTTGAAAGACACGCGCACCGCGGAGCCGTGGGGGCACATCTGGACGCAAGCCGGACCCTCCGGCCGGCCGAAGCAGAGGTCGCACTTGGAGGCCAGCTCGACGGGTTTGCCGTCGGGACGCCGCTCGTCCATCTCGACCATCGTTATATTCCCCCACGGACAGCGGGTGGCGCAGTTGCCGCAGCCGATGCAGGTGGCGGGATTGATCTGCACCTCGAGGGTTCCCACCGCCCGGGTAATCGCCCCCGTCGGGCAGTCCATCATGCAGACGGGGTCGGTGCACTGGTAGCAGGCGGTGGGCACCAGCCAGTTGCGGTAACGCTCCCCTTCGCGGATGAAACGGGGCTGGCCCTCGTGGGCGTTCGCGCAGCCCCGCACGCATTCGTCGCAGCGCGTGCAGGTCGAGAGGTCGATCAGGAGGACGCTCTCGCCGTGGATGAGCCCGGTGTCCATGGCCATCTGGAGGTACTCGGAGGAGACGGGGTTGCGGGTGGCCACCCCGCGCAGCTTGAGCCGCGCCACCATCTCCCGCCACAGCTCCTCCTCGATGGTGGGGAAACCGGCCAGTATCTTCTTGAGGTCGTCCTTGGCCAGCTTCACGAGCTCGACGTGCTCGAGGGCCTGCAGGCTGAAGGGCCAGACCTCGTCCAGCACCAGGGCGGCTTCCCCCGCGAAGTCGCCGGTGCGCAGGTACGTCACCGCGAGGTCGACGGTTCCCGCCGCCACGCTGACCTTCACGTAGCCGCCGCGCACGAGGTAGAAGGCCTCGGCCGGGCTCCCCTCCTCGACGATGCGCTGGCCGGGCTCGAAGGAGACCAGCTCCGCCTTCTGCTTGATGGTCTCGATCACCCGCTCGTCGACGTCGGCGAAGAGGGCCACGCTGCGCAGGTGGCGGGCGAGGGTCCGCTCACGGTAGCGGGAGTCGAGGAACTTCTTGAATTCCTTGGAGGAGGCGGACAGCATCCGGAGGCCGGGGAGCCGGATCTGGAGCAGGCGGAGCGGCGTCTCGGCGCGGACCGTGGCCGAGACCGGGTAGCGGGAGAGCGCGCTGATCTCGCCGAAGATCTCGCCCGGCCCGAGGATCGTGCGTCCGCCGGGCACCATCTCCGCGGGAAACGCGGAGAGGACGACGGTGGACGACGTGCCCGCCCCGCGGCCGACCATGGTCTCCGACCCGGGCCGGGCGCCCGGCCGCTGGGCGGTGGGCACGTGGGCGCCTCCGCGCACCTTTGGCCTGGAGCCCGCCTCCGCGTCCGCCACCGCCTTCTTGAGCACCACCTCCGCCGAACCCTCCACGATGTAGTAGGCCGAATCGCCGTAGTCGCCCTCACGCAACACCTCGTCCTGGGGAGAATACGAGCAAAGGTGGATGTATTTCCGGACCTTCTCGATGACCTTGTCCCGGGCCTTCTCCGGGATGCCCGAGAACAGGGGCAGGCTGCGGAGCTGCTCGACCTCCGCCGGCACCATGAGCTGAAGCCGGCGCTCGTAGCGTTCGCGCAGCGCCGCCTTGTCCACCGCCACGCTCATTCCGGCCTCCGGAGCGCCTCGAGGGCGAGGGCGAGGGCTTCGTCCTGGAGGCGCAGCAGCTCGCCGTCCGGCCCCTTGAACTCGATCGGCCGGGAGGGCGCGGGAGCGTCCTTGGCGCGGGCGCCCGCCCGGAGCATCTTGTCCAGGAGCACCGCGCCCTTGCCCCGCGCCTCCGCGATCTCGGCCGCCTTCGTCCGGGTCGCGCTCCTGGCCGGCGCCGGAGCTCCCGCCACCACGGTGGGCGTCAGGTTCGCCGGCACCGGCCTCTCTTCGGCGATGGACGGCGGGACCGCGGGCTCGGGACGCGGGCGGCGAGGCGCCGGGCGCGCCGCGGGGCCCGGAGCGGCCGGCGGCTGCCCGGCCGCCGGTTCCGGGACGTAGTCCGCCGGCAACTCCCGGATCGGCTGGTCCCAGTCCCACGGAGCCGCCGGGCCGGCGGGGGCCGCCGCCTTGCCCGGCGCCGGAGCCTTCGCGGGTGGAGCCGCGGCCGGGGCTCCGCCGGCGACCGCGGGCGCGGACGCCGCGGGCTTCGTCGCCGCGGGGGCCGCCTTGCCCGCCCCGGCGGCCGCGCGGCCGCCGGCCGCGGCCTTGCCCGCGGCGGTGATCTGCGCGTAGTTGTAGGTCGTCTTCCAGTGGACGATCTTCTGGATCGAGGCCCCGGCGTCGAAAGCCTCGCCCGCCGGATGGCCCGCCGCCGCCAGACGCTGATCGGGGACCACGTGGCACTCGACGCACGTCTTCCCGATCGTGGGCGGCTTGTCCTTCATGTCCTTGAGCCCGGCCGCCACCGACTCCGCGTACTTGCCCTTCTGCTGGTGGAGGTCGTTGTACTTGCTGCTGGGGCCGTGGCAGCTCTCGCAGGACACCCCGGCGTTGGCATCGCCGCGGAATACCGTGCCGTGGCACTTCACGCAGGCGCCCTTGACGTCGTAGGGGTCGGCGAGGCCGATGGCCTTCGCCCACTGGGCGGACTTAGGTGCGTCGAGCTGCTTCAGGGTGTTGAAATGGGCCTTGCCCTTCATGGCCGCCGGCTCTTCCTTCTGCCACTTCTGGGCCTGGCGCTCGTGGTCGTGGCATTGCACGCACTTGCTCGGGCCGGTGAACTGGTACTGCGCCGCGAGGGGGGACGCCGCCAGCAGCCCACCGAGGATGCCGGCGGCGACGCTCCACGGGCCGGGACAGGCGCGGAAAGGAAGCCGGGATTCTCTCTTCACGTCTTGACTGAGCCTCTCATCTGACCGGAAACGGTGTATCGCTGTCAAGCGGGGAGAACCTACTGGATTGACACGACCCAAAACGGTGCGGTATAAGCGCCGGCACAGGAAACCAATGCGAAGGCAGCGAGGCCTTGCTCAGGGCTCGTCGACCGTCCTCGTGCAGGCCCGCCTCGTGGCGGCGGCGGCCGCGGTCCTCTCGGGCCTCGGGCCTCCCTTGCGGGCGCAGGCCGCGGGAGGAACCGCCCAGATCCTCACCGGCCCGGACGTCACCGCGGTGATCACGGCCGCCGCCCAGGCCTTGTCCGACGACACGATGGCGGTGGCGGTGGTAGATCGCGCGGGCACCATCCTCGGCGTCTACCGGCGTCCGGGAGCGGACGCACGCTCGCCCGACATCGCGGTCTCCCTCGCCCGGACCACCGCGTACTTCAGCAACGACCAGGCGCCCCTGTCGTCCCGCACCGTCCGGTTCATCTCGGGGATCCACTTCCCGCCGGGCATATCGAACCAGGCCAACGCCGCGCTCTATGGGGTCGAGAACATCAACCGTGGGTGCGACCTCAGCAGCCTCAAGGACGCGATCTTCAACTTCCCCATCGACCGCGCCCGCTCCATCGCCGGCACCGCGGGGCTGACGGGCAGCATCGTCCCCCTGCCGTGCAACCCCGCCGACACTCGCGGCTGCGCCGTGGCGGCACCCATCACGGGAGAGGACGGGCGGCCCATCTACTCCCTCGGCATCTCGACGGGGAAAGTGGACCTCCGGGACAGCCGCAACGGCTGGGAGGGCGCGGTCAACCCCGGCGGAGTGCCCCTGTTCCGCGGAAGCAAGCTCATCGGCGGCGTGGGGGTGACGGGGGTCTCGTTCGACCGCGCGGAGTATGCGGCCCTGCTGGCGGCGGTGACCAACGGCCGCGGGATCACCACCGCCATCAACTTCCCCCAGCCGCTCCCCACCCCGGGCGCAATCTTCATCGACGGGCTCCGGTTGCCCTTCGTCGTGGCGTCGGGGGACCAGCGGCCGGCGGGATCCACCCCGGGCCGCTTCTCCCAGGGAACGATGATCGTTGCCGCACGCGACGGACGGCAGGCCCCCGAGGGCTACCTCATCGGGCCCCGCGGCAGCGCGGCTCCCGGAGGTTTGACGGTCCAGGAAGTGCGGACCATCGTGGAGCAGGCGGTGGCCCAGGCGCAGCGCACGCGGGCGCAGGTCCGGCTCCCCTACGGCCAGACCGCGAGCTTCATCATCGCCATCACCGATCAGAACGGCGACATCCTGGCCGAGTTCCGCATGGTGGACTCCCTCTTCGACGCGGTGGACGTGGTCCCGGCGAAGGCGCGCAACGCCTACTACTTCAGCTCGCGCGAGGGGTACGAGGTCCTGCGCCGCTTCCTGGAGACGGCGCGGTACGAGAGTTATCGCTGGGAGCCCGACCCTCCGGCCGGACGCGGCTGGGCGCTGACGAGCCGCACCCTGAGCTTCGGCGGGCAGCCGCTCTTCCCTCCGGGGATCGACCTCGAGCGGCCCGCGACGCCCGGACCCTGGTTCGACCTGTTCGTCTACGACACCCTGAACCCCTGCACGGAGGGGCCGGGGCCGCGCCGTGGGGGCAACCGACAGTTCGTCAACCAGAACGGGATCACCTGGTTTCCCGGAAGCGCCCCCCTCTTCAAGGGCGGCCAACTCGTGGGCGGCATCGGGGTCAGCGGCGATGGCGTCGAGCAGAACGACCTGATCACCGCCGCGGGAGCGAAAGGCTTCGAGCCCCCGCCCGAGCTGCGGGTGGACAACAGCGTCGTGCGCACCTCCAGCGGGGAGACCGTCCGGCTTCCCTACCTCAAGTTCCCGCGCAACCCCGAGCAGCCCTAGAGCCATGCGCCGGTTCCGCGGGGTCGTCGTGTTCCTGCTGCTCCTGGCGGTGCCCGCCCTGGCGGATGAGGTACTCGTCCTCAAGGACGGCCGCAAGATCCCGGTCACCCGCCTCACGCGCCGCGACGGGCAAGTCGTCTTCCAGACCACGAAGGGCGAGGTCTTCTCGGTCCCCGAGGACCAGGTGGTGTCCCCTCCGCTCGCCTCGATTCCGCCTCCCAGCGCGGCGCCGGCCGTCCCCGAGGGACCGCAGGTGCTGGTCCTCAAGGACGGCCGCAAGATCCCGGTCACCCGCCTCGCGCGTCGCGGAGGACAGGTCCTCTTCCAGACCTCGAAGGGCGAGAGCTTCTCGGTCAGCGAGGATCAGGTGGTCTCACCGCCCCTCGAGAGCATCCCGAGCCTCGAGGCGCCTGTGCCGCCGGCCGCCCCGCCGGCCGCGCCTCCCTCGGCCCCGGCAGCTCCCGGCCCCCCGGCCACGACCCCGGCCCCCGCTCCGCCCGCGCCGGAGCCCGACTTCGTCCCCATGCCCGACCGTTGGTCCATTCCTTTCCCCCCGGACCCCCGCATCGTGCGGGGGCGGATCGTGGACCCCTACAACCAGAACGTCCTGAAGGGCGACCGCCCCGTGATCGGAAACTCGGTCTTCCTCGTCCTCACGGGGACGCTCGACGCGCCCTTCGAGGCCCGGAGGCTCCCCGTCCCCGGAGGCGTGAGCACCGCGGACCCCGGCGCCTTCGAGTTCTTCGGGCGCGGGGACCAGATCTTCACCACCCCGCGGGCGCTCGTCTCGGCGGAGCTGTTCCAGGGCCAGACGGCCTTCAAGCCCAAGACCTGGGCGGTCAAGGTCACGTCCGCCTTCGACCTCAACTACCTGCGGGTCAAGGAGAGGAACCTCGTCAACGTCGACGTGCGCGAGGACAAGTCGCGCCGCCGGCAGGACTTCTCCCTCGAGGAAGCTTTCGGCGAGGTGAAGCTGGCTACCCTCTCCCCCTACTACGACTTCGTCTCGGCCCGGGTGGGGATCCAGCCCTTCGTCTCGGACTTCCGCGGCCTCGTCTTCAGCGATTCGAACCTCGGGGCGCGCCTGTTCGGCAACCTCGCGAACAACCGCCTGCAGTACAACGCGGCCTACTTCGACCTCCTGGAGAAGGACACCAACAGCGAGCTGAACACCTTCGAGAAGCGCGAGCAGAAGGTCGCCATCGGCAACTTCTTTCTCCAGGACTTCCTGACCCGCGGGTACACGATCTCCGGCAGCTTCCACTGGAGCAGGGACGAGCCGAACGTGCACTACGACACGAACGGCTTCCTCACGCGGCCGGCGCCGCTGGGGCTGCCGGTCGGGCACGAGGTGACGTCCAAGTACGCCGGCTTCGCGGGAGACGGGCACATCGGCCGGCTCAACCTCTCGCACGCCTTCTACTGGGCCTTCGGTGAGGACGAGCTCAACGTGGTCGCGGGGCGGAAGGTGGAGATCCGGGCGCAGCTCGGAGCCCTCGAGGCGTCCGTCGACAAGGACTGGGTGCGCTTCAAGGCCTCCTTCCTCTGGGCCTCCGGGGACGACAGCCCCCTCGACGATCGCGCGACCGGCTTCGACAGCATCTACGACAACTCCAACTTCGCGGGCGGGCCGTTCAGCTTCTGGAGCCGCTCCGCCATCGCCCTCACCCAGACCAAGGTCCTCCTGAAGGGCCCGAACTCGCTGCTGCCGAGCCTGCGTTCCAACAAGTTCGAGGGCCAGGCCAACTTCGTGAACCCGGGCCTGCTGCTCTTGGGCGCCGGCGTCGACCTCGATCTGACCCCGAAGCTCAAGGGCGTGCTGAACGCGAACTACCTGCGCTTCGACAAGACGGAGACCCTGAAGGCGCTGCTCTTCCAGTCGGTGATCGAGAAGCCCATCGGCATCGACTGGGGAGCCGGGGTCCTCTACCGGCCGCTCCTGAACGAGAACGTCGTGATCACCGCGGGGATCACGGGCCTCCTCCCCGGGAAGGGCTTCGACGAGATCTACACGTCCTCGATCTGCGGGGTCGCGGGGTGCGGGGCGGGCAGCCGGAAGCTCTTCAACGGGTTCGTGCAGGTGAAGCTGGCGTACTGACGAATGGGATCCCAGTTGTCGGAGGGTGGTGCGATGCGCCGAGCGGTCCTGGTGGTGGCGTGCGCTCTCGCGGTGGGCGCCTTCGTCCTGGGCCGCTCTTCACGCGGCCTGGCCGAGGGCCCACAGACGCTCTCCACGCAGTCCCAGGAGGAGGCCGACCGCAAGAGCGCGGGCTGCCTCACCTGCCACAAGGACACCGACGCCAAGACCATGCATACCTCTCCCTCCGTGCGCCTGGGCTGCATCGACTGCCACGGCGGGAACGCGACCGCGAAGGGCGCGGGCAGCCCCGGCTCGAAGGAGTACGAGGACGCGCGGCGCCAGGCCCACGTCGCGCCCAGGGACCCGGAGGTCTGGAAGTCGGCCGCGAACCCGGAGCGGTCCTACACCGCGCTCCTCCAGGAGAGCCTCGAGTTCGTCCGCTTCGTGAACCCGGGCGACCTCCGCGCCGCGCCCACCGCCTGCCGGCCGTGCCACAAGGAGGAGGTCAAGAACGTCTCAAAGAGCATGATGACCCACGGCGGGATGCTCTACGCGGCGGCCCTCTACAACAACGGCGTCCTGCCCGGGAAAGACCCGATCGTGGGCGAGAGCTACGGCCCCGACGGCCTGCCCCGCATGGTCAAGACCCTCCCCGCCCCTTCGGCCGACGAGACCCGTGACAAGGGAGTGGTCCCCGCCCTCGTGCCCTTCCCCCGCTGGGAGCTGGGCCAGACGGGCAACCCGTTCCGGATCTTCGAGCGCGGCGGCCGCCGCAAGCTCGAGGTGGGCCTGCCCGACCCCTTCGAGGACCCCGGCAAGCCCGACAAGGGCCTCTCGCCCCGCGGCCCAGGGACCCTCAACCGGACCGATCCCGTGATCCTGGGCGCCCAGAAGACTCGGCTCCTCGACCCCATGATGTCGCTCCTGGGGACGAACGACCACCCGGGCGATTATCGATCGAGCGGCTGCTCGGCCTGCCACGTGGTCTACGCGAACGACCGCGCGAGGACCAACTCGGGCCCCTACGCCGAGTTCGGCAACCGGGGGACGACCCAGACCAAGGACCCGGTCATCGCCAAGGACCGCTCGGGGCACCCCTTGAAGCACGCCTTCACCCGCGCCATCCCCACCAGCCAGTGCATCACCTGCCACATGCACCCGGGGACCAACATGGTCACCACCTACCTCGGCTACACCTGGTGGGACAACGAGGTGGACGGCCAGGTCATGTACCCCAAGGAGCCCCGGAAGTTGACCGCGGCCCAAGCGGACGCGCTCGAGCGCGACAACCCCGAGGGCTCGGCCCTCCGCGGCCTCTGGTCCGACCGGAGCTTCCTGTCCGACGTCTCGACCCTCAATCCCCAGCTCAAGAACACGCAGTTCGCCGACTTCCACGGCCACGGCTGGGTCTACCGGGCCGTCTTCAGCAAGGACCGGAAGGGCAACCTGATCGACCGTGAGGGCAAGGTAGTGCCGCCCGAGGACCCCCAGAAGTTCGGCAAGGCGGTCCACCTGAAGGACATCCACCTCGAGAAGGGGATGCACTGCGTGGATTGCCACTTCAAGCAGGACAGCCACGGCAACGGCAAGCTCTACGCCGAGCCGCGCGCCGCCATCGAGATCGACTGCATCGACTGCCACGGCACGATCACCGCCCCCGCCACCCTCGTCACCACCGGCCCCG
>WNGL01002003.1_pt1 | contig 24888 bp, 13 predicted proteins | sample 5400591 | NCBI WGS metagenome assembly WNGL01 (sample SAMN13153377, study PRJNA577476) | soil metagenome | isolation source: 80 cm soil or saprolite under Garry oak tree replicate 1 | place: USA:California | collected 2016-06-15 | reverse complement strand
TTCCGCCGCCTTCGTATTCAATCTGGCCTTCGGTCGCAGCCGTCTGATTCTGGAACTTGCGGGCCATCTCAATCAGTCCACCAAACTTGAAGGTATGCTTGTCTCTAACTTTGGACAAGGTTTCCGTAACTGATTCACTGTCGTTAAAGGCGAACAAGGGAATGCCACCGGGCTCCCATAAATTGGCATTGACATCCCAGCTAATCAGAGCCAGGGGAGCATACGGCGTTACCGCCTTGGAACCAAAGGGAAGCTGAAGATTCGACAAGCCCAAAGCATCCTTACTCACCTTGGTGGGATCCTTAAAATTGTAGTTCAGCTTGAGCTTGCTCGCGCTAATCACTAACTCGTTGGTCATCGTCGGGCTGAGAACGCTCGTGATAGTTGCTGCGGCAGAGCGCCCAAGATTAGTTCCCAACAAATGGCTGGGCAGTTCAAACGCGGAAGGTCCCCACCAAATCCCGTAGGGCGCGTCGTCGCTCTCACTCTCGCGAGCGAGCCGCAAATAGACGTTCGTACTGTTAGCGACCTTGTAGTCAAAGCGCATTTTTAGATCGTCGCGATTTTCCGGAGCTATTACCGAAGAGGCGTAGTTACGACTGATATTCGCTCCGGTCCCCGTGAAATTCGGAAGCGGAAGAAGGTTCAGCAAAGCAGCGCCAATTGGGTTCTTAAAAGGCGTGAAATTGCCACCCGGTACAGGGGTGGAACAACCCTGGTTCCAGGCGGTAGTTGCTGGACAGAACACATTTCCCGCTCTGGATGAGAGTGACTTACTAAAGTCTCCGTTTCGTTCTGCCGCCGTGGGAACCGTACCCAGCTTTGTCCCCGGGTCCCTGGTTTGACGCTGAAACTCAAGGCCGACAAAAAAGAACAACTTGTCCCGATTGCGATTGAAATGTGTGAAGGGTAGCAGCACGGGCCCGCCAATGTTACCACCGGGGTACTTGAAGCTGGTGTTGGGCTTTTTGGCCCCTGCGATGCTGTTCGATCGATCGCTCGCTTGTAGCGACCTTGGGCGAATGTAGTCGTACACCTCACCGTGAAAACCCTTGGTGCCGCCCTTGGTAGTCGCGAAGATCTGAACTGTGCTCGATCCATACTCAGCGGCATAGTTACTTGTCTTAACGGTGACCTCCTGAACCATGTCGTTGTTTGCCGTAATAATCGTTCCATTATTCGAGCCAATGTCAATTACGCGCGAACCGTCGATACTCACGTTGTTGTTTACTCCGCGAATACCGTTGACGGTATAATTAGCGTTCGCGTTCGAACCACCACCAAAACTATTGAACTCAAGGTCGTTCGGGTCCGGCGCCACTACGCCAGGCAGAATGCGAAGGAGCTCCAAACTGCTGCGGCCGATGATTGAGAGATTATCGAGCTGCTTGGATGAGATAGTGTCAGAACGCTCACCCGTATCGGTTTTGATTGGGACCGCCTCTGCGGTAACATTCACAACTTCGCTGGGAGCGCCCACTTCTAACGAGATCTCCAGACTGCGGCTCTCACTCGGAGCGAGCGTCAGGTCATTTTGCTCGGAACGCTTAAAACCGCCGGCCTCAACCTTCAAATTGTGTTTACCTGCAGTCACCGACGTAAAAACGAATGAACCGTCGTTATTAGTCTTGGCTTGTCGCTCATCGCCGCGATCGCTCACGAGCGTCACAGTTGCGCCAGGCACAAGGCCGCCCTTTGCGTCCTTCACCACGCCACGCAAAGTCGCGCCCGTACTGGTTTGCCCAAAGGCGAGCGGCGTCAGCGCAAATACCATCAGCAAGCAAGAGCAGATTCCGACAAGTCGTTTCTGCCACTTCCGTTCATAGCGGCTCTGAATTACGGGGAACGTCAAGCTTGCGGTTAGCATGGAATCCAACCTCCAGGTATCCGTTACGCCTCTCAAAAGCACAACGGCATTTAATGCTCGTGATTTGATTAGGGGGGAAGAGCCGAGTTGAAGCTGTTGAACGCGCGACTACTCCGCTCTTTCGCCACCCGTTACTAGTGCCTTAGAACTAAACCGAAATCTACGTGACCCTTTGTTGCACGACCTGACAAAAGCCTTGGTACTACCATACGAACTCTCTTGTCAAGAGTTTTTTGTACAATAAATCAGATTCGCTGTTGCTTACTTCACGAGATAGTTAAGAAATGGCAGACCATTTTCGCCGACGCAACGCAGATGCCGCGGCAAACTCGACAATCGCAGATCTCAATGTTATCGGTAACGACCGAAGGAATTTATGATTCGTCCTGATCACCCGACGCGACGAAACCGGATGGACCATTGGAAATTTTGGGAAGCGATCCGAATTCCTAAATACTATGCTGGCAAAACAGACGCGAACTTGCCGGCTAGCACCAGGCTCAGTGCGCCCAGCAAACGGGTATTATGTCCGAGGGTAGATGCGATTAAGCGGGCAGATGGCAGACCGCGGCAGATAATGCTTTGTGTCACAGCATTTGTTAGTTCATCAGCAATCACGGGCCAGGCCCGCGAGATTTGTCCGCCGACGATCACGGCTTCGGGACTCAAGCCCTTCAGCAAATTTGAAATTCCAAGACCAAGGTAATAAGCAGTTTCGACCAGGGCATCCTTCGCCTTTTGATCTCCGGCCAGCCCGCGGTCGATCAATTCGCCGAATGTGATGGCCGCAGCTTTTGATCGCGAATGCATCTTTGCATAACGCGCCAGGTGCGGCGCGTTCTGATGCAAAAGCTTCCCAGCACTCATAACTGCCCGCGGCACATGCGACCGGAGCGTCTTTGCCAATAGTCATGTGGCCGAATTCGCCCGCGGCCCCACTCATCCCGTGATAAACCTGGCCATCGAATACAATTCCGGTACCGAGTCCCTGTGCTACTAGCACCAGTATGAAATCGCGCGTCACGTATTTCAGGACGTCCGAGCCACAATTCAGCCAACGCCGCAGCATTAGCGTCGTTGTCTACCCTCACTGGGAGCCCAGTCGTTTCGCGCAATTTATCTGCGATGGCCCAGTCTCGCCACTTGAAATGCGGAATAAAAAGGGCCTCGCCGTTTTCGGAATCAACTAATCCGGGGAGACTGATCCCGATCCCCTCAATACCTGGCTCGCTGCGCATGAAGTTTCGAATGCACGTTTCTATTCGCCTAACTGTAGTTTTTAGATCTGGATCGGTGGTAAACGTTTCTCTCTTCACGACGCGTCCCGCCAAATCACCCGTCGCCACGATAGTGCGACCAGTCCCCACATCGACGCCGATGGCCATCGAGCCGACAGCCCGCAACCGAAGAAGAATTGGGGGCCGTCCTGCAGTGGACTCGCCTTCGATCTCGTCAATAAGCCCCTGGCTCTTCAACTCGTCGACAATGAGCGAGACCGTCGAGCGTTGCAGCGCAGTTTCGTGAGAGATCTCCGCGCGTGAGATTGGTTCTTTTTCGCGAACATAGTTAAGTACGATTTGACGATTGATATCCCGAATCGTATCGGAACGTGCAACATTCGCCTTCTTTAAATCGATTCGTCTCACTGTGGTTCGTCCGGCTTTCCTTTTTCAGCTTACCGAGCCAGCAACTACAAAATGCAGATAAGTACCAATGAAGGCGGCTCTGGCTTCAGTTCGTTTGGCTGGGAGACTGTCAGCGGCTCGCGTTGAGCGTTCCCTGTGCCGCGGCAATCAACATGCGTTGAACGCGGAAAGTTATAACGTGTCTCCGAGGTCGTAAAATTAAGACTCCTGTTTGAAACAGTCAAGCTAAACTTGTCTTTGTGATAGGCCTCGGGGTGCAATGATTTTTTCAACTAAACTATTAGGTAACCATCTATTGTTTCTTTTTCGCACTTGCTCTAAGTTAGCCGTTGTGAAGCTCTGCCTGACTTTTCTGATCGTGTGCGCGCTTGCGATTTCGCTGGTAGGCTCTCCCTGGACGAATGGCAAACAGAAAACCGTCAAACCTGTGGAGTTCACAGATGTAACGAAGGCGGCAGGCATCAAGTGGGGATTTACCACGCTTGCGCCTGGCATCAAGTACTTGATTGAAACGATGGGTGGTGGTGGTGGTTTTCTCGATTACAACGGCGACGGATTAATGGATATCTACCTGGTTTGTTACTCGCAGACTCCGCAGTCCGATCCCAACGTGAAACTTAAGGATGTACTCTACCGAAATAACGGCGATGGCACTTTCACGGATGTAACAGCTAGCGCGGGAATTAACAATAGCATGCTCGGAATGGGACTGGCGGTGGGAGATTACAATAACGATGGTTGGCCGGACATTTATGTCACGGGCTACGGCGCCAGCAAGTTATACCGCAACAACGGCAATGGAACCTTTACCGATGTGACCAAACAAAGCGGTGTCAATAATACGCGCTGGGGAACTAGCGCCGCGTTCTTTGATTACGACAACGATGGTTATCTTGATCTGTTTGTTTGTAATTATCTTGATTTTGATCCAAGCGGTAAGGTAGCTTGCGATTTTTTCGACGGCCGGCCGTACTGTTATCTAAATAAGTTCAAAGGTTCGCCGAGTGTGCTGTATCACAATAACCGCGACGGCACGTTCACTGATGTGAGTGAAAAGGCGGGCATCGCTGCCCATGTCGGCAAAGGTTTGGGAGTAATAGCGTTCGACTACAATAACGACTGCCGCATGGATATCTTCCAGGCAAACGACGGCACGCCTAACTTTCTCTTCCGCAACGAGGGCGATGGCACCTTCAAAGAAGTCGCGTTCGAGTCGGGATGCGCTCTAGACCCTAACGGTGATGCGCGGGGCGGCATGGGCGTGGACGCTGAAGATTTGGACGGCGACGGTTATCCGGACCTCTTCGTCACGAACTTCTCACAACAGACAAATGCTTTCTGGCACAATAACGGTGATGGCACCTTCAATGAAACCACTTATGAACTGGGGCTCGCCAAGATCAGTATTCCAATGAGCGGATTCGGCACGCGCTTTTTTGATTACAACAACGACGGTCTGGTTGATCTTTTCGTACTTAACGGTCATCCTTTCGAACCGATCCAAAAAGTGTTTCCCGAAACGACCTACGCGGAGCCGCCCTTTCTGTTTGAAAACAATGGCAAGACTTTTAGTGAAGTGGCATCGCAGCACGGCGACGTTCTGAAGAGATCTTTTCTGGGACGAGGATTGGCGATCGCCGATTTTGACAACGATGGTGACCTCGATCTGTTGCTCATGAATGCCGGACAGCCACCACTCTTGTTGCGCAATGACGGAGGAAACCGTAATGCCTGGCTCGGCATCAAGCTGGTGGGCACTAAGAGTAATCGCGACGGCATCGGAGCAAAGGTGACGGTCAGAGCAGGAAGCCTGAATCGTACCAAGCAGCTTGCCGGAGGTACGAGTTACTGCTCCGCGTCTGATCCGCGGCTCTTCTTTGGCCTCGGTAACAATAGGAAGGTTGAGATAATTGAGGTGAAGTGGCCAAGCGGACAGGTGACGACCATGAAGGATCCCGGGATCAATCGCTACATCACAATCAAGGAAGAAAGTTCGCCCGTCAAACGCTGATGGATCGTTGGGGGCCAAGCCGTCCCCAGGATTTTATGGACCGAAAGCAGTTGGAGATATTCATCATGAAAAGCCACGCCACCGCTTTGTTCCTGATCATGTCAGTTGGTCTCTCTCCGCTCTCAGCATTAGGCCAGCAGCAGGCTGATGACAAAATCGTAGTTAGCACAAACGAAGTGGTGCTCGACGCGGTCGTAAAAGATAAGAAAGGACGCGCGGTAAAGGATCTTGTTGCTTCAGATTTTGAAGTTCTCGAGGATGGTGTACCTCAACAGGTGAAGTCGTTCCAACTGGTCACGCGCGAACCGATTCTGAACACCACGAGCTCAACGCCGGGGGTCTCCCCCGGCGCCAATACCGGAGCGGAACCAGAACCTAAGTCACAGCCTAACAAAACCGGAAGCAGCCCAGTCCACTTCGGAGCGCTCGCGTTAGTTTTCGATCGGCTTTCACCCAACGCGCGCTCAATTGCACGCCAGGCCTCTCTGAGTTACCTTGCGGATGGCCTGCACCCGGACGACTTTGTCGGTGTTTTTGGGATCGATCTTTCTCTGCATGTATTGCAACGCTTCACGAACAACGAGGCGCTGGTCAGGGCCGCGATCGAACGCGGTCTCGCGCACAGTTCATCAAGTTACGCGTCGGCGACTGATCAAATCTCCGATCTATCCGATCAACAGGCGGCCCTTCAGTCCGCCCTTGATTCAAGCACCGTCGGAGCCGGTCAGGGCAACGATCCTTCCACGGCGATGGGCGCCGCGGCGGCAACGCAACAGTTCAACGCCATGACCCTGAATATTGTTCAGGGCTTTGAACGGCTGGAGCATGACCAACAAGGCTACGCCACGACCGATGGTCTGCTCGCCATAATCGATGGAATGAAACGACTCCCGGGTCGTAAGGCGCTCATTTTCTTCTCGGAGGGTGTCCAGCTCCCGACCAACGTGATGAGTCATTTCCGTTCAGTAATCAGTAATGCAAATCGCGCTAACGTCAGCATCTATGCAGTAGACGCCGCCGGTCTGCGCGCCGAGAGCGCTGACGCCCAGGCTGGCCGTGCGCTGACGAAGTTGGGCCAGGCGCGCGCACGCACGGCCGGCAGCAAGCAGGATCCATTTGGCTCAATGATGCAGGATCTCGAACGCAACGAGGATCTCATGCGATCGAATCCGGACTCGGCGCTGGGCGATCTTGCTGACGAGACGGGCGGAGTCTTGATTGCAAACACTAACGTACCGGGGACGCGATTGCGCCAGGTCGATCAGGATCTGCACTCCTATTATCTCCTCACGTACACGCCGAAAAACCAGATCTACGATGGACGGTTCCGAACAATTAGCGTCAAGGTGAACCGTTCGGGAACGGATGTACAGACGCGCAAGGGTTATTACGCCTTGAACAATTCTTACGGCACGCCCGTGCTTTCATATGAAGCTCCGGCCCTCGCCCTCCTGTCGACAACGCCGCAGGCCAATTCATTCAACAGTCGGGCGGCAGCTTTCAGCTTTCCCGAATCAAATCAGCCCGGCCTGACACCGGTCATCGTCGAAGTGCCGCCTAATGCGATCAACTTCGCGATTGATAAAGACCAGAAATCTTTCTTCGCAGACTTTTCGGTGGTGGTGTTAATCAAGGACGAGTCCCAACGAGTCGTGCGAAAGCTCAGCAATCAATACTTGCTCAAAGGGCCACTCGATAAGCTCGCGAACACCAAAGCCGGCGGCATTCTCTTCTATCGCGAGGCTGATCTTGCTCCCGGTCATTACACAATTGGCGCGATTGTCTATGACGCGCTTACTCGTCAGTCGAGCGTTAACAGAGCTAGCGTGACCGTGCCCGAATCCGATCCTAACGCCCTGCGATTGAGCAGTATTGTGATCATTGAGAAAGCGGAGCGCTCGACGGCGACCGCAGAGCAGGCGAGGCGGCCATTCCAATTCGGAGAAGTGTTGGTCTATCCAAATCTCGGTGGGCTCGTGAGCAAGTCCAAAAACAAGCAGTTAACGCTCTTCGTCACGATTTACACCCCAAAGGGCGATCGTTCCGCGCCAAAGCTAAGCTTGGAGATCGCTCGTGAAAACCGCACAGTCGGACAGTTTTCCTACACCCTCGACGCGCCGGATCAGACCGGTCGCATCCAATACGCGAGCGCGATTCCACTGGATAAGTTTCAGCCCGGTGAATATGAACTGAACCTCATGGTACAGGACGGAACACGGCGAGTGACGAGGTCGGAACAGGTTCGCATAGCTCCATAGCCTGGGCCCGGCGGCGAGATAAGGACTGATTCCATTATCAGCGAATGGAGATAGAAAATGACTTGCTCTTACGGAGGTACGACATGACCCGATTGAATGCTTGCTTTCTGCTATTAGCATTAGTGCTCGCCACTGGCCCATCACTGATTGCCCAAACGCCGCCCAGGCCCCAGGGCGAAGAAAAAGTGGTCTCCGGCACCACCGAAGTCGTCTTCGACGCCGTCGTAAAGGACAAGAAGGGCCACCCGGTAAAAGATCTTCAATCCGAAGACTTTCAAATCACCGAGGATGGCGTGCCCCAGGAGGTAAAGTCGTTTCGGCTGGTAACCGGAGGCGCGTCGGATTCGGCGTCGAAAGATAACCCAAGCGCTTCTGGTCCAAAGGCAACGGCTCGAGTCCTCGAAGCTTTCAATGCCGGACGCATTGGCACGGTGGCGCTGGTTTTCGATCGATTGTCGGCTGACTCACGCATGCGCGCGCACGACGCGGCGATCGCGTATCTGGGCGACGGCCTGGGCCAAAGCGATTTCGTCGGTATCTTCGGTATCGATCTCACGCTCAATGTCTTTCAGACCTTCACCAACGATGAAAAGCTCATCAGAGTAGCGATTGACAAGGCCAGCTCAACTGCTTCTTCACCAGCGGTCGGCAACCAATCTCAGATTACAGATATGATAGAGCGAGACAATTCGCTCACTCAGCAACTTACCCAAGCCGAGGCAAACGCGGCGGCTAACCAAAGCATGGGCAACATTGCCTCGCTGGCGTTAGACAAAGCCCTGAATGACGTCTCGTTGCGTGCCGCCGAAGGCTTTGAGCGGATGGAACAAACCGAAAAGGGCCAGGCTACAACCGATAGTCTGTTGGCAATCGTGGCTGCGATGGGCCGCCTGCCGGGTCGCAAGGCAATCGTTTTCTTCTCGGAGGGAGTATCGATTCCCACTGCGGTGTCAGCTAACTTCCAAACTGTAATCAGCAATGCCAACCGCGCCAACGTTAGCATTTACGCCGTTGATGCGATGGGTCTACGGGCCAAGAGTACTGATGCTGAATCGGGGAGAGCGATGACGGCGCTGGGCCAACAGCGCGCCGCCCAAGCCTCCAGTAGCACCGACAGCTTCAGCTCGATGATGAGAGACTCAGAACGCAATGAAGAGTTGGTTCGCAACAATCCCGAAGGTGTGCTGGGCCAACTCGCAAATGAAACGGGCGGCCTGCTCATTAGCGGCACCAACAGCCCCGGCCCCCGTCTGCGACAAGTCAATGATGATTTGCACACATACTATGTTCTGACTTACACGCCGAAGAATACTGACTACGATGGCAAATTTCGGCAGATCAGCGTCAAGGTGAAACGATCGGGTGTCGACGTGCAAGCGCGCAAAGGCTACTACGCAGTGGGCGCGCGGTACGATACGCCGGTAATGGCATTTGAAGCGCCCGCGCTGGCCATTCTCGGCGGCAAGTCGCAGCCAAACGCGTTCGCGATCAGGGCTGCCGCTTTCAGCTTTCCCGAAAACGGCAAGCCGGGTTTAGTGCCGGTGGTAGTTGAGGTACCTATGAGTTCGGTAAACCTCGTAAGTGACAACGAGCATAAGACCTTTCGTACAGATGTTGTGGTGGTCGTAGTGATCAAAGACGAATTCCAACGCCCGGTAAGGAAGCTTAGCAGCCAATACCTGTTGAGCGGAGCGCTCGATCAGATCGAGGCAGCGAAGCGCGGCAACATAGTTTTCTATCGGGAGACTGCTCTGGAACCCGGCCAATACGTAGTGGATTCAATTGCCTACGACGCAACCAACAAGCAGTCCAGCGTAAGTCACCGCACGTTCCTCGTCCCTGAGAGCGATCAAACAAAGTTACGGCTCAGCGACCTGGTGGTGGTTGCTAAAGCGCAAAAGGCTGCAGCGGCGGATTCGCCGACAAACCCGTTTCGCGTGGGAGAGCTGATGCTTGTTCCAAATCTCGGCCAACCGCTTCATAAGGCGAGCAGCAAAGGCTTGAGCATGTTTGTAACTATCTACCCCGCGAAGAATTCAACTGCGGCTCCGAAGATGACCATTGAGTTGTATATGAGCGGCAGCCCAGCGGGACAGTTGCCGGTACAATTGCCCGCAGCCGATAAGAGCGGTCGCATTCAATACACCGGCACCATTCCGCTCGAAGCTTTCCCGCCGGGAGATTACGAGTTGAAAGCGATGGTCACTGACGGTGTGACGAAAGCTATGCGCTCCGAGCGCTTTACTGTCCAGCCCTAAAACCTCTTGAGACGCGCGTAGGCGGGTTCCGTGGTCCCGGACTAACGATCCTGAGGCTCGGCGCAATCCTGAGGCCACAAGCGAAATAGAGAACTCCATCAACTAGCACAGATTTCTCGATCTGTGATGGTTCCTCGCAGAGAAAAACTACAGACCTAAGCCGAATGCTAGTTTCAGTTTGGAAACGGCTCGCCTGCTTTGGCGATGCGAATGCGGTGATCGGTGAATTTGAAATGGGAACCGGGGAACTCTACCTTGGGCATGTGACAAGAAACGCACAGGCGCTGCGCGACTGGGCAGGGCTTCGAGGTTCGCCCTTCCTTAGTTTCGGCTTTGGCCGTGGCAGCGGACTTCAGGCTCTGGCTTGAGCGGTGACAGGCAAAACATTTCGCGTCGTAAAAGGCCATGTCCTGAACCGGATTCTCATGCGGGTTATGACAGGCGGTGCAGGCCATCCGCTTGTCGTCAGGATCGTGAGAACGGCTGGTGAATATGCGATAAGGCTGAAAGCGCACGCTGATGAGTCCGCGCAACAATTTGTTTGAGCTCACCTGTTCCGCGCTGCGATGACAGGAGCCACAGAACTCTTGCGCCAACTCATCGGCGCCCATCCCGCCGGGATTGAAGATACGTTCGTTCTGAAACTTCTTTGCCTGCATCGCCGCGATATGATCGACTCCCGGACCATGGCAGGCTTCACAGGTTACTCCGGGAATCAGTCGATCCAGCTCCAGTTGATTACCGTAGGCGGCGCCGGTTCCATGGCAGGCAAAACAATGGCGTGCCTCGTCTATGCTGATTGCGCGTCCGGCCGCTTCGTCGAGCGACGACGGCACATCACGCGGATAACCGATCGTGAAATCAAGTGCTCCGACGTCCCGGTAAAAACTCAGGTGGCTTTCATAGAACGTTCCGTTGTGTCTAAAAATATAAGTCTGACCGGCCTTGCCCTGACCGAAAGAATAGAGAATCGGCTCAGAGATTGTATCCTTGCCATCCGTAACGGTGTAGAAGGTTTGGTCGCCGCGCCGCACAACTTCGTAGCTGTAAGGTCCCGTGCGAAACGTGAGCCGCGGATGGGCGCGAAGTATTTCGCTGGTGGCCACCGGTTCAAGGGCCCGGCCCATTGCCGTTGCGTGTTGGTGCGATTCTTCCTGATGACACTTGACACAGGCCTCTGGGCCGGAGTATTTCGCGTTTCTGTCTCTCGGACGCCAAGGTGTGGTCATCGGTACCTCACCGCTGCTCATGCCCGGCCCCTGGGCTCGCGAAGTTAGCGGCCAACTAATCCAAAGACCGCCACCGATCAGCATCGCCAGCAGAATGATGGCGGTCGCCTTCACCCTTATGTCGAGTTTTCGAGAGGGAAGTAAAGGATGCATGACTACTAACCGGCGCCTCACAGCCTCAGCGTCAGCCTCCGTGACGCCAGAGCAAACCAAAGGTTGGACTCTGAACGCCAGGCAACGCGTCTACGGTTTTCCCGGAGGCGGACCATCATCTGGTAGAGCGCTTCCCTGCCCCTCGGCTTGAGCGGCCTGACTCAACTTGGTGAACATGGCGCGGGCGCGGTCGGCATCCGGCTTTCGTTGCGCCTTGGTGTAGGCACGGGTCAGCGCGAAATAGATCTTCGGCTCGTCAGGCACCATCTTTGCGGCAATTTCCAGCTCCTGAATGGCACGATCATTCTGGCCCGCCTCTAGGAGCAGTCGGCCGAGTACATAGTGCGCCAGCGGCAGACGCGGCGCCATCTTGACGGCTTCTTCAGCCAGGGGCAGGCCGCCATCGATATCCTTATTTCTGAGTTTGATGTTCGCCAGTTGACAACGAGCCAGCGCGTGCTTGGGCCAATTTTGAATCTCGCGTTGAAACGCAGCCGACGCGCCCTCATCGTCGCGATTGATCAGCAAAAAATGGCCGTAGGCGTATTGCACATTTGGCACCTTCGGATAATCGCGCGCGAGCATGTCATATTCCCTCTGCGCGTCGGACATGTTCTTTTCCGCAGCGAAGTGCTCAGCCAATCCCGCTCGGCGAATAAGGTTTCGATCCGGATAATTGATATTGATCTCTTTGGGCGTCATGCCGATCCGAAGCACCGCCAGACCCAGTGAAATGATCAGTTCCTCGCTCTTCAATCCCTCATAACTGAGCGAACCGAGCGTGTCGAGGGCCTTCTCAAAGTCGCCCTTCAAGATCGAGAGCAACCCTTCGTGATAACGCATCACTCGAGCCAACTCGGCATTGTCTCCCAGCCCGAGTTGTCGGCCCTGTTCAATATGTGTGCGAGCGTCGTCGTAACGAGCTAACTGAAACTCGCAAAGTCCGAGCATGGCCCAAGGGGCTCCGGCCTTTTGCTGCAATTGCGCTGTGCGTTTGAAAGCCTGGGCGGCTTCGGCATAGTTGTCCTGATCGTAATAGAGGGTAGCCAGATACCACCACCCTTCAGCCCATCCGGGACGAAGGCCGATCCCCTTGCGATAAAGAGCGATCGCTTCTTCAATTTTGTCGGCTTCACGAGCGGCGGCAGCTGAGGCAGCAATGGTATCGAAGCTGGCAGTGTCTGCGGATTGGCTGGGAGGGGCTGTGTTTTGCGGGGCTGTGTTTTGCGGCGCCGTGCTCGCGTTTTGCAAGCTGCGGCGCTGGCCGTGCACGGGCGAGATCGAGAGCAAACAGACCAACAACGAACCTGAAGCGAACCTAATGGCGAGTTGTACGCTACCCTGAAGCGAATAACTTAGCCATTCGGATTTGGTGCGAGTCTCTTTCATTGAATCAACGGTTTTCTTGCTGCGGCTCTTTAATCACTTTCCAATCTTCGAGGTGCCCTTGTTGCCTTCGCCTTCGATTACTTTGAGATAAGTATTAATCGGCAGGTTCGACAGTCTGTCAATCTTGCCACTTGGCCAACGGATTTCTACAGCATCGACACGGCCGTTTAAGCCAGCGCCCAGAATCTCGCGTGGATCGTGAGAAGCGAGATAACTGCCGCCGGTTGTTTTCAAACGAGAAAACTTCTTAGTGCCAACCTGCCAGGTGATGATTGCCCCGACGGATTCGGGGTTACTTTGCCGAGCCACGAGTTGCAGGCCCAGCCAATTATTTCGATTGCCGCCATCGTTGCGCAGCAGCAGCGGCGCTCCTCCATTGTTGGAAATCAGGACGTCCAGATCCCCGTCATTGTCAAAATCGCCGACTGCCAACCCTCGCGCCGCAAAGCTTTTCGTAAAGATCGAACCCGATTGGGCGCTTACGTCCTTAAACTTACCGCCAAGATTCCGGAACATCAAGATCGGCTCTTTGTACTTCACGCGCGTGGTCAACGTTTCGACCATGTCATCGGGATGACCATTCGCGAGAAAGAGATCGAGGTAACCATCGTTGTCGTAATCAAAAAACTTCAACCCCCAACCACTGAGCAAGCGGGTCGCCGGCCCGATCTCACCGGATTTATCAATGAACGTCAGGTCGTGCTGGTTTTGATAAAGACTGAAAAGCTCCTGATCGATGTTTGCCACAAACAGATCCTGCCACCCGTCGCCGTCAAAGTCTGCGGCATCCACGCCCATGCCCGAACGCGGCGAACCATTGTCGCTGTAGGCGACTCCGGCGGCCAATCCGATCTCTTCAAATTTTCCATTGCCCTTATTGAGGAACAGAAAGTTTGGCATCGTATCGTTAGCCACGAATAGATCTGTCAAACCATCGTTGTTGACGTCGGTCGCCACCACTCCGAAAGACTTGCCCGGCGATTTAGCAATACCTGAGGACTCACTTACATCGGTGAAAGTGCCGTTGCCGTTATTGTGATACAGATGACTTGGCCGTGGTTTGAAAACTCGCGGGATGCAGTAATACTTCAGCCCCAAACGATTGTTACCGCAACTAGTCTCCTTGTTGTAATCGACAAAGCTCGAGACGAAGAGATCCAGTTTTCCGTCATTATCGTAGTCGAACCAGACGGCACAAGTTGACCATCCCGGAGCCGCAACTCCGGCCTTATCAGTTACGTCAGTGAAGGTGCCGTTGCCGTTATTGTGATAGAGAATGTTTCGACCGTACGCAGTAACGTATAGATCCTCCCAACCATCTCCATCGTAGTCTCCAGCCGCAGCCCCCATGCCGAATGTTCCGGCGGCCACACCTGCTTTATCAGTCACGTCAGTAAAGGTGCCGTCATGATTATTGTGATAAAGCGCATTCTTGAGCGGCTTGGTCGGATTGAAGAAATCCGACGGTCCGCTGTTTACCAAATAGATGTCCATCCACCCATCGTTGTCGTAATCAAAAAATACGCAGCCCGCACCCACAGTTTCCGGCAGATAGCGCTCGGGCGACATCGCGTTGTCGTGAACCCAGGTAATACCAGCCTGTTTCGTAACCTCGGTAAACGTGACCCCTGACGAGGTCTCCTGAGAGTAGTGATTGGTAGCGAGTGCGATCAGCAAAAGGACCGCCAGGAGCAAGTTTTTGCGTTTCAACGCGGAATTACCTTTCACGCTTTACGGTTTCTGCCTGGCGGCGCCCGGCGATCGATCCGATTGATTCAGTGGTGGTTGTTTCGTAGCCGCCGGCGGGATCTTCTGCAACTCTTCATTGAGTTGCCGCGCTGCCTTCTGCTCCTCATCGTCCAGGCGCTTGATTTCCAGACGCTCGCGCTCGGCATCAGCGGAGCGATTCAACTTGTAATAAAGTCGCGCGAGTTGAACGTGCGCGGGACTGAAGTCCGGGGCCTTCCCAATGATTCGCTCCAGCAGGGCGACGGCCTCTGCGGTGAGTCCGGTGGCTAAATCCAGGAGCGCCATCTGGTAAAGCCCGGAGATTTCTTCGGGTCTCACTGCAATCGCGGTTTTCAGTAAAGGTGCGGCTTCGTCCAGGCGTCCGTCCTCGCGCGAGATCATGCCCAGACCAACATTCGCATCGAAGTCACGTGAGTTGATCTCCAGCTCTGCAGTAAACTCCTTCGCTGCCTGATCGCGCGCACCGGTGGCTAGATAAGCGTTGCCCAAAAGGGAATGGACCGTCGGCAAGCGCGGGTTAAGCGCGTTTGCGGCTTTGAGCTCTTCAATCGCTTTCGAGATTTCTTTCTTGGTCGTATACAACGAACCCAACACCAGGTGTGCTTCGACCGTATTCTGGCCATGAAAGACCTTGTCTGCCAACTGCTCCGCCTTGTCCAACTGCTTCAATCCGATGTACGCCATGGTCAGAGTGTAAGCCGCGGTCATGTTGTTTGGTTGCGCAAGATAGACCGGTTCGAGCTCGCCGATCGCATCGGTCAGCTTGTCCATTTGAAAATAACTGAGCGCCAGCATCAAGCGAGCCCAGTAATTGGTCGGTTGAATCGCGGTTACCTGGGCCAAAGCTTGCCGCGCGTGATCAAAATCCCCCGACTTGTAATAGGCAATGCCCAGATTTACCCGAATGGTCTGCTGGTTCGGATCGATGGCCAGCGCTTCCTGGTAACGGGCGATGGCTTCGGCGTATTGGCCCATCCGCGCCAGCACGACGCCCAGACCTGCAAGCGTTTCGATGCGTTGCGGCGTTGCCTGCAACTGCGTCTCGTAGGCTTTGCGGGCGCCGGTCAAATCGCCCTGTTGCGCCAAATCATCGCCCTTCCGTTGCCAATCGACGGCCACAACAGAGTCTTTAGCCGGTGCGAGCATCGCGTTACCCGAGGGTTGTCTTTGCTGCTGCTCGTCGTTAAGTTTTTGTATGATGTCGCGCTCGCGTTGCGCCTCCACACTGCGACTGAGCTTGTAGTACAAACGCGCGAGCAGCACGTGCGCCGGCGCAAACTGCGGGCTCCTGGCGGTGAGGCGCTCGAGGAGCGTCACGGCCTCTGCGGTATCGCCCTTCGTCTGCGCTAACTGTGCCAACTGATAGAGCGCGGCGGTGTCATCTGGCCGAAGATCGATCGCCTTCTTGAGCAGGGCCGCCGCTTCGTCCAATTTCCCGTCCTCTCGATAAATCCATCCCAGCCTTAGGTTCGCATTGAAATCCCGCGGGTTAATTTGCAACTCCGCCGCGAACTCTTTTGCGGCCTGCTCGCGATTGCCGGCAAAGAGGTTTGCCTCACCGAGCTGAGAATGCAGTGTGGGCAAGCCGGGATTGAGCTGCTTTGCCTGATCCAGTTCATCGATGGCTTTTCGAAAATCTTTGGTCGCGAGATAGAACGAACCGATGATCAAATGCGCCGCGGCAGAGTTGAGCTGGCGAAATACGCGGTCAACTATTGGTTGGGCTTTGTCCGTCTGGTTGAGCGCCAAATAGGCAGTCCCAAGGGCGTAGGCCGCGGCAATGTTATCAGGTTGCGCGGCATAGACCGCTTCCAACTCAGTCACCGCTTCGCTTGATTTGTTGAGCTGATAATAACAAAGGCCGAGCAGCAGTCGCGCCTGGTAATTCGCGGGCTGAGTGGCGGCGACTTGGGCCAGTTCGCGTCGCGCGAAATCAAATTCGTCGGTTTTATAGAACGCCAGACCCAGGTTCAGGCGAATATCCGGCTGGTTCTCGTCAACCGCCAGCGCCTCCTTGTACCGCTTGATTGCCTCGCCGTATTGGCCCAGACGGGCAAAGATCACACCCAGGTTCGATAGCGCGTCGACGCGATTCGGTACTAATCGCAGCGCTGCTTCGTATGCCTCCCGAGCGCCTTGCAAGTCACCGGTTTGTTGTAGCGCGACGCCGCGCGCAAAGTCAGCTTCGGACTGGCGCACCGCCGCCGGATCCTGCGTGCAGGTTAACGACAGCGATAAGGCTAAAAGCACGCTTGCAAGCATGGAAAATCGTTCGATCGAGTAATGGCGATGACGCTAGGTTTTCGAGCGCAATCTGTGGCTTCGTTGGGGAGACCAACTACTTTTCAACATGCAGGCGATAATATAGCATCCAAATTCGCGCTCAACAAAGATCTTTGATTTTCCAAGATCGTCTCTAGGGCGTATGGTGCCCGATTTCAAAACCTTTTGACTTGAACTGTCGTATCCGTGCTTGAGGTGAGTTTGATGTACTATAGATTTCAATTCATCGCGCCTCAAGCACGACCGAAGCAGGCGCCAGACCGTCCGCGGCGGCTTTCAAGTTAATGCTCCCCGATTTACCCTTCGATTGAATTATCGTCAGGGCCATCCCGTGGAACGCTCGGCGATGATTTGCCTTGAATGACTCGTGGCTGATCTCGCTGCCGTTATCTACGCCGGCGATGAAACCGGGGCCGCTCACCTCGAAATTCACGAGATTGTCGGCGCGCGGGACCAGCGTGCCGTTCTTGTCAACAATTTTCACGGTTACGAAAGAAAGATCACTTCCGTCCGCTTTGATACTACGGCGATCGGGAATCAAAACTATCTTTGATGGTTGTTCGGCGGTGCGGACTTCTTCGGTAAGCACGACCTTACCGTTCTTGCGAGATACAGCTTTGAGCGTGCCGGCCTCGTACGGTACGCGCCAGGTGACGTGCAAGTCGTCGCCCGACTTTCGCTTTGTGCCGAGCGACTTGCCGTTCAGGAACAACTCAACTTCATCGCCGTTGAAATACGCCAGCACATCGACGTTGTCGCCCGGTTTCCAGTTCCAGTGTGGAAACAGATGCAGCACTGGCTTGTTGGTCCATTCGCTCTGATACATGTAGTACATGTCTTTCGGAAAGCCGGCGAGGTCGATGATCCCGAAGTACGAACTGATCGCCGGCCACGGATAGGGCGTCGGCTCGCCAATGTAATCCCAACCGGTCCAAATGAACATGCCCGAAAAGAATGGATACTTCTTCGCGATCTTCCACGTCTCTTCATGGGTCGAGCCCCACGGCGCGCTGCAATTGTCGTACGACGAGCACGAGTAGTCTGCGTTTCCATCTTTGAAAGGCTGATCCCAACGCGCGGGCCAGCGTCGAATTATGTCGGACGGCATATCATAGCTGCCGCGCGTCGCCAGCGCCGAAGTTGTTTCCGTGCCGATGATGGGCCGCCCCGCAAACATTTTCTGAAATTGGGGGATCTTGTTGTGTTCATAGTTCGTGCCAACTAGATCGAGACCGCCAGAGATAATCAGCGTATTCTTTTCACTCACGAAGTTGCAGGCCGAAGTGACCGGCCGAGTCTTATCGAGACCGTGAACAATGTCTGAAAGCTCTTTGCCGATACGGCCGGCTTCAGGATTTCCGTTCCACTGTTCACTAATTTCATTGCCGATGCTCCAGATAAAGATGCTCGGATGATTTCGATCGCGCAGCACCATGTCTTCGAGATCGCGCTGGTGCCACTGGTCCCAATCGAGATGATAATCGAACTTGGTCTTCTGCATCTTCCACATGTCAAAAGCTTCATCCATTACGATGAAACCCAGCCGATCCGCGAGGTCAACTAACTCCGGCGCGGGCGGATTGTGCGAAGTGCGCAGGCCATTTGAACCCATCGCTTTCAGTAACCTGAGCTGCCGCTCCAGCGCGCGCGTGTTGATGGCCGCACCCAGGGCGCCGAGGTCGTGATGATTGCAGGTGCCGCGAATCTTTACCGGTTTGCCGTTTAGAATGAAGCCTTTGTCGATGTCGAACACAAACGAGCGAATGCCAAGCGGCGTCTCATATCGATCGACCAGGCGGCCGTTCTGCTGTAATTGCGAGACGACTCTGTAAAGATAAGGCCGTTCATCGGACCATAACGCCGGGTGCAGAACTCTGATCGTTTGACTCACTTCAGCATTTGATCCTTTAGCGACCACCTTGCTGCCCGTCGCGCGACCGACTGGTCGTCCTGCTATATCGTAAATGATCGTTGTCAGATTCACGGGCGCGGAACTGGCAGAAGCAGTGCGCACTTTTGTCTTGATCGCGACAGTGGCTGATTGTTCGCTGACTTCGGAAGTGGTGACGTAGGTGCCCCAGTGATCTACGTGGACTTTTTCAATCGTGGTGAGCCAAACGTTGCGGTAAATGCCTGAGCCTGAATACCAGCGCGAATTAGGTTGTTGTGAATTATCGACCTTAACAGCGATGACGTTCTTCTGTGGGCCGTAGTTGAGATAAGGCGTTAACTCGTATTCGAAAGAGATGTAACCGTAAGGCCGCTTACCGAGGTAATGGCCATTGATCCAAACCTCGCTGTTGCGATAGACGCCGTCGAAATCGATCAAGACGAGCTTGCCCTTAGCCGTCAATGGAATACTGAATGCCTTGCGGTACCAGCCAATGCCGCCGGGCAGTGCGCCGCCTCCAGTGCCCGCCGGATTCTTCTCGTCGAATTCGCCTTCAATGCTCCAATCATGCGGCAGATTCAATTCCCGCCAGTTGGAATCATCGAGATTTGGATCTTGTCCGTTGGCAACATCGCCCAGATGGAAGCGCCAGTCTGGATCGAAGCTAACCGTCTTGCCGGGCCGCGGATTAGCGTGGGCCCACACAGAGAGAAACGATAGAGCGCCGAGCACTATCAACCCGGTAGCCATAATCCTGATTGATGACGTTGTCATTCTCCTCATGTCGATAACTCCGATTTCTCAAAAGATGTGATTACGCGGAAGGCCTCTAATTCACACCATGCTTTAGCTTGGTGGACCAACCAATCTCTCACCAGACTTCAACCGTTTCAACGGTTTCCCTTGCGCGGCCCCTGCAAAACGGTTGAAACCGTTAGAAGATTTCTGAGGGAACCGCTTTCACCCAGCTAAAGCAGGGTGAGAATGAGAATAGTTTTCCAGAGTAGTCTCTGGCCGCGTCAAGCCGTGCCTGCTGCTGTTCCTAACGGCTCAATCCCAAAGCTCTCACAATCTCCGCATCCGGCGTGGCGTGGCCGTTGACCTTGTTCACGACGGCGAAGCCGCCAGCGTAGTCCCACATGGTCCAACCAATCCGGTGCTTCTCGAAAGCAGTGCGGATGTCGGTGATCCAGCGGGCGCGATCGGCGGCGTCCGCGAAGCGGCGATAGGCGCCGAACTCGTTGCAAGTTACCAGCACTTGATGCTTTGTTGCCCATGCCGCAGCCACGGCGATCTCGCGGTCGATGCGCTCAGCGCTCCAGCGGTCTTCACCATATCGGAGCAGACTAAACCGCGCAGGATCGTCGGTCACACTGTCCAGCATCTTACCCACCACCTCAGGGCTCGAGGGATACGGAACATTGCGATAGAACTGGAGATTTGGACCCGCCCAACCTGCGCCCTGGTGTGTAAACTGAAACGGATCGTAGTAATGAAAGTTATAAATGATGTTCCGATCGGCGTACGGCTCGAGCGCCAGCAGCTCCCACAAACCTGACCAACGATAACCCGACGCGACGATCGTGTGATGCGGCGCGCCGGCGCGTATCGCCGCGATCAGCTTCGCCTGAATTCCATACCAGCGATAAGGGTCTTCAACCATCGGCTCGTTGATGGTTTCAAGAAAAACCATCTCAGGATCGCGCGTCGAAAGGTGCTCGGCGAGAGCGCGCCAAAACTTAGTAAAACTCTCCACCTGCCGGTCGTCTTTCAGGCGAAGCTTGAACTCGTCCGAAGGATGGATATCGACGATGACCGCCAGCCGCTGCGCCAGGATCATGTCCAGCGCAGCATCGAAATAGCGCAGATACTCGGGCCTTAACGAACTCGGATCATTGGGATTCATCAGCGGCGCCGGCTCGATTGGAAAGCGAACATGATCGAATCCCATCGCCTTGATCAGAGCGATATCCTCTGTGGTGGTGTGCGTCTCGAGATGCTCTTTCGAATAGTTATTTCCCGCCGATTGCGAGAACCAATGGCTCAGATTGATGCCGTGCCTCAGGCGCGCGAACCGCGTTTGAACCACATCAGTTTCGGTTTGGTCTGCTCGCACCGGCGCCCCGGCGCTCGTGGCCGCGATTGACAGCCAGGGCAAAGTAACGCATAAGATGGCGGCGAACATCGAGGCGTTTCGTTTTAGCATGCGCCTCCTTTTAGCAGGCACACATTACAAAAGTAAAGAATAAATTCTAAGGCAGGCAGGATGCGTCTCACAATGAGATCAGTCTTTGGTTCCAGGTTCCGCTCATGGCTGTCGCCGCTGGTCTTGCTGCTGATCGTTGCTTCGGCAGACTCGCAACCGAGTGCGGGTAGATCAGCGTCCGCGAAACTCGTCATCCCTATCAATACCGGCTGGCGATTCCGCGAAGCTGGCAAAGACTCATGGCATACGGCAACAGTTCCTGGTTGTGTGCACACTGATCTCTTAACCCATAATTTAATTGATGATCCCTTCTATCGTGACAACGAGCAGAAGCAGCAGTGGATCGGCAAGACTGATTGGGAATATGAGACGCACTTTACTGTTGCTCGCGAAATTCTGCAGCGTGAACACATCGAACTGGTTTTTGAAGGCTTGGATACTTACGCTGACGTTTATCTAAACGAAACTCTCGTCTTAAACGCCGACAACATGTTTCGTACCTGGCGCGTCGACTGCAAACGCGCGCTGAAAATCGGCGACAACACTCTGCGGGTACACTTTCGCTCGCCGATTAACGAAATTCTCCCGCTGATGGCGAAGGTGAAATATCAACTGCCCGCGCCGAATGATCAGGGCGAGAAGACTTCGCCCTACACGCGCAAGGCGCCTTATCAATATGGCTGGGATTGGGGACCGCGTTTCGTGACGAGCGGCATTTGGCGTCCGGTTTTTTTGGAGGCGTGGAACCAGGCGCGGGTGGCTGACCTGCAGATTGTGACAAAGCGAATCACGCCCGCCGCTGCGTCGCTCACGGCGACTGTCGAGATCGAAGCGGATCGTTCCAGTAAAGCAACGCTGGTGTTGAGAAACTTAACGACCAGCACCATCGCCGCCGAAAAACAGATCTCGTTCGCTAAAGGCATCAACCAGATTCCCGTCGATTTCACAATTGCCCATCCGCAACTCTGGTGGCCGAACGGTCTGGGCGCTCATCCGCTTTACAGCTTACAGGCTCAACTGTTAATCGAGGGGAAGTTGATCGATCAAAAAAACACTCGCGCGGGTGTGCGCTCATTAGAGCTGCGCCAACAGCCTGACGAATCAGGCAAGAGCTTTACGTTTTTCATCAATGGCATTCCGGTCTTTGCTAAAGGCGCCAACTGGATTCCGGCCGACAGTTTTCCCACCCGCATCACGAAAGAGAAATACCGGCAACTCGTCGGCTCAGCGCGTGATGCGAATATGAACATGTTGCGCGTCTGGGGCGGCGGCATCTACGAGAGCGACGATTTTTACAATGCGTGCGATGAAATGGGAATTCTGGTCTGGCAGGAATTTATGTTCGCTTGCAGCATGTATCCAGCAACCCCGGAGTTTCTGGATAACGTCAGGCATGAAGCCATCGATAACGTGACGCGGCTGCGAAATCATCCGAGCATTGTCATCTGGTGCGGAAACAACGAAATTGAAACGGCCTGGCAGCATTGGGGCTGGAAACAAACTCTGCCGGCAAGCCTCTGGGACGATTACAAGAAAATCTTTCATGGCGTGCTGCAGGAAGTTACGGCCGCGCTCGATCCGTCGCGGCCTTATTGGCCCAGTTCGCCGAGCTCCAATCTTGAAGACGATCCCGATTCGCAACGCATGGGCGACGTGCATTACTGGCAGGTGTGGCATGCGGCGGCGCCGTTCTCGGAGTATGAAAAGCAGCATCCTCGCTTCATGAGCGAATATGGTTTTCAATCGTTTCCACAAATCGATACCGTCAAGACTTACACGCTGCCCAGCGAGCGCGACATTCAATCGCCCGTCATGCTGGCGCATCAACGCCATCCGCGCGGCAATCAATTGATTCGCGAGTACATGCTGCGCGAATACCCGCAGCCGAAGGACTTTGAATCGTTTCTCTACGTCAGTCAGGTGCTGCAGGCGGACGGCATTCGCACCGGCGCCGAGCACCTGCGGCGGATCATGCCACACAACATGGGTTCGTTGTACTGGCAGATTGACGATTGCTGGCCCGTCGCGTCGTGGTCCAGCATCGATTACTACGGGCGATGGAAGGCGCTGCAGTACTACGCGCGTCACTTCTATACAGATTTGCTGATCAGTCCGCACGTCGAAGATGGAAGGCTGAAATTCTACGTCGTCTCAGATCAGACAAAAGCTGCGCCTGCTAAAATTCATGTCGCTCTGATGGATTTTGATGGACGCGTTCTGAAGCGGTTTGATCGTGAAGTCACGATCTCGCCATTGGCCAGCCGTTCTTATTTCGACCTCGGTGTCAGCGAACTTTTGCAAGGAACAGATGCGAAAAACTCATATGTCTATTGCGAGCTGTTGGTTGGCGGCAAAGTGGCTTCCAGTCATGATTATTTTTTCGCGCCGTTTAAAGAATTGCGGACGCCAAAGCCCTCCATCATCTTCGCGGTGGTACCGACGCGCGACGGTTTCAAGGTTACCGTCAGTTCTGACAAGTTCGCTAAGACCGTCTATTTGTATGTGAGTGATCAGGACGGCTCTTTTTCTGACAATTACTTCGATCTGATTCCCGCCAAGGCCATCACGGTTGAATATCAGGCGCGCGCGCCTTTGTCGTTGGCGGATTTCCGCGCGCGTTTGAAGATTCGTTCGCTGGTTGACGCTTTTTAGATCCGGTTACCAGGTATATCTGCACCAGTCCGAAGTTGAACAGCGCGTTCAGCCAGAACGAAACAGACGAACCAACACGCTCTCTCCCGGCGTCGGCGATACCAATTTCAATCAATACGCGCTTGCACTCGCTGGTAAAGATAAAATCCATCAGCGCGAGTCGTCCGCCCGGCTTCAGCACGCGAACAACTTCGCTCAGCATCTGCTGGCGCTCGGTGCGGTTTTTCAATTCATGCAATACGAAATTGGAGAGCACGACGTGAAATGAGGCGTCTGCAAAAGGCAGTTGGCGCACATCACCGTGCTGTACTTCCACTCGAGCCAGTACTCCTTCCGCTCGCGCATTCTCAAGAGCGGCTTTGGGCCGGTTACCGGTTAACGTCCCCGGCACCCAACGATCCACACCGATGGCCTTGCCGCTGGTCAACTGTCGCGCGGCGCCGACGAGTAAGAGTCCTCTCCCGCAACCCACGTCGAGCGCAAATTCATCTCCGCGCCAGGCGATATGCTGAAGGATTTGATTGCGGATGCGTAGCTTGCCAACCTTGCTGTACCAGATCATGCCGCAGCCTCCCAGAAAGGAATAGGCGCCGGCGACGAACAATCCTAGTTCTACGACTGGGTACGCACGCCACAGGCGCAAGGACAGGGCAGCGCCGAACGCGATGCAAGCTAAGATCGCGAGACCTCCAACGATCGCCGGAGAATCGATGCCGTAATCAGCGCGAGATGACATTGCGTTGAGCTTAACGCATCGGCCGAGTGCCCCAAAGTCGCAGCTTAAGTTCTCTGCTGACTCAAATTCATGATATAGAGAGGCGGGTGTAGGACAGTTAGGGCGCAGATCCTGCGATTTGCGATTTCGAATCGACTACTGTGCTAGGAGTTTTATCGGGAGCAAGCGAAGCCTGATCAAAGAGTCCGATAAACTTTAGCTTGTTAAAGTCACGTTTTCAGAGGAGGTGTTCCTATGGCGCTCGCTACGCGTTTCCGTCTGTTACTTCTGCCGCTGGCGATCGTGAGTGCATTGGAGTCGGCTGCCACGATCATTCCGTCGGCCGCTTCCGTTCAGGGCGAAGAACCGGCAGCCGACGAGTTCGTCTACGCTAATTTTGAGAAGATGGAAAATGGCCGGCCCGTTAGCAATGGCGGGGGCTTGGTGCAGATTTATACGGCGCAGGAATCGACTCCCGTGCAATTCAAGGGACTAGCGAACGCCTCACCGGGCGCGCCTGAAATCGTCAGGGTGAAAGGCCAGGAGGAAAATCACGTTGCGACGTTTGAATATACTCTGGT
>WNGL01003994.1_pt1 | contig 24891 bp, 26 predicted proteins | sample 5400591 | NCBI WGS metagenome assembly WNGL01 (sample SAMN13153377, study PRJNA577476) | soil metagenome | isolation source: 80 cm soil or saprolite under Garry oak tree replicate 1 | place: USA:California | collected 2016-06-15 | reverse complement strand
CAACGATGATTCTCGCCGCCGCCGCCGCCCGAACGCGTGGTATACTCCTAACGAGCGCGGTCACGGTCCTGAGCGCGGCCGATCCGGTGCGCGTGTTCCAGGAGTTCGCGACGCTTGATCTACTTTCGAACGGAAGGGCGGAGATCGTCGCCGGGCGCGGCTCATTCATCGAAGCATTTCCCCTCTTCGGGCTCGAACTCGAGGACTACGATTCGCTCTTTGCCGAGAAACTCGATCTGCTTCTGAACATCCGCGAGAACACGCACGTTCAGTGGTCGGGCAAACACCGCGCGACACTCACCGGGCAGGGAGTTTATCCGCGCCCGCTGCAGAACCCGCTGCCGGTTTGGCTCGGTGTAGGAGGCACACCGGGCTCTTTTATTCGCGCCGGCATGCTCGGGCTCCCACTAATGGTTGCCATCATCGGCGGGGAACCGCACCGTTTTCGGCCATTGATCGACCGCTACCGTGAAGCGGGATTGCGCGCGGGACACTCTCCAGATCAGCTCAAGGTTGGCATTCATTCGCTAGGCTATGTCGCCGACAGTTCGATGACGGCCGAAGACGAATTCTTTCCCGGCTATGCGCAAAGTTTTTCTGAGATCGGGAAGGAACGCGGCTGGCCACCTATGACTCGCGCGCACTTCGACGCCCAGCTCGGACCGACCGGAGCGCTGCTCGTCGGAGATCCGGAAACGGTCGCGGAAAAGATCCTGCACGTGAACGAGTCGTTAGGCGGCATTTCCCGTCTCACCTTCCAAATGAGCGTCGCGGCCTTGCCGCACGCGAAACTGATGCGCGCGATCGAGCTGCTCGGGACGCGCGTGGCTCCTCTGGTGCGAACGGCGCTTGCGTCTGAGACGGAGGCGGCGCCTTTGCTAACGAACTCACATCGTGCCGCCTGAATTTTACGCCTATGAAAACGTATCTGCTTACTCTCCTCTATTTCGCAGCCGGTTCGCTCGTGAATGCCGAAGACAACACCACCAACAAGAACGAAGATATGAATACTTACAAAAAAACCGTGACGCTTTGGTACGAGGCGTTTACCAAAAAAGATCCAGCGCTCCTCGATCAAATCCTGCACGACGACTGGGTTGATATTCCCGGGGCTCCCGGCACACCACCGGGCCCTGCCGGTGTGAAGCCGCTTCTCGCGCAGCTGACGACGACTTTCCCTGATCTGAAACTAACCATCGAGGACATTCTCCAGGACGGGAAAAAGGTGGTCGTCCTTTTCCGTCTAAGAACCGCAAAATGGACATTCAGGTTGTCGACATACACGAATTCAAGGACGGGAGAATTATTCGGACGTGGCACACCGAGGATTGGATGAGCGGTCTTCGCCAGTTAGGTGTCTTCGAGCGGTAACCGAGCGCGAAGCCGTCCACTTGTTTGCGAAGTATGAGGGTCTTTTGTTAGATCCAGTCTATACGGGACGAGCCGCGGCGGGATGATTGATTTGATCCGCACGAAGTCTTTCAAAAAGGACGAGACGGTATTGTTCTTACACACCGGCGGTCAGCCGGCGTTGTTCGCGGATAAATACGCGAACGAGATTTAATGAAAAACGACGGAGTATCGACGCGCGTCACTTTATCGATAGCGGCGGTTTGCAGTTCGGCATTTTATCTTCCGATACCCGCGACTGCCGGCACGCTACTGGAGATTAGGCGTGGTGCGCCATCGCCAATTCGCTCGATGAAGAAGAAGAACGATCAGCCAAAGAACGAATGCGAATGCTCCGGCTGGCAGCGTGACGAGCATAAGCCAGCCCATCACACCAAGAGTATAAAGCAGCTGCCCATAATCTTTTCCGTTGATCACGCATGGATGCACCGAGCCTTCATCCACGCGGCATCCGTGTGCGTTAGCGATTAAACCACACGCCACCACAGATCCCACCGGCGCAAACGTCACGAGGACGATGAGGACGAGAACGATCCAATAGAGAATCCAGGGGAAGCGTTTCTGAACGGGTAAAGGTGGCGGATTCATCATGGCAGCCAGCTCAGATCTTTATCCACAGATGGACACAGAATACAGTTACAAGCTTCAGTAGCCAGTCGTCTCCGTGCGAACCTGTGCTAACCCGTGGCCTAACAAAATTTTATTGAGCGGGTCCCTGCCGGTGATGCGTCTTCTTGAACCCGTCCGTGTAACCGTTCTCGAAGGCCAGGTCCCGACTCTGCAGTTCGCCGGACCCCTGCTGCTTGAAATACCCCTGAGCCATCATGTTCAAGTCAGCGTCCGTCGGCAACTTTGCTCCCGCCGGCGCCTCCTCTCCCGCCTTCTCGCCGATTGCATAAGCCGCCCGCTCTTCTGCCGTTCGGCCATGAGCGGCGCGATGAGTGTAGAAGGCCGTCACGCCACTCACGACGAACGTCGCCGCTCCCATCACCACAAAAAAACGCACCGGTTTAAATTGTCTGGCCATAACTGGACGCCTGATCTAATTCCGGCGAGGCTCGGACGCAATCGGACCTATGGTAGACAAAACCGAATTAATCCTGATTTGTCTCGTTGCGGTCGCTCTGCTGGCGATCGTCGCCCGGAAAATCCGAATCCCATATCCAATTCTGCTGACCATCGGTGGTGTGGTCCTCGCTCTGGTCCCCGGCCTTCCTGCGATCCATCTCGATCCGCAACTGGTCTTTAATCTGTTTCTTCCGCCCCTGCTCTATCCCGCGGCCGTCTACACCTCCTGGAGAGATTTCCGAGCGAACCTTCGCTCCATTCTCCCTCTGGCAATCGTTTTGGTCCTTTTGACGATGACGGCGACCGCTTATCTGTTCCACGGCCTGGTCGGATTACCTTTGGCGGTGGGTTTTGTGTTCGGCGCAATCATCTCGCCGCCCGACGCCGTGGCAGCGCTGGCGGTGGCTCAAACTTTGCGGGTGCCCCGCAAGATTATTGTCATCCTCGAAGGCGAGAGTCTGATAAACGACGCTACTTCTTTTATCTCGTTCCGTTTCGCAGTGGCCGCCGTGATGACCGGCTTCTTTTCGCTGGGGCAAGCGAGCTTGCGATTCCTTTTTGTCGCCGCGGGCGGCATCTGTGTTGGTCTGGCCGTGGGCTGGCTGGCAACGCAATTGCAAAAGCGTTTGGACGATCCGCCAGTTCAAACAATGTTCTCCCTGCTTACGCCGTACGTCGCCTACTTCAGTGGTGAAAGGCTAAATGTCTCCGGAATCCTAGCAGTCGTGATTGCCGGCATTTATTATGGGTGGCGCGCCCCGCGGATCCTGAGCGGGCGCATGCGACTGCAAGCGCTGCCTGTTTGGGAAATGGTCACGTTCATTTTGAACGGAATCCTTTTCATGCTCATCGGGCTTCAACTGCCGCAGGTTATCCGCGCGCTCGCTCCGGGCACGGTGACTCGCGTAGCCCAGCTGGCGATCATGTTTGTTGCCGTGATCGTGCTGGTTCGTTTTGTCTGGATGTTCGGGGCCACCTATTTGCCGCGGCTGCTGAACCGAACGTTCCACCGTAAAAACCGCGCTCCCTGGCAACAGACTGCGTTGATCGCATGGACCGGAATGCGCGGGGCGGATTCGCTTGCCGGTGCGCTGGCCATCCCGTTTGTCCTGGCTAATGGCGAACCATTCCCGGGACGCGACCTCATCCTCTTGCTGACGTTCTGTGTCATTTTCGCAACGCTCGTTCTCCAAGGACTCATTCTTACGCCTCTGGTCCGTTGGCTGAACGTTGTGGACGATCGCGTTACGGAAAAAGAAGAGAGACTGGCGCGCTTGAAGGCCAACGAAGCAGCCTTGGCTCGTCTCGAGGCAATCGAATCGTCGAATCGGGCTAGGCCCAAGACCGTAGAACGTCTTCGTTCAGAATACGAAGACCGTATCCGACAACTTCGCAGTGAAGCCCCGCCTGAAGAAAGCGTCAGCAGATTGTTCTCGGAAGACTTCGAAGAATTGGCGCGCGAAGTGTTACAAACAGAACGCGACACCGTGATCGAACTGCGCAACGAAGAGGCCATCAACGACCAGGCCTTGCGCCGAATCCAACGTGATATCGATCTGGCTGAAGCCCGGCTTAGCCGATAGACCCTTCGTCCTTTATGCACACCGGTTCGATGATTTGTTTCAGCAAGTCTCCGCGCCTTGCTCACAGGTTGAATCGTCGGCTATCATCTCGCGACAAATGGTCAAGGGCAGCGAAGTTCGAAAAGCAGACCATCAGATCGAACCGTTTCTGATTGATCGCTGGTCGCCGCGCGCCATGTCGGGCGAGGAAATTTCACAAGAAGAATTGATGCGACTTTTCGAAGCGGCGCGCTGGGCTCCATCTTCGTTCAACGCCCAACAGTGGCGCGCGCTTTACGCGCGTCGCGGCACGGAACATTGGCAGACGTTCTTCGATCTGCTCGTCGACGCGAATAAGGCGTGGGCAAAAAATGCCGGCGTTCTGGTCGTGTTCATTTCGCGAAAATTGTTCGACTACAATGACGAACTGTCAGTGACGCATTCTTATGATGCTGGAGCCGCATGGGAAAATTTCGCTCTGCAAGGCTTCCACCAGGGTCTGGTGGTGCATGGGATGGAAGGATTCGATTACGAGCGCGCGCGCAAAGAACTGCGGATACCTGACGAATTCCAAGTCGAAGCGATGGCCGCAGTCGGCAAACCAGGACCTAGAGAATCGCTGCCCGAAAAGTTGCAGGCACGCGAAAGTCCGAATAATCGGCGGAAACTTTCCGAAAGCATTTTCGAAGGGCCATTCAAATGACCATTGCTCACAGCACCATAGTTCCACGCAGTATTTCCACGGCATAGCCGCCCACGCGGACGTTGGTAACGCGCCCGCCTTCCCGGGTTGCTCGGACATACATTTCACTCGGACGGCGGCACTCGGCGCCCTGGCGAATCAGCACCTGCTCGTCGCTATTTGCGATTCCATGTTTGACCAACCAAGAGGCGGCGCATCCGGCCGCTGATCCTGTGGCAGGGTCTTCGCCGCCGTAAAAGAACATCCGAGCTCGAGCTTCGAGCCGGCCCTCGCGCCGTTCAGGACACAGAAAGTAAAAAAAGTTGGCACCGGTATGCTTGAGAAATTCCGCTGCCTGTGCATAGCTAAACCTCAGATCCGAGAGTGTCTGTTGATTGCGGAACGGCACAATCGTAAAGGTCAACCCTGTCGAGACTGGTTGTATGGGCCATTCCGAAGCAATCTCGTCAACAGTAATTCCAATGACGCGAGCGACTTCTTCTCGCGAAAGCGGAGTTCCAAATTCCGGATCGCGTTGACGCATTTCACCGAACACCTGACCGTCCACTCGATTAGCAGCATTCTCCGAATGCGGCTGGAAGCGCACGGGAATTTTGCCGGCTTTCAAATCAAGTGTGATCTCGGCACACCGATTTGAATCGTCGGCATACAACTGCAGCGCTGTCCCGAGTGTCGGATGGCCGGCGAAGGGCAACTCCTCCTCGACCGTGAAGATGCGGACCTTCTTTCCTTCTCGCGCTTCAGTGGCGGAATCACGCGGCAGAATGAAAGTCGTCTCCGAAAGATTCATCTCCCGCGCCAAAGCTTGCATCTCACCATCGTTTAATCCTCGAGCGTCCGCGAAGATAGCCAGTGGATTACCCGCGAGAGGCGTCTGCGTGAACACGTCAAGCTGAACGAATTCGTAAGTGCGGCCCGGCATAAATAAAACTTGTCAATGTGTGCCTGAAAACACGCAAAACGAATGATAATTTTTGCTCGACGCTTATCGGTTCTCTTTACTGTTCAGGTAACAGCCATCAAGCACGACTCAGATTTGGATTGTCCAGATGCACGCGTAGAGTGCGTACGTGACTGACGAGCAACAGGACGAGCAATTTTATCGCGACACCGAAAGCATCGCGTTTCCAAAACTGAACGATCATCAGCTTTCGCTCCTTGAGCCTTTGGCCGAACGCCGTGTGATGAAACGCGGTGACGTGCTCTTTAAAGCCGGGCAGCGCGATCTCGGATTAGCGATTGTTTTGCGCGGTGAACTCGAAGCCTTCGAGACGCGCGATGGCACCGAATACAACCTCGCCACCGCGCGTGAGCGCGATTTCATGGGCGACGTATCGATGCTCCAAGGCACATCGATCCTCGGTTCGAGCAGAGTGAAATCGGACGAGGCCGAGATCCTCCACATTCCGGCCGCCGCACTTCGGCGCACGCTGGCGGAAATTCCCGCCGTCAGCAAGACAATCGTCGATGCCTTGATCATGCGACGGCGACGGCTTCGCCGCGATCGCATATTCGCGGGCATGCGTGTTCTGGCTAACCGCGATGCGCGCGATGGACATCAGCTTGATGATTTCCTCGACAAGAATCGCATCCCGCATCGGCTGGTCGAATTTGAAAGCGAACAGGGCAAGGCGCTGAGCGAACGTTTTCACCTAACGAGTCGCGATTTGCCGGTCCTGATTACTCCCGCAGGTGCGCGCCTGCGCCAGCCTTCGTTGCGCGAGGTCGCGAGGGAAGCCGGTTTGCTGCGCTCGCTCGCGGAAGAAAATGAAACGGAAGTTTTCTGCGACCTGGCCATCGTTGGCGCTGGACCAGCCGGACTGGCCGCAGCGGTCTATGCCGCGTCCGAGGGATTGAAGACGGTCGTTTTAGAAAGTTATGCTCCAGGCGGACAAGCCGGTTCTTCGTCACTCATCGAAAACTTCTTTGGATTCCCGACCGGCATTGGTGGTGGCGAATTGACCTGGCTCGCTCAGCTTCAGGCTTACAGATTCGGCGCGAAATTTTCCACACCAGCCTCGGCCCTCTCCCTGCAATACAACACTGATGGCGAGTACCGCGCCTGTCTCGAGACGGAAGGTTGCTCCGCGGTGCTTCACGCAAAATGTGTCTTGATCGCGACCGGAGCGGATTACCGCCGGCTGGATGCGGAGGGGCGGGAACAATTTGAGAATATAGGCGTTTACTATGCTGCGACTGCGCTGGAAGGTCAGATTTGTCGCGGGGAAACCGTCATCGTCGCAGGCAGCGGCAACTCAGCCGGCCAGGCGGCCATGTTCCTTTCCGAGGGCGCGGCCAAAGTCTTGCTCGTCGTCAGGGGAAATAATGTGAAGATGTCGGACTATCTTTCCCGTCGGGTGCAAGCGCACGAAAACATCGAGATTCTCGTTCCATGCACCGAATGGCTGCCGCTCGAGATCGAGCGCGACGAAAAAGGATTCATCAAAACCGGATTGCTTGTGGCGAGCGCGCCGGCGTGGAAAGAGAACAAACGCCAACCGGGCCCGCTCGAGACCAGTCTTCCCAACATTTTTGCTGCCGGCGATGTCCGGTCTGGTTCGGTTAAACGTTGTGCAGCCGCTGTCGGTGAAGGCGGCATGGCTGTCGCGGGCGTGCAAGAGGCCCTCGCCGCCTCAGCTAATCGGACTTAACACATCGCCATGGCAGCCTGCTCCCATCTCAAAACGGTTGGGTCGGTAAAACGTCCGCAGCGCCGCGAATGCGAAGAGTGCGTGAAGATCGGCGCATACTGGGTTCATCTGCGGACCTGTCAGACGTGCGGCGTCACCTTGTGTTGCGACAGTTCACCGAACCGCCACGCCAGCAAGCACGCGCACCAGAGCGGGCATCCGGTAATTGCGTCGGCTCAGGCCGGTGAGCGCTGGCTCTATTGCTACCCGGACGATGCCTTTGCGGAATATTGATTAACGCTTCCCTTCTCCCTCGAACGAGGGAGTACGGATCACCTCGCGAGTGGCACCGGAAAATCCTGCGTACGCGAAATAGCGACAGTCCGATCAGCGCCGATGTTTCGCGTGATGAAAACGAACACTGTTCCACGAACGCCTGACGAAACCGGCTCTTACGTTCAACTTCAGCAACAGATTCACGACGCTTTGCGCGTGCAGCATCCAGAATGGATCGAGTCTAACGGCGATTGTCCTACCTGCGAGTCGTACGAATCGCGGCTCGCAGAACTGCTTCGTCTTTCTTCGCCGAGCGAACATCGCTCGGCTGCCTAATTAACCTGCCAACAGAGCAACACAACCTTATGTATATGAATACTAAAAAACTTGATGGTAAAGTGGCGATCGTGACGGGAGCGTCGAAGGGAATCGGCGCCGCGATCGCCAAACAATTCGCTGCCGAAGGCGCAGCTGTGGTCGTCAATTATGCCTCCTCAAAACAGGGCGCAGACCGCATCGTGGACGAAATTGCAAAACGCGGCGGCAAAGCTATCGCCGTCCAGGCCAACGTCGCCAGGAAGGCGGAAGTCGAACGGCTCTTTTCCGCAACGAAGAAGGCATTCGGCACGCTCGACATTCTGGTCAACAACGCCGGCGTTTACGATTGGTCGCCACTTGAAGAGATCACCGAGGAACAATTCCACAAACACTTTGACGTGAATGTTCTCGGCCTGCTCCTCGCCACCCAGGAAGCGGTCAAGCAATTCGGTTCCAATGGCGGCAACATTATAAACATTAGCTCGACCGTCACGTCGTTGACACCGCCGAGTTCGTCGGTTTACACCGGCACAAAGGGCGCGGTCGATGCCATCACCAGAACGCTGGCCAAGGAACTCGGCCCGCGCAAAATTCGAGTCAATGCCATCAATCCCGGCATGGTGGAAACGGAGGGAGTGCGTGCAGCCGGCTTCGATCAAGGCGATCTTCGCAAAAGCGTTGAAGCGCAGACACCGCTGGGCCGCATCGGCCAACCCGAGGACGTTGCTCCCGTCGCGGTGTTTCTCGCTTCGTCCGATTCCGCGTGGATCACGGGTGAAACATTGCGCGTCGCGGGCGGCCTTCGTTGACTAAAAGGCCCAAAACAACTTCCTAAGCGGTTCTCACCCCAAAGAGGGAGCGAGGATCAACTCTAACGCGGTATTAGAAAATCCCACACACGCGCAATGGTCACGATACGACCGTCACCGATAACGTAAGCGCATGAAAACGATTAAGACTCACTCGAGATTTCTTCCAATTGCAAACGTGCGCCGTCCGCGAAGGCGCGATTCACTCCCATTAAGCGAAGTGATTCCATTCTGGTTCGCCGTTTCCAGTCCATTAATCGGATTAGTACTCGGATTTCTCGGCGCCTGGTTTGTCACGTGCCTGACAAGCTAAGAATGCCCGCAACATTCATTACCGGGAAAATATGAACAATATAATCGAAGCAGACTTCCTTCCCCGGGGAACCGACGTTAATTTCTCCTGGCCAGGTTCAGCCCTGAGGGCCTTCGGAGTCAACGAAAAGCGGCGCATCCTGATTGTCGATAACGACCGGGACACCACTCACCTGGTGAAAGTTCTTCTCGAAAGGACCGGCCACTATCTGGTGCTCGAAGAAAACGACGCTACCAAGGCTCATCAAAGCGCCCGGAATTTTCGGCCAGATCTTATCTTGCTTGATATCGTGATGCCAGAAAGAGACGGAGGCGAAGTAGCAGCGCAAATCCAAGCCGACGCTGAATTGCACAGAACGCCGATCATCTTTCTCACGGCGCTCGTCACGAAAGCTGAGGCAAAATCCGGCCTTCGCATCCAGGGACATTCTTTTCTCGCCAAGCCCATCGGCATTCCTGAGTTGATCAACGCTATTGAAGAACATCTGACCGCGCGTGTGGCGGTTTAGCGTAGTGCCGCTATCCCTAAAGAGAGAGCGAGCATCAACTCTTAGGTGACACCGTAAAATCCTACGGACGCGCAATGGCAACCAGCATGCCGCTTACGAGGTTGTGGCATGAAAACGATTAAATTATTTAGTTTAGTAACCATGGCTCTTGTTAGCCTCAGTCAGCCGACGTGGGCAGGCCCTCACGGCGGTGGAGGATTTGGTGGCGGCTTCGGCGGTGGCCACTTTGGCGGCGGCGGCTCTAGCCGCGGTAATTTCGGTGGCTTTGCCGCTGGTGGTTTTCGCGCAGCACCAGTTTTCTCTGGTCGCGGCGCATACTATACCGGGAGAAGTACCGGCGGATTAAGCGGCGCCCGCATGTCTGGCGTCAGGTCGCATGCATTGACCGCGCCAACGAGCCGATCAATTGGCTCACCGGCCGGAAGCAGGGCAACCATAACCCGTCAACAAGACCGCGCCGGCTCGGTAGCAGCGCGCACCAGAGTTTCAGATCCGAGGATCTCAAGAGCGGCAAATCGAGGATCATTCAACACGAATCACGCGTTTGCGCGCCATGATGCAAATTGGCACGGCAACTGGGACAAGCGGCGTGCACATTTTGACCACGGTCACGTCTTTGTCTTTATCAACGGTTTTTGGTACGGATTCTACCCATGGGATTACCTGCCATATTACGGCTACGATTATTACGGTTACCCCTACGATTATTCCGACTCCGACTACTACCCATACTACGACGCTGACCAGTCGACCTATGTTGGTTTGGATCAGTACGGAAATAATGCGACCGTAAGCGCAGTTCAATCAGAGCTTGCAAAGCTTGGTTACTATCGCGGCGCGATCGACGGAGTTGTTGGAGACGAAACCCAGGCGGCTCTCGCGCGTTATCAAGAAGACCACGACTTGAGCGTCACAGGGACACTCACGGCGGCGACGCTTCAATCGCTCGGATTGCCGCAGGCAGCGAGCTAGCGAGACCAACGTTTTGAACAGGGAAACCTCAGCACACCCACCGCGCTACCCTCTGAAGCGTCGCCCCTGCAGCTCCGCCAGCTTTCGGAGGGACGCCGCCTGGGAGGTTTGCGAATCCCGACTGGCGACCAGGGCAAAACATGGTGGCGACTGAAGACGAAAAATTCCGGCCATTCATTCCCATTCGAGCGAAACATTGGATAAGAAGCGATGGCTAGGACGGGGAAGAAACGATGGTCAGCCAAGGTGACGCAGCACAGTGACGCGCTCGATCTTGAGCGAGATGTCTTCAAATCAAAAGACCCACGCACGATCGCGCTGTCCCTAAAACGCTCGGCTGAGCAGAGCAAACGGCGCAAAGGCACGCCATACCAATCGGCGATGTCGATGTTGAATTTCTACATCAACCGCGCCGGCAAAAACCTTCCGCAAAGACAAAAGCGCGTCCTGGAACGGGCAAAAGACGAATTGCGAAACGTGTTTGGACGAAAGTAGCCACTGGCGCTCTTCAAATGATCGACTTTCTTTTAACTTGGTTTGCGACATTCCACGATGCCGACCTAACAACCGGCTTCCCCATGGTCAACGGTTCTTCAGCTCACCGTCCTTGTGGCCGGCGTTCGTCGTTAGAAGTCCCAGGTCGCCGCCGAAATTGCTTTGTTAAAAGCTGCGTTTGTATAAGCGTTACCGGGTGAGTTTTATCCGCACAGGTTTTCGCGAGATGGCGTTGAAGATTAAACGCCAGCGGACGCGCATGGCTTTGCGTCACCAGCGACGCCTTCTCCAGAGAAGTGAGATCAATCTGGGCCGGGAAGGCACTGCGCAAGCGGCAAATTTCCCTGAACTACGCAACGAAATCGTCGCTCTTAAAAAGCTGGAGCAAGAACAAAAGGAGCTCGCGCTTCGCATTGCGCAACTCGAGGAGGGAATCAAAAGAATCGAAGCAGAACGGCAACAAAACACCGAGGACCAAAATGCGGCCATCGCCAAACTAGAAGCGGAGAAAAAACCGCTACTTCAGCAGCGTAATCAAGCTAAGACCACTGCCGATGTTTGCGAGCGTGAACTAGCGGCCGTGGAGCGGCGCATTCGGGAGAATGAAACCGCCGACCGTAATCTGCTCAAACAACTCTCCGACCTTCACGCACTCGATCCCGCCCCGGCGGATTTCGAAGCGCTGGCCGCCACTATCAACGCGCGCCGTGCCCGTCTTCCGGAAGAGCGCGCTGAACTTATGCGGGCACGCTTGGGCAGTGCCGACGCCGCAAGTCTGGCTAAGGAGAAATTACTGGCAGCAGAATCGGAACTTGCCGTCGTGGAAAAGAAAATCGAGCGGGTACGGAGTGAATTTGAAGCGCGCGATCGAAAATTGAACGAGAACATCCGCGTCCAACAGGAGGCAGTGCGAGAAGCGCGCGCGCGTCATCACAAGGTCGAGGAACGCAAGACCCCCGCTTATTTGAACATCGGCCGACACCTTTCCGCCCAGGGAATCGCGCCTCCCAACGCGCCACACCTCCTCACCGACGCGCACCGTCACCGCGGCACTGTGGATCAACTTTTGCAACATCGGGCAGAGCTGACCACGCTCTCCAACCAAATCGACATGCAGGAGCTGCGAAAGTTCTACTTCAGCGTTGTCTCAATTCTGGCACTGTTGGCGATTATTTTGCCTGTTGCCGTCAAATCTCCGCGCAAGCGCGAGTGGCTGCCCCAAGAGACGGATATGATTTTGTCGATCAATATCGAACAACTCGAGCGCGCTGATATCCCAAAACGCTGGCGCAAAGATCAACCAGAAATATGGCCAAAAGTCTGGCTCGGATTGGTTGGCGCTGCCGCTTTAACACCCGGGTTAACCCTGCCTCGTGACGCAGTGCACATCACTCGCGCGGTCAGCACTGACGAGCCGGAAACGCCTCGGGAGTTCATTCTGATGGAGACCCGGCGCGATGTCTCCCCCGTGATCCGAACGATCGGAGGCGATCCGACTTTCCGAAAGCATCCCATCAGCGGTTTGCCGGTTTGGGAACGATCCTCGGACCTTGCTGTTGCCCGCGTGGGACCGGCAACCCTCGCCATCGGCGCTCCAGGGGAAGTGGACGAGCTCGTTCTCGTCCGGCTGGGGATGAAACCGGACCTGAAGATCACCGATCAACTTTTCAACCGGTTTCAGGCGCTCGATCGCGAGAGTGCCCTCCGGTTGATCTCCCGGAATCCGCCCGATCTCTCGCGCGTTTTTCATCCGATCTTCTCCCGTGAATTGCTGGACGCCTCACAATTACTTGGTCTTGCCGTGGCCCTGCAAAATCCAGTAAAAGCCAGATTGCTCCTGAAAATGAATTCATCGAAAAATGCGGCAGAACTCGCCCGTAATTTGCACGATCAGCCGCAACGCTGGCTGCGATTAGCCGATTCCGAATTGCTTCTTTACTCCCAACCCCCGGAAATTCAGAGACAAGGCGACTCGAACCTGGAGCTGCGTTTCACCCTCCCCGAGAACAGCGCTCGACTCCTTCTCGAACGCATCGCGAAAACCGATGCAGGCGCCGCGCTAACAGCACATTGATCGCCTCATCCTTGCCGTTGAACGAAATATAAAAGCAAAATGTCAATTTTCTTCCGACACTTCGAGCTTCGTCTGGGCCGCTGTTGCGCAGGCGGCATGTTTTTTCTCCTCGCGGTGTTTCTTACTGCGCAATCGCACGCAGCAGAGGACGCGAAATCCAATCTTGTCGATATCAAATCGGTTGATCCTTCAATCGTCGTCGAGCTCCGGTACGCCGGAACGCACAATCGGCTGCATCGTCGGTTGTATCCGCCTTCCATGCGGGCGCTCGTCCAGCCGAGCGTCGCAAAACAGTTAGTCGGTGCGCAAAATTTCCTGCGTCCTTACAAGTTCGGCTTGAAAATTTGGGATGCGTATCGGCCGGAATCCGTGCAGCGCCAACTCTGGCAGTTCGCGCATGACGAGTCGTACGTCACCAATCCTGATGATGGAGTCGGGTCGCTGCACACATGGGGCGTGGCTGTCGACGCAACACTGGCGGACCGCTGGGGCCGATCGATATCGATGCCTACCGATTTCGACGAGTTCACACCGGCGGCAATGCTTCATTACCACGGAATGGATGCCCAGGTCAGATCGCACTTGAGGCTTTTGCAAACCGCCATGGGGCGCAACAGGTTCTATGGTCTGCACACGGAATGGTGGCATTTCATCAGTCATGATTGGAAAAATTATGTTCACTCGCGCGAGACACAGATGACAGAACAAGCGTCGAAGACAGAGCCCAGCGGCAAGTTATGATCCATTCCGTGCGTTGCGCGGAACCGCCAAACAATGATCGACACCGTTTTACGGGATTTGCGTCAGCCAGAATACATCCACGTGTTGCTCAATCCGTTGCCAGTTTACGGATTACTTATCGCTTGGATCGGCTTGATCGTCGCCTTTTTTTTCAAAAATCGTCGCGCTCAGCTGGCAACATTAGTGCTCGTCCTCATCAGCTCCATCTCTGCGTGGCCGGTCTATGAATTTGGCCAGCAAGCGTATGATCGCGTCCTGTCGATGGCGGATGAAGATGGACACGCCTGGCTCGATGAGCACAGGGATCGCGCCGAGGATCTCATCTGGATTTTCTACGCCCTTGCAGCTTTGAGTGCGATTGCAATCGCGGCGCCAATGAAATGGCCAAGATCTTCCTTACCGCTCGTAATCGCGGTGATTTTGCTTGGCGGTGTGACGTTGGGAACCGGTGGGTACATCGCGTACGCCGGCGGCAGAATTCGGCACCGCGAATTTCGCAACGAACCGGTGCCTCCCAAGAGACCAGAGCACGAACACTAGATCGATACCGAAAACCGATTGTAGGGCAGGCGCTTCGCCTGCCAAAAATTTCCGGTTAGGCAAGCGGCGCGCTTGCCCTACAATTTTCTCGTGCCTACTAAGCTCGATCGCGCAGAACGCGATATCAAAGAACGCAGCGTCGCGCTGAAGAAACCGCTCGGTCTGCGCGACCTCGTTCTGACGCAGATAGTCTTTATCGTTGGTTCGAGCTGGGTCGGCACCGCTGCAAAGCTTGGGCGTGCGCATCTCTTTTTCTGGCTGCTGGCGATTTTGCTTTTCTACATTCCGCAAGCCGCCGTCGTCATTTACCTGAACCGGCTCATGCCGCTCGAAGGCGGGATCTACCAATGGGCAAAGTTCGCGTTCAACGAGTTCGCCGGCTTTATCGTGGCATGGAACCTCTGGCTCCTGTCGATCATGGTGATCGCCCTAGGCGGCATGTTCGTCACCACGAATCTCTCCTATGCCATAGGCGACGCGGGCGCGTGGATGCGAAATACTCCGTGGTGCGTCTCGCTCATCAGTTGCGCGCTGGTAGGCGGCCTTGGCTGGACCGGCGTGCGCGGATTATCGTTAGGCAAATGGCTCCACAACATCGGCGGGTTCGCCATGCTGCTGGCTTACGCCGCCCTGATTGTTTTGCCCTTCGTTAACCTCGCCCGCGGCGATCTAAGCGCATATCGCCCGCTACAAATCGCCGCGCCGACGATGTCGATCTTCTATTGCTTCAACATCTTCACCAAGCTGGCAGTCGGCGCATTGAGTGGTTTCGAATACGTTGGCATTCTGGCCGGTGAAACTCATTCCCCGGCGCGTAACATCGGTCGGTCGGTCATCATCGCCGCTCCCATCATCGCGCTGATGTTCATTCTCGGAACAAGCTCGGTCCTCGCTTTCATTGGAGACAATGCAATCGATTTGATCGGTCCAGTGCCGCAAACACTGCGACTCGGCCTGCATTCATTCCGAATCGCCGGCGCAATCGCCTCAGTCGGTATTCTGCTGATGACGGTGCGCTCGATTTCCTCGGTGAGCATTCATTACACCGGCAGCTCGCGCCTGCCCATGGTGGCCGGATGGGACCACCGGTTGCCGGCGTGGTTCTCGCGCCTGCACGCCCGTTACAAAACGCCTATCAATTCAATCGTGTTCGTCGGCGCCATTACGCTGGTAATTGCTATCTCCAGCCAGATCGGCGCCGGCCTGCAGGAAGCATTTCAACTCGTCGATAACGCTGCCAACGTCTTTTACGGAATTGTCTATGCTATGATGTTTGCCATCCCGATCGTGGGCGCGACCGCGGTACGCTCCAGCGCGCGCATGTGGCTGCGAATCGCAGCGCTCTGTGGCTTTGGCGTATCGCTGCTGGCCATCTTTTTCACCGTCTATCCGATCATCGAGGTGCCGAGCCCATTAACTTTCGGCGCAAAAATCATTGCCGTCACGATCACTGCCAATGCCATTGGCGCGGCGATCTTCTGCCTCGGGGGGAAACGACGACGCGCTGCACTTAGCTAGCGCAGCTTTGAGCAACCCAATTCAAATACTCAGAAAATCCTTTCTCGATCTTAAAGCAAACGATCTCCGGAACCTCGTACGGATGAAGCGACCGCAATTTTTCCTGAAATGCTGCTTGTCGATCTTCGCTCAGTTTAAAAAAAACGAGAGTCTCGTTGCCGATCTCGATTCTCTCGTTCCAGCGATAGATCGACTCCACGCCGGGCAAAATGTTCGCGCAGGCAACGAACCTTTCTGTGACTAGTTGATTGGAAATCCGCCGCGCAGTTTCGGCATCCGGGAACGTGCTGAGTGCGAGTAGGATTTTGTCGGCCATGCGTCACGCCAGCACGGCAGCCTCATACCGCCTGGCCGGCTCGGCCCGGCAAATCCAGCCGCCACCGAGGACGACGTCGCCATCGTAGATTACCGCCGCTTGTCCGGGCGTCACCGCGCGCTGTGGCTCGTGCAAATGAACGCGAGCACGATTACCCTCCAGCAGCGTGACGCTAGCGGGCGTGCCGGGATGATTGTAGCGGATCTTCACTGTAAGATTGGTGTAGAGGCGCATGTCCTCACGCGCATGCCGATCCTCCTTGCGGCTGGGGACAGCCGCCTCTACATCTGAGATCCAATTCACGCGCTCGATTTCAAATTCGTCCACGGTCAAATCGTCGGCATCGCCGACGATGACGCGATTTGTTTGCGGATCGAGGTCGATAACGTAACGCGGCCGCGGCGAACCGCCGGGAAGACCTTTGCGCTGACCGATTGTGAAAAGCTCAATGCCGTCATGTTCGCCGACGAAATTGCCATCGACATCGTAAATCTCGCCGCGATGAAATTCCGAGTCGCCAAGATGCGAGCGCAGGAAAGTTTTGTAATCGTTGCCGGGAACAAAACAAATTTCCTGACTGTCGATCTTATCGGCCACTTTCAAGCCTAACGACCGCGCGATTTCGCGGATTTGTGGCTTCATCATTCTGCCCAGCGGCGTAAGCGCGCGACGCAACTGCGGCTGGCGCAGGCTAAATAAGAAATACGATTGATCTTTGCGCAGATCGATGCCCTTGCGAAGCACTGCGCCTTCGGCGTGATGCTCGATGATTGCGTAATGGCCGGTCGCGATATAATCACAGCGGAGCGCCTTCGCCTTGCTCCAGAGATTACCGAACTTGAGTTTTTCATTGCACATCACGCACGGGTTCGGCGTCCGGCCAGCCTGGTATTCGCTGGAGAAATAATCAATCACCAGGCGCTCGAACTGATCGGCTTCATCAACCACGTAGTGCGGAATGCCTAGCGAATGAGCGACACTGCGCGCATCGGCCACCGCTTGCGGCCCGCAACATTTGTCTTCTGCGCGCGAGATGCAATCCTGCGGCCAGACCTTCATGGTCACGCCGATGACGTCATAGCCCTGTTCCCGCAACAAATAGGCTGCGACGCTGGAGTCCACTCCACCGCTCATGCCAAGCAAGACTCGCTGTTTCTTTCGATTCATGTGAGCGAAGAATTTCGATCAAGCGGCGCGTGAGTCAACGTTTCAGGGGAGCATAGTCTGCCAGCCAGTGCTTTTCGGCAGCCTGCCGAAAAGAAGTGTCGTCGGCAAGCTGCCTGCGCTCCCAGAACCAAACTGCGCACCTACTGTTTCACCGCTCGACTTAGGAACGGGCTCCCGCGCAAGGTGAATCGCCACGGCAAATGCGCAGAGCGACTGATACCGATGCGTTTGTCCGCCACAACGTCGAAAGTTGCCTGCGCGTTCGACACAAAGCAATGGCGCGGATCCGCGCATAAATCCATTTCATGGTGCCGATCGGTGATGCCGAGCGCTTGCGTGAGTTTCCCCGGTCCAGAGCAGAGTTGGTGGAGATCGTCAACGCGGCGGCGTCTCTGCATCAACTCGGCACCACGCCGTGGTTCAAGCGCGCGGATCAAAACGAAGCCGTTCGCGTCCCCTTTCACGAGCACATTCAACATCCAGTGCACGCCGTAGTTGAAATAGACGTAGGCCGCACCGGCTTTGTTTCGCTCGATAAATCTGCGCGCGCTCGGCCGCGTAAAGGTGTGCGCGGCTTCGTCATCGATTGCCGCGTACGCTTCGGCCTCGACAACGATCCCGGAGCAATCGCCCCAGACCAGCTCCGTGCCGATGAGTTCGCGCGCGCACGTAAGCGGATCGCGCTGAAAAAATTCCCGTGGCAACATCGTGATGCGGGTCGCTGCGCGTGTCACTTTCATGGTGCTACGTCGCCCGCTGCGGCAGCGAGCGGCAGCGCATCTTGCACCAGGTGCACCAACACGCGCCCGGGCTCCTCTGCGTAAATCATGTGTGCCGAATTTTCGAACCAAATCCATCGTTTACTCGGAGCTTCTACCCGTTCGAACCAGCGCTGTACCGGTTGAGACGGCGTGGTGTAATCATAGCGGCCGGCGAAGATGAGGAGTGGACAGTCGAGGCGCGTTAGTTTCGTGAAATCGGTGGACGCCATGTCCAGCAACAGCTTGGGCAACGAGAACGCACTCCCTGCGTCGATCGCCTTGAAGTCTGTCTCGGAGTAGTCTGGCGAAATTTTTTCAGCGTTTTCCCAAAAGTTGTAACTCTGGCGTCCGAACGTCAGCGCGCCGTAGTGTACCGACCACTTTCGTTCTACGTTCATCTTCTCGAGCGGCAGCGCACCGTTGGATTCGGGGTAAGGCGCGATGGCTTCGAGTTCCTTCTCCGCGTCTGCATCGCCAGCCTTGCGCGCTGTGCTCAGCACCCAATCGTAAGCGATCTGCTCAGCCTCACGCATATTGATGATCTGTCCGACGCCAATGTAGGCATACAGCCAGTCAGGTCGCCGCTGCGCTAGATAAAGGCCAAGTATCGTGCCCCATGAGTGGCCCAGTGCGAAGATCTTCTTCTTGCCGTAAGTCGTGCGCAGATAGGTGACCAGCTCCTCGGCATCCTGCACCATCCGCGCCACGCGCATCGTCGGCGCCACCTTTTCTGGATCGTTCAGCTCGTAGGTCTTGCCAGCACCCCGCTGATCCCACTCCACCACAGTGAAATAGTCGTTCCACGGCCTTTCAAAGAGGTAACGGTTGGGCAGATCTGGCGCTGCCGGGCCGCCATGCACCACGAGAAGGATTGGATTGCGTCGGTCGCGCCCGCGTACAGTGATCCACTGGCGAATGCCGCCGATCTCGATGGCCTTGGCCTCGTCGATTCCGTTGGAGGAAACGACTTTGTTGAATTCACGAAGGATCGCGTGAGCGTTCGGCGAAGCCTCCACGCGCGCCGGGAACGCGGCCATCGGCGTTAGCGTCAACGCGCAGATGAAGGTTTGGACGAAAAGCTTCATGCTTGACCGCTGCTATCTCACGAAACACCAAGCGCACGAAGCGCGCGCACATGTTGGCGGATCACGCTGACAAAATGGGCGAACAAGTTGTTTTTGATTAACGCAGGCGGAGCCTTCACAAACGGCGAGCGCGCCAGGCATTATCGGCCTTAGAAACCTGCCGCTTTGTAAAAGACTGGTAATGTCACTTCGCATGCCACCGGTTTGCCGTCACGAAACGCGGGAATAAATTTCGCGTTCTTAAAATCGGCCACAGCGGCATCGCCAAAACCGAGAAAAGGCGGTTCCTCTGAAACGACGTTTATCTCCTGCAGCTTACCGGTAGCATCGATCTTCATCTTGAGCTCGACCATGCCATCCACCTGAACCCGCGCTGTTTCCGTCGGCGGATAATGGAATCCCGTAAACCCCGAGTCACTCCCGAAAAAAGATTGTGGCCCGATAAAGTCGTGTTCCTTCTCGAGTTCGACGGCTTCCTGATTGGAAAAAATGCGCAGCCGCGGTTTCCCATTGACGACTCGGAACGTAACCGTGCCGTAGTAAATCGCGTCCACCGGCTGATGATCATAGATGGCTGGGATAAACCTTAGATCAGATGCAGGTGAGATCCTCTTCTGCAACTCCTGCTTGAGAAAATCCGAATCCGGCGTGCCACGATACGTCGCGCTCCACTCCAGCTCGCCGGTTTTTCTCACCGCGCACATGAACATGATCAGGGCATCTTTCTGGCCGTTCCTGATCAAGCCCTGCTCGTCGATGCGATTGATCAACGCATTAGGACCCTGCCCGAGCAGCGCCGGACGAAACATCGGCAGCTCAGCCGCCTGTGCCGACGGCGTGGCGCTTTCCTGCGACCAGACAAGATCGACAATTGACAACAAAGCGATCAGGGAAAATGCGAACGCGCGCATGGGCAAATACGCAAGCGGAGCACGCTGCTTTTTCAAGCGCAATGTGGCATCGAATTAAGCAGCTGCAGCTAACTCTCCGGCAGCGGCAATTTTGTGCACGATTTTGTGACGCCGGAAATAATCAATGAGCGCGTCGCGCGTTTGCACCGGATGCATGACGTAGTTCACTGATGGCGTCTCGAGCAAGGCGCGCAGTTTCATGAAGTGATGGCCGGCACTGCGTGAGTCGAAACTGTTAAAAGCGACCATGTACTTTTTGCCGCGCTCGAGCGAGCGTCCGCCTGGCAACTTCATTGATGTGATTCTGCGATCAGAACCACGGCCTTCTGTCTCCACCTCGATGCCTAACAAATTTCGCCGTTCGTGGCTGGCATACACTTCTTCCATGACGGTTTTTATTTCATCGGGCGAAAGCGCAGCCGTCACAATGTAGTTTTCGTAAGGAACCATATTCCAAATTTCGTTTACCCTTTTCGCGCCGGCGACCAAGTTGGCGTTTTCATCGAACACGCCGTGCATGACGCCATCGACCGGGATGTTTCGTTCCCGTAACGCTTCCATGATCGCTGCGCCGATCAGCCTCTCGATGTCGCTCGGCCGGCCGGGTCGGCTACGGGCGTGCAAGGTCTCTGCTAACTCGCCGATCGGCTCTGCGAGCGCGGCACCCGATTCCGCAAGCTGCGATTTTGCCCGCGAAATAACTACGCGATCGAGATGGATACGGTTGTCCATCCGTTCGGAGATCGCTTCACGATCGAGCAACTTTTTCGAATTCCGATCAAACAAAAGATCGACTCGACCCACGTGAATGCCGAAGTGATCCGCCTGCGTGAAAAGCACGCCGTTCGAGAGGCGACTTGGAATTGTTTGATGAGTGTGACCGGCGATAAAGGCAGCGACATCCGGAAATTCGGAGGTTAATGCCATCACACTGTTTGCAAAATCATCGCCGCCGGTCCGCGGCTTAAGTCCCATGTGACCCGTTAGCACAACCGCATGTGCGCCTTCACTCTTTGCTCGCACAATCGCGCGACGGACAGGCTCGACCGGCTGCTGAAAATCGATTCCCCGGGTAAATTCCCGCGGAAGCCAAAACGACATCCCGGGTGTCGTGATCCCTATGATCGCCAGTTTGATCCCCGCGATTTCCTTCAAAATGGACGGCTGAATTTTTGCGTATGGATGTTTCGCATCGGGAAATTCGCCCGCCGTCTTCCCCTCCAACATCGTGTTCACAGCCAGCACCGGCATTCTCGATCTTTGCAGAGCTTGGTGAAATGGCTCGACTCCCCAATCGAATTCGTGATTGCCAACGACCCACGCGTCGTATCCGAGATGATTAAACAGATCGATCATCAACTCACCTTTGCTATGCAGGCTGACCTCGGTGCCCTGATAGACGTCGCCGACGTCGATCAAAATCGAGTTTGGATTCTCTCGCCGCCAGCGCCGGATTTGCGTGACGCAACGCGCCATGCCACCGCGATCGGCATTTCCATCGTAATCGGAGGTGGGCAAAATGTGTCCGTGCAAATCCGTCGTATGCAGGATGGAGATGCAGATCGTATCAGGCTCGAGCGCAGCAGCCGCACTTGCCAGCGTAGGGAACGCGCTGACCAATCCGGCCTGGCCAGCGAGTTTCAAGAAATCGCGCCGCGTCCAGAATCTATCAAGATGCAACATCGCTTTACTTCCGTACCGGGAGCATCTTACCGGTGTGCCGCCTATTAGCTCAATGAAAATGCCGCGACTCGACATCTTGACCGCGAGATTGTTTTAGTGACACTTCGTCATGCTTAACGAAAACTCTATCGCCAATTTCAAGGCGAACCTGCGTGGACGGTTGATTGAGCCGGGCGATAAAGACTATGACGAAGCCCGGAAGGTTTACAACGGGATGATCCACAAAAAGCCGCGCTTGATAGCACGTTGCGCGGATGTGGCAGACGTGATCCGTTCAGTCAATTTTGCGAGAGAGAATGATCTGCTGCTGGCTATCCGCAGCGGCGGTCATAATGCGGGAGGCTTGGGAATTTGTGATAACGGCCTGGTCATCGACCTCGCACCGATAAAATACACCCGTGTTGATCCCTCAGCTCGCACCGTTACCGTGGGCGGCGGATGCACATGGGGCGATGTCGATCATGCCACTCATGTGTTCGGTCTCGCTACTCCCAGTGGAATTATTTCTACTACCGGAGTCGGTGGACTGACCCTGGGCGGAGGAGTCGGCCATCTAACCCGCAAGTGCGGACTGACAATCGATAATCTGCTCTCAGCCGATGTCGTGTTGGCGAACGGCAAATTTGTAAAAGCAAACCCTGACGAGAATTCCGATTTGTTCTGGGCCATTCGCGGCGGTGGCGGAAATTTCGGGGTGGTAACATCGTTTACGTTTAAGCTGCACCCGATCGATATGATCTACGGCGGCCCGATGCTCTACGAATTGAGCGAAACGGCAGACGTGATGAAATGGTATCGCGAACTGATTCCCACGGCGCCGGACGATTTGAGTGGCTTCTTTGCATTTCTCACCGTGCCACCTGCACCGCCTTTCCCCGAACATCTGCACATGAAAAAAATGTGCGGCGTCGTTTGGGCATACGCTGGTCCGCAGACGAAAGCGGAAGAAACATTCAAGCCGATTCGCGCTTTTAAGAAGCCTGCGCTGGATTTTGTAGGTCCACTGCCGCAGCCGGCGTTACAAAGCATGTTCGACGCGCTGTATCCTCCGGGCCTGCAATGGTATTGGCGCGCCGATTTTGTGAATGAACTGAGCGATGAAGCGATTGCTCAACACATTCACTTTGGTAAGGCGCTGCCGTCGATGCATTCCACCATGCATATGTATCCGATTAATGGCGCGGCATCACGCATAGGCAAAAATGACACCGCCTGGAATTATCGCGACGCTACCTGGGCGCAAGTCATGGTCGGCGTTGATCCCGATCCGGCAAATAACGAAAAGACGATTTCGTGGACCAAAAATTATTACGATGCGCTGCATCCGTACTCAGCTGGTGGCGCATACGTAAACTTCTTGATGGGAGATGAAGGAGAAGAACGCGTGAAAAAAACTTACGGCGGTAATTACGAGCGGCTGGTCGCGATTAAAAGCAAATACGATCCTGATAATTTTTTCCGCGTGAATCAAAACCTCAAACCGACCAAGTTGTAGAAGCGCTTTTGCCAAGCGACCGAACTTGAAAAGACAGGCGTTTGGCACAAACGCCTCTACAGAGAAATGAGACGCCAAGACTTCAGAATGCAGCCCGTGAATCGATGAACGCTGACGAACTGAGGGCATTGCAAGCGCCTCTTAAAGCGCAGTATCGAGAGCGTCCTGAGACCGCGTTAATCACTCTTCGGGCTGAAGGGCGGGTCGGCGAGAACATCACCTGCAAAATAGAAACCGGCCTGGCGCGTGTCGAAGCAGGGCTTCATCCTGCGACCGGCGGCGATGGGCTCAGCGCATGCTCAGCCGATATGTTACTCGAGGCGCTGGTGGGATGCGCGGGTGTCACGCTGCGCGCGGTCGCCACCGCCCTCGGCATTCCATTACGTGGCGCGATGATTCGCACTGAGGGCGATCTCGATTTTCGCGGGACGTTAGGCGTTTCCAAAGATGTGCCGATTGGTTTCAAGCAGATTCGATTGCATTTCGACCTGGACACCGACGCCAGCGAAGAGCAACTCGCCACATTGCTTCGTCTGACCGAGCGATACTGCGTTGTTTACCAAACGCTCAGTCACCCCGCCGCGATTAGCATCTTGCATCATGTCGTATCGCGGTAAATTCAGTTACTATGCCGTTATACATGGACATTCATGAACTGGGGGAAGTTAGCGCGGAAGATGTCGCAAAAGCGCACCTGGCTGATCTCGAAGCGCAAGAGAAGTACGGCGTTAACTACCTGAAATACTGGGTTAACGAAAGTTGCGGGAAAGTCTTCTGTCTGGTCGAGGCACCGAATGCCGAAGCGGCAAACTCCTGCCACCGTGAAGCGCACGGCCTCGTCGCCCGAAAGATTATCGAGATTCAGCCCGAGCTCGCAGATGGATTTCTCGGCAATGTCCAAACGAATGCGGCGGGAGCAGCCATCTTGCCTGGCGGCGAAACCGATGCGCGCGACCCTGGAATCCGGACCGTTCTCTTCACGGACATCGTGGAATCCACGACATTGACTCAATCGCTGGGTGATGAGGCGGCCATGGAATTGCTCGACTTGCACAACACTGTCGTGCGAAACGCGCTGGCCGATTTGGGTGGCCGCGAAGTCAAGCACACTGGCGACGGCATCATGGCCTCGTTCGTATCGGCAGCGGGCGCCGTTCGCAGTGCAATCCGGATTCAGCGCGAATTAGCGAAGCACGAGAAAGCGAATCCCGAGCGCCCGCTCAAGGTTCGAGTCGGCGCTGCGGCTGGTGAACCTGTGGAGCAGCATAACGATCTTTTTGGATCGACAGTTCAACTGGCTGCCCGGCTCTGCGCCCACGCGCAGCCGGAACAAATCCTGGTGACGAACGCAATTGCCGAGCTATGCCTCGGCAAAGGACTCCAATTCGAAGACCTTGGCGAAGTTGTCCTCAAAGGCTTCGGTTACCCAGTCCGCGCCCATGCCGCTGCATGGAAGCAAGCCGCCATATAGTTGATCCGAGTTAGGTGAAGAAATCTTCGTGATCTTTTACGAATATTCGCCTACTTCTCGTTAGA
>WNGL01012813.1_pt1 | contig 24892 bp, 24 predicted proteins | sample 5400591 | NCBI WGS metagenome assembly WNGL01 (sample SAMN13153377, study PRJNA577476) | soil metagenome | isolation source: 80 cm soil or saprolite under Garry oak tree replicate 1 | place: USA:California | collected 2016-06-15 | reverse complement strand
CCGGCCCAGGGCCGGCGCCCTCCCTCGCAGCACGACCTCGCGGTGCGCCGGGCCATCGAGACCGCCTCGTCCCTCGTCGGCCAGCGGGAGATCGTGGTCGCGGGCGTGCGGTGGGGCGACGGCTGCACCGCCCTCGTCCGCGCCGCCTACGCCGAGGCCGGCGCACCGCTCCCCGCCCGCGCCCTCGACGCGCGCACGCTCCAGGCGTTCGCGCGCGACCGCGCCGGCATCCGTCGCGCGCGGCCGGCGCCGGGCGATCTCGCGTTCCTCTCGGACCGGCCAGGCGGCCCCGCCGAGCACGTCGGCCTCGTCGAGACGGTCTCCGCGGACGGCACCGCCCTCGTCCTGCACCGGACCGATCAGGGCGTCCTCCGCGTCCGCGTGAACGCGAGCCAGCCCTGGAAGCTCAAGGCGGACACCGGACGCGCGGTGAACGACCTGCTCGTCGTGGGCGGCGGGCGGGTCTCCGCCGGGCGGCTCCTGGTCGCTTACGCGACCGTGCTCTAGCGGGCTAGAGGGAGGCGCCCGCCCCGGGATCTCCCGCGGGCAGGAGCGCGAGCTGCGACGGCGACCGGGGATCGCCACGAGCCCCGGTCAGGACCGCGACGCGCAGCGCGTCGAACCGCTCCTGCCGCCGGCGGATCTCTCGCGCGAGCGCCGCGCGCGCCGCCTCGATCTCCGGATACGCGTCCGGCACGTCGCGCCCGAGGAGCCGGTCCTTCCTGCGGAGGTAGGCGTCCTCCGCCGACAGGTGATCCGCCTCGAGCAGCTCCAGCTCGATCACATTCCGCTCCTCGGCGTCGATCGCGACGAGCGCCTCGTGCTGATCCCGGCTGAGCTTCCGGATCCTGTGCATGGCGAGATCAACGTAGCCCGCATGACCGTACGTGCAAGGCCACGCCCTGCCGCCAAGCAAAAAATCATCCGGGTAGGCCCCTCCCGGGCCATCCCGGACGGGGGTCGCCGGCGCGGCGCAGGGGGCAACGTCCACTCGCAGTGCGGATCAGGCGGCGCGCGCTGGGATCCGCTCGGTGCGACGCCACGCGGCGCCCTGGCGCCGGCGGAGGAAGCGCCAGAAGCCGGCGGCGAGCGCCGCGTTCATCGCCACGAAGTAGCGCGCCGCGCGGCCGGCCGAGCCGAAGGCGCGCTCGCCAGCCGCCGCGAGCGCGTACCCGACGACCTGGGCGAGGAGGAGCGCGCGGAGCCCCCACGCGTCTGTGTCCGTCGCCGCGACGGCGTTCGACGCGAGCGCGAGCGCGAGGAGGAGCGGCCCGAGCCAGCGGAGGAGCTTGTGCGAGACGAACGCGAACGCGACGAAGCCCGTGCGCGGGTCGAGCAGATCCGGAAGCCGCGCGAGCGCCTGCCAGTTGCCGGCGCCGATCCGCGCGCGCCGGCCGAACTCCTGCCTCGGGTCGTCGCTCGCGTCCTCCCACGCCGTCGCGGTGGGCTCGAACGGGACGCGCCACCCGCGCACGGCGATGCGCGCCGGGATCACGAAGTCGTCCGTGATGGTGTCCGGCGGCAGCCGCCCGAAGAGGATCCGGCGGACCGCGTAGATGCCCCCGTTCGCGCCGACGACGCATCCGAGCTTGCCCTCGAGGTACTTGAGGAACGACTCGTACGCCCAGTAGAGCCCCTCGCCCGCGCCGCCGCGGGCGCGGAGCCGGAGCCGCCCCACGACCGCGCCGACCGAGGGATCCCGGAACCGCCGCGCGAGCGCCCGGAGCGCGTCCGGATGGAGCTCGACGTTCGCGTCGGTGAGCACGACCACGTCGCCCGTCGCAACGGGGACGAGCCGCCCGAGCACGCTCGCCTTGCCCTGGCGCGGCGAGAGCTCGACCACCCGCACCCGCCCCCTCCCGGCGTCGCGGGCGAGCTGGGCGGTACGGTCGGTGCAGCCGTCGCAGCCGAGGACGATCTCGAGCCGGTCGGGCGGGTAGTCGAGCGCGAGGCAGTTCTCGACCTTCGCGCGGATGCACGCCTCCTCGTCGAACGCGGCGAGCACGAGCGTGACGCGCGGCCAGTCCACGGGCGCCCCCCGATCGCGCCGGTCCGGCCCCCCCGCGAAGAACCGAAGCGCACCGCGCAGGTCGTGGAAGGCACACAGCCCGGCGAGCACCACCGGATACGCGAGATAGCTCCAGGCGAGGAGCCCGAGCGAGACCCAGAGGACCGTGACCATGCGCCCTGCCGAGGCAAGGCGCGCGCCAGTCCGCCCCGGGCTACCCGCCCGTGCCGACGGGCTCCTCGACGGGTTCGATGAGCCGACGGCGCCGCGGAGGCGGAGGCCGCTTCTCGGCGGGTTCCGCAGGGGACGGCGGCGCGGCGGCGGGCTCCGGAGCCGCGGGCGCGGCGGCGGGCTGGTGCTGCGGTCCGGGGCCGCTCGCCGTCGACGCGGCGGGCGATGCGCCCTGTCCGGGTGCGGGCGCAGGCGCTCTCGGCGACGGCTCCGAGCCGGAGGAGACGGAATCGTCGGGCGACGGCTGTGCAGCGAACTTCCGCATCCGCGCCATCGGCTTTCCAACTACGGGCGGAACGGGCGCCACGGGGGGGAGCGCGGCCGGCGGCTCCGGAGGAGGCGGCGCGGAGAGGTCGTCGTGGAGCCGCTTCGCCCGCTCGTGACGCGCGTTCGCGGAGAGCACGCCCTCGAGGGTGGCGACGGCCTCCGTCCTGCGGCCGAGCGAGAGCTGCGCGCGCGCGAGGAGGTAGCGGCCGCGGAGGAGGTCCGGCCTTGCCGCGGCGAGGGCGCCGAGCTTCACGAGCGCGCGTTCCCGGGCCGCGCGGTCCGGGTCGCGGGCGTCGCTCCAGCCATCGGCGAGCTCGATCCACGGCTCGCGCCCGCCGGTCTCCTTCACGGCGCGGACGATCCGGTGGAGCTTGTCCCGCTCGCCGGAGAGCGCGTGGAGGACCGCATAGGCGCGCAGCACCTCGCGCGTCTCGCCCGCCTCCGCCTGCAGGACGACGAGCTGCTCGCGGGCACCGGAGGCGAGCGCGCGGAAGCGATCCTCCCGGCTCCGGATCTCGCCCTCGAGCTGGGTCGCCTCCGTCGATCTCGCGCGGTCGATCGCCTCCCAGCCAGGCCCCTGGTCCCGCCGCGCCCGCTCGCGCTCCTCGCGGACCTGGGCCATGCGCGCGTTCAGTCCCTCGACCTCCTCGCCCAGGCCGGCGGCGCGGACGGCGAGCGCGAGGGCGCGGTCCGCCGCGGGCGCGCGGAGCTTCGGGCGCTTCATCACGACGGCGGCGAGCCGCGCGGAGCCGTCGTCCACGCTCCCGGCGTCGTCGAGCGCGACGAGCGAGAGCGCCTCGTCGCTCGTGCGCTCGGCGCCGGAGTCCCCGCGGCGGGCGAGGAGCGTCCACGCGCCCACGACCGCGGCGATCCCGAGCACGAGGAGCACCGGCGCGAGCCACCTCCACCGGGCGCTCCAGCGCAGCCGCGCCTCGAAGGTGCCGACCGTGTCCCGCTTCAGCACCGGCGCGCGGTGGACGCCGGCGCCGGCGCCGCCCGCGCTCGCGCCGGACTGCGGCCGGTAGACCTGCGGCGCGGTCGTCCGGACGGGGCGCGGCGAGCCCTCGGGCCTCTGCGACGCGGCGGGAGCCGTCGTGGGCGAGGGCGGGGCCGCCGCTCGCGCCGGTGCCGGAGCTGCCGGCGCCGCGAGGGCCGGCTCGTGCGATCGGGCGGCGGCCGGTTCGGCCTGCGCCGCCATGCCGGCGAGCGTACGTCCCGGAGCGCGCGGGGGATGCGCGAGGAAGACGTGCTGGCACTTCGTGCACTGGACCTCGGACCCGCCCGTCGCGAGAAGCTTCTCGTCGAGCTCGTACGTCGTCGAGCAGCGCTCGCAGCGAATGATCAAGAGCCACGGCCTCCGGGACGGGGAGCCTACCCCAGGGCGGGCGCGCCCGCTACGGCGGCCCGACGCGCGCTGCGCCGCCGACGACGAGGTGCGGGGCGGCGAGCGCCAGCCGCTTCGGCCCGATCCCGCGCACCCGGAGCAGCTCCGCGGCCGACGCGTACGGACCGTTTCGATCGCGGTCCGCCACGACCTCCGCAGCGAGGCGCCGCGAGAGCCCCGGCACGAAGGCGAGCTCCCTCGCACCCGCCGCGTTCGGATCGATCGGCAGCCCGAGGGCGAGCCGCTCGTCCGAGGCGAGCGCGCGCCGCGGCCCGGGGTCCGTGTCGCAGCCGATCCAGTGCCGGGGCGGAAGGCCGCGCCCCTCCGGCGCGCAGGCGGGGCGCGGAGGCGGCCGCTCGAGCCAGACGCGCAGGCGTCCCGCGCCGAGGACCACTGCGAGGACCGACGCGAGCGCGAGGCGACGGAGCATGGGGAGCGTCGGAGCAAGGAGCGCGCCACGCTCGACGCCCGGGTTCGCTCGCGGTACGGTGAAGCTCGCACCATGCCGGGGAGTAGCCGATGACCGTCCTTCGCCGCCTCGCCGCGCTCGCGGTCGCGCTCGCCGCGCTCGTCCCTTCCCCGTCCGTGGCGCAGCGCGGCGTCCGCACCCCGGGCCCCACCGGCTACTGGCCGAGCTCGACCTGCGCCGGCTGCCACCCGCGAACGGTCCAGCAGCACTCGGAGTCTCAACACGAGTCGTCGTTCCGGAACCCGCTCTTCCAGGCGCAGTACTTCGAGGAGCTGCTCCCGCGCGCGAGCCGGGATCCGAAGCTCGTCGAGGAGGCGCGCAGCTGCACCGCGTGCCACGCGCCCGTCGCCTGGGCGTACCAGCGGGCCTACTTCACCGGCCCGATGCCGACCGACCCCTCGATGTCGGGCGTCACCTGCGACCTCTGTCACACCATCACCGGGATCGACGGGCCCACCCCTCGGAACGGAAACTTCGTGTCGCGCCCGAGCGACAAGAAGCTCGGCCCCTTCCCTTCGGACACGAACTGGCACCACGTCTACTCGGAGCTCCAGACGAAGAGCGAGCTCTGCGCCACCTGCCACGAGGCGGTGAACCACAACGGCGTCACCGTGAAGGGCACGTACAGCGAGTGGAAGAAGAGCCCCGCGGCGGCGCTCGGCATCCAGTGCCAGGACTGCCACATGACCCGGGACGGGTTCCTCTCGGACGACGGCACGGCCCAGCACGAGTCCGGGAAGGCGGCGGAGGGCGCGATGATCAACGCGCCGGTGCGCGCGAAGCTCTACACACACCGCTTCCCCGGCGCGCACTCGCGGTCGCAGGTGGAGGGCGCGATGGCGGTCGCCTTCGACCACCTGCCCAAGCAGGCGCGGCCCGGCGAGACGATCGCGCTCTCGCTCCTCGTGGACAACCGCCGCAGCGGCCACCGCATGCCCACCGGCAGCGCGGACCTCCGGCTCCTCTGGATCGAGGTCACGGCGCGCGCCGGCGCGGCGAGGTGGCCGGTCACCCCGTCGAAGGCGAAGGGTGGGTACGGCGTCGCCGGCGAGGGGGACCGCGACGACCTGTTCGTCGGGAAGGACGTCCCCTCCGGCGCGCGGGTCTACCGCGCGGTCCTGTTCAACGACCGGAACGAGCAGACGCTGTCCTCCTACGAGGCGACCCGCGTCGTCTGGGACAACCGTCTCGATGCGGGCGAGCGGCGCGTCGAGCCGTACGAGCTCGCGATCCCGAAGAACGCCGCGGGCCCGGTCCAGCTCGAGGCCCGGCTCGTCTACCTCTCCTACCCCTCCACGCTCGCGCACAAGATGAGCGTCCCGCCGGCGGAGCCGGTCGAGGTCGCACGCGCGTCGGCGGAGATCCCGCTCGGCAGCGGGCCGCGCCCGGCCGCCGCGCCGAAGGGCGGTCCGTAGCTCGTCAGCGCGCGCGGGTCGCGAGCGCCACCGCCCGCCGCAGCCCGGCGAAGCGGAGGAGCTTCGCGGCCTCCTCGGGCGTCGCCCACGCGTGCTCGGAGTGCTCGTCGGAGAGCGTCGCGGCGAAGCCCACCGGCAGCCGCGCCGCGAACGCGGTCTCCTCGACGAGGACGAGCGCTCCCGGCCGGACCCGGTTGAGCGACGGGTCGAGCGCGAAGGCGTGGCGGTACCCGAGCGGCTCGACGGGGACGTCCGCACCGGTCTCCTCCCAGAGCTCCCGCCGCGCCGCCGCCTCGGCAGCCTCGCCCGGCTCGATCCGGCCGGTGACGGGCTGCCAGAAGCCGCCACGGTCCGGGCTGCGCCGCAGGAGGAGGACGCGGCCGTCCAGGCCGACCGGCACCACCGAGATCGTCCGGAGATCGGGCCCGGACGGCGCCCGGCTCCGCCCGAGCACCTCGGCGAGGTGGGCCGCGAGCCGCTCCTCGACGTCGTCGCGCGGCGGGACGGCGCGGCCGCGCGCCGTGACCTCCGCGGCGAGGGTCGTCACCCCGAGCCGCGAGTCGGAGATGCCGCACGGGACGATCGCGCGGAAGTGGGCGAGGTCCGGCGCGTGGTTGAAGGCGAGGCCGTGCGAGGTGATCCAGCGCGAGAGGTGGACGCCGACCGCGCCGATCTTCTTCGCCCCGACCCAGGCGCCGCGGTGCTCCTCGTGCCGCGTCGCCTCGACGCCGAAGTCCGCGCAGGTGCGGATCATCCCCTCCTCGAGCGCGCCCACGTACCTCCGCACGTCGGGCCGGTCGGAGAGGTCGACCACCGGGTAGCCCACGATCTGGCCCGGGCCGTGGTACGTGACGTCGCCGCCGCGGTCGGTCTCGTGCAGCTCGAAGCCCTGCCGCGCGAGCCACTCCGGGGCCGCGACGACGTTCGCGCGGTTCGCGCTCCGCCCGAAGGTGAGCACGGGCGGGTGCTCGACGAGGAACAGGTGATCGGTTGCGGGCGGGTTCCCCGCGCGCACCGCCTCCCCGGCGAGCCGCATCAGGTCGAGCCCGTCCGCGTACTCGACCCGTCCGAGCCGGTGGACGACGAGGGTTCGCTCCGTCATGCGCGCGCCGCGCTCCCCGCCTCGGCCTTTCGCGGCCGCTCCGGGCGGTTGAGGGCGTGGATGGCCTCCCCGAGCGCGGCCTTGCACGCCTCCATGAACGCCTCGGGCAGCGTCGGGTGGGCGTGGATGGTGAGCGCGACGTCCTCGAGGTACGCGCCCATCTCGAGCGCGAGCGCCGCCTCCGCGACGAGGTCGGACGCCTCGGGCCCGCACATGGTGACGCCGAGCAGGAGCTTCGACTGCCGGTCGCCGACGACCTTCACGAACCCCTCGGTGTGGTCGATCGCGATCGCGCGGCCGAGCGCGGCGAAGGCGAACTTCCCGACGATCGGGTCGTACCCCTTCGCCTTGGCCTCCTCCTCGGAGAGCCCGACCATCCCGATCTCGGGGTCGGTGAAGATCGCTGCCGGGAGCGCCACCCAGTCGCGCGCAGACTTCATCCCCGCGATCACCTCGGCCGCGATCTCGCCCTCCTTGAAGCCCTTGTGGGCGAGGAAGGGCGGGCCGGCGAGGTCGCCGACGACGAAGACGGACGGCACGCTCGTGCGGAGCTGCTCGTCCAGCTCCGGGAAGCCCTTCGGGCCGATCTTCACGCCGATCTCGGCAAGCCCGAGCCCCTCGGTGTTCGGCCGGAAGCCGACCGAGACGAGGATCTTGTCGGCCGCGAGCTCCTGGGGCTTGCCGTCCACCTCGACCTGGACGGCGAGCGCGCCCTCCTTGCGCGAGAATCCCTTCGCCTTCGCGTTCAGGAGCACGGTGCTGCCGCGCTGGCGGAGGCCCTTCGCGACGAGCCGGACCGCCTCGGGTTCGACGCCCGTGAGGATCTGCGGCAGCGCCTCGACGTAGGTCACCTGCGAGCCGAGCTTCGCGTAGACGGTGCCGAGCTCCATCCCGATGACGCCGCCGCCGATGCAGACGAGCCGCTTCGGCAGCTCGGGGAGGTCCACCGCCTCCTTCGCGCTCCACACGTCCTTGCCGTCGTAGGAAAAGCCCGGGATCTCGATCGGCCGCGCGCCGGTCGCGACGATGAACGCCTTGGCCTCGAGCCGGACCGCCTCGCCGTCCCCGCCGCGCACCTCGACCGCGTCCTTCGCGACGAACCGGGCGGCGCCGCGGACCACCTCGACGCCGTTCCCCTTCTCGAGCAGGGCGACGCCGCCGACGAGCTTCTTCACGACGGCGTTCTTGAAGGCGCGGAGCTTGTCGAGGTCCACCCGCGGGGCGTCTGCGAAGATCCCGCGGTCGGCCGCGCCGCGGACGTCCTCGACGAGGTTCGCCGCTGCGATGAGCGCCTTCGAGGGGATGCACCCCCAGTTCAGGCAGACGCCGCCGAGCGTCGCCTCCTTCTCCACGAGCGCGGTCTTCTTCCCGAGCTGCGCGAGCCGGATCGCGGCCACGTAGCCGCCCGGGCCCGCTCCGATCACGACCATGTGCCGTCCCCCTTCCAGGGTGCGTCGAATAATAGGAGGGCGGCCGGCCCGCCGACCAAGACAAACGACGGGGCCCGGAGGGGCACTCTTCCGCGTACTCGCCGGGAGGCCGAGCTTTCATTCGGGGCGGCCCGTCTTTCGGGGCCGCGGGGGAGCTCGGATGACGGGGCGGTGGCGGGCCGCGCTCGGCGCGGCGGTGGCCCTCGCCTGCGCGGCGGCAGGCGCGGCCCATGGGGAGGGTAGGGAGTGCGAGCTCGCCCGGGCGGACCGCGCGCGGACGACGTCGCAGCGCTGCATGGCGTGCCACGACGGTGGCGTCGGGCAGGTGGTCGGCTCCCTCACGTCGTCGGGCACGGGCTCGGCGGCGCGGGCGCCGGCGGCGAGCCATCCCGTCGGCGTCCTGTACGCGGCGGCGGCCGCCCGGCAGCCGGGCCGGCTCGCGCCGCCCTCCACGCTGCCCCAGGACGTCCCGCTCGTCGCCGGACGGATCGAGTGCACGACCTGTCACGACGGCAGATCGACGAACCCCTACCGCGTGGTGCGGACGGCGGGGCTCTGCACCGCTTGTCACACGCTCTGACCTTCGGCGAGAGCGTTGCGGCCCCGCAAGCCTCGCGCGGCTATGCAAGGCGCATGAAGAGGAGCGCCGGCTCCTCGAGCAGGCGGATGACCTCGTAGGCGAAGGCGGCCGCTTCGTGGCCGTCGATCACCCGGTGGTCGCTCGTGACCGAGACGTGCATCACCTCGCGCACCACGACCGCGCCGTCGCGGGCGACGGGCGTGGGGCGGATCCGGTGGATGCCGAGGATCCCGACCTCGGGGTGGTTCAGCACCGGCGTGGCGAAGAGCCCGCCGAGCGCGCCGAGGCTCGTGACCGTGAACGTCGAGCGGCCCACGTCCTGCGGCCCGAGGCGTCCCCCGCGCGCCGCCGAGGAGAGCCGTTCCAGCTCGCGGGCGAGCTCGAGGAGCGAGCGACCGCCGACGTCTCGCACGACCGGCACGACCAGCCCCGCGTCGGTGGACGCCGCGATCCCCACATCGTACCGGCGGTGCACGACGAGCTCGCCGGCGTCCTCGTCCATCGTGGCGTTGAGCCGCGGAAACTTCCGGAGCGCCTCCACCGCCGCCTTGAGGACGAACGGGAGGAACGTGAGCTTCACCCCCTCCGCCCGGGCGGCCTCCGCCATCCGGTCCTTCGCCCGGACGAGCTCCGTCGCGTCGCACTGCTCGACGAAGGTGAAGTGCGCGGCGGTCCGCTTCGAGCGGGCCATGTTCTCGGCGATCTTCCGGCGCACGCCGCGGAGCGGGACGCGCTCGTCGCCCGCGCCCTTCAACTCGAGGTCGTCCTTCGTCACGCGCCCGCCCCGCCCCGTCCCGGGCACCTCGTCGATCGCGAGCCCGAGCTCGCGCGCGAGCGCGCGGACCGCGGGCGTCGCGAGCGCCTTCTTCGCGGACGCCCCCGCGGGCACCGCGGTGGGCACCGTCTCGGGCCTCGGAGTCGGCGGCGGGGACGGCGCGGCGCTCGCCTCCCGCGGCGGCGGGATCGCGCTCGGCTCCGGCACGGCGCGCACCTCCGCGTCTCCGACGTCGAGCTCGACGAGCGGAGAATGGACCGGGGCGAGCTCCCCTTCCTTCCGGAGGAGCCGCACGACGCGCCCGCGTCGCGGCGAAGGGATCACCACCGTCGCCTTGTCGGTCATCACCTCGACGAGCGGCTGGTCCTCCTCGACGAGGTCGCCGGGCGCGACGAGCCAGCGCTGCACCTCCGCCTCGACGACGCCTTCGCCGATGTCGGGGAGCTCGAGCTTGTAGGCCACGGGCCACTCCCTTCAGTAGGCGGCGATCTCCCGGATCGTCTTCAAGATCCGGGGCGCGCGGGGCAGGTACTCCGCCTCGAGCGTGTAGGGGAACGGCGTGTCGAAGCCGGTGACGCGCGCGACCGGCGCCTCGAGCCGGAGGAAGCACCGCTCCTGGATGAGCGCGACGAGCTCCGCCCCGAAGCCGCAAGTGCGCGGCGCCTCGTGGATCACGATCGCCCGCCCCGTCTTCGAGACCGACGCGACGATGGCGTCCACGTCGAGGGGCTGGAGCGAGCGCAGGTCGAGCACCTCGCAGTCGATCCCCTCCGCCTCCGCCTCCCGCGCGGCGGCGTCCGCCTCGTGCCACATCGCCCCCCAGGCGAGGAGCGTGAGCTGGCTGCCCTCGCGCGTGACGGCCGCCTTCCCGAGCGGGATGGCGAAGTCGCCCTCCGGCACCTCACCCTTCGCGGCTCTGTAGACGCGCTTCGGCTCGAAGAAGATCACCGGGTCCGGGTCGCGGATCGCCGAGACGAGGAGCCCCTTCGCGTCTCGCGGCGTCGACGGCACCACCACCTTCAGCCCCGCGGTGTGGACGAAGTGCGCCTCGGGGGACTGCGAGTGGTAGTGGCCGCCCTTGATCCCGCCGCCGTACGGCGTGCGCACCACCATCGGGCAGGAGAACTGGCCGCCCGAGCGGTAGCGGTACTTCGCGACCTCGTTCACGAGCTGATCGAACGCCGGGAAGATGAAGTCGGCGAACTGGATCTCGGGGACGGGCCGGAGCCCGTAGAGCGCCATCCCCACCGCGGTCCCCACGATCCCGCCCTCGGCGAGCGGCGTGTCGATGACTCGGTCCGCGCCGAACTCCTGCTCGAGCCCCTGCGTCGCGCGAAAGACGCCGCCGAAGCGGCCGACGTCCTCCCCGAGCACGACGACGTCCGGATCGCGCCGCATCTCCACCCGGAGCGCGTCGTTCACCGCCTGGATCACGTTCATCACGGGCATCGGGGCCCTCACGCGTCCGAGTGGCGCGGGTTCGCGACCCGCGGGTCCGCCGCGATCGCCTCGCGCAGCTCCTCGAGCTGCTCCCGCTGCTGCCGGAGCGGCTCGGCGTAGACCTGCTCGAACAGGCTCTCCACCGGCGGCTTCGGCGGGTACGCCTCCGCCTCGACGATCGCCCGCTGGATCTCGGCGCGCACCTCGTCGCGGAGCCGCGCGTCCTGCGCCTCGTCGAGCGCCCCGCGGGACGTGAGGTAGCGCCGCGCCCGGAGGATCGGGTCCTTCTGCTTCCACGACTCCACCAGCTCCGCCGCCCGGTACACGCGCGGGTCGTCGGAGGTGGAGTGGCCCTCCATCCGGTAGGTGACGCACTCGACGAGCGTCGGCCCCTCCCCCGCCGCGGCCCGAGCCCGCGCGCGCCGGACCACCGCGTGCACCGCGAGGAGATCGTTCCCGTCCACCCGCTCGCCCCGCATCCCGTAGGCGACCGCCTTCTGCGCGATCGTCTCCGAGCCCGTCTGCCGCTCGCGCGGGACGCTGATCGCCCAGCCGTTGTTCCGACAGAGGAAGACGACCGGGATCTTCCGGACCGAGGCGAAGTTGAGGCCGGTGTGGAAGTCCGCGGCGCTCGTCCCGCCCTCGCCGAACCAGACGAGCGAGACCATGTCGTCGCCCTTCAGGCGGGCGGCCCACGCCGCGCCGACCGCGTGGGAGATCTGGGTCGAGATGGGCGACGAGATCGACGCGAAGTGGCCAGGCCGCCATGCCTCGTGGCACGGCATCTGCCGCCCCTTCATCACGTCGCCGCCGTTCCCGAGGAGGTCGCAGACGAAGGTCGGGAGCGGCATGCCGCGCAGGAGCGCCGCGCCGTGCTCGCGGTAGCACGGGAACAGCCAGTCCTGCGGCTCCATCGCGGCGGCGGCGCCGAAGACCGTCGCCTCCTCGCCGATCGAGCCGATGTAGAAGCCGATCCGTCCCTGCCGCTGGAGCATGACCATCCGCTCGTCCAGCGCGCGCTCGAGGAGCATCCAGCGGTAGAGCGTGCGGGCCTCGCCGTCGGAGAGCGCGATGGCCGCAGGATCGCCCACCACCGCGCCGTCCTCCGCGACGAGCCGCTGGAGGGGGAACTCCCGCGCCCAGCGCCCCGGGCGCTCGCGCGCCGGCGTCGGCTCCGAAAGCTCGGTCTCGTGCCACATTGGCGCCGCTCCCGCCCGCGCTACGTGTCCCCGGACTTCCCTCGCCCCGCGGAGCGGGGCTGGGGAGGGGGCTCCCGGGCCTCGATCTCCCCCTTGAGGAAGAGCTCCGCCGCGCGGTAGCTCGAGCGCACGAGCGGCCCGCTCGCGACGTACCGGAAGCCGAGGGCGAGCCCCGCCTCGCGGTAGGCCGCGAACCGAGCGGGCGTCACCCACTCGACCACCGGCAGGTGCCACGCGCTCGGCCGCAGGTACTGGCCGAGCGTGAGGATGTCGACGCCGGCCGCGCGCAGGTCGCGCATGCACGCGAGCACCTCGGCCTCGGCCTCGCCGAGGCCGACCATGATCGACGACTTCGTCACGACGCGCGGGAACTCGCGGCGCATTCGCTCGAGCACCGCGAGCGTCTGGTCGTAGCCCGCGCGCGCGTCGCGCACCACCGGGGTGAGCCGGCGCACCGTCTCGATGTTGTTCGCGAACACGTCCGGTCCGGCGCGCCCGACGATGCGGACCGCCTCGGCGTCGCCCTGGAAGTCCGGCGTCAGCACCTCGACGAGGAGCCCCGGGATCGCCTTGAGCCGGCGGATCGCCTCCGCGAAGTGGCCGGCGCCGCCGTCGGGGAGGTCGTCGCGATCCACGCTCGTCACGACGACGTAGTCGAGCCCGAGCTGCGCGATCGCCTCGGCGAGATGGCGCGGCTCGTCGGGATCGAGCGCCGGCGGATGCGCCGCGGTCTTCACGTGGCAGAACCGGCACCCGCGCGTGCAGACCTCGCCCATCAGCATCACGGTCGCGGTGCCGCCGCTCCAGCACTCGCCGACGTTCGGGCAGCTCGCCTCCTGGCAGACCGTGTGGAGGGTGAGACCCTTCAGCGTCTCTCGGACCCGCTGGTACCGCGCTCCGCCCGGGATGGGGACCCGCAGCCACGCGGGCTTCTTCGCCTCGCGGGGGATGCCGCGCGCCCGGAGATCCTCCGTGATCTCGCGCCGGCTCGACGGCAGCGCGTCCCGAGGCATCGCGTCGGGGAGCACCGGCAAGCTTGGACGCACGGGACCGGACATGGGCTCACCTGCGATGTAGCGACGCGGCCGGACGGGGTCAAGCGGCTCGACTCCGCGCGGCCGGACGGGCGCCCCGCCGTGGGCGCGTGCTATCATCGCCTGACGCGCTGCACCGGAGCCCCGAACCCGCGCGCCTCCCGCATGCCGGAGCACTCCCCTTCCGAGCCGACGAAGATCCTCATCGTCGACGACGACGCGTCCGTGCGCGACGTCATCGCCGTGCTCCTCGGGGAGGAGGGCTACGCCTGCACCGCGCTGAGCACCGCCGAGGCGGGCATCGACGAGGCCGCCCGGCAGGACTTCCCGATCGTCATCAGCGACGTCCGCATGCCGGGCAACGACGGCCTGTGGCTCCTCGAGCGGTTCCGGGACACGCACCCCGACACCGCGGTCATCATGCTCACCGGCTTCGGAGACACCGAGGCGGCGGTGGAGTGCCTCCGGAACGGCGCGGCCGACTACCTGCTCAAGCCGCCCAAGGCGACCGAGCTCATCCGCTCCATCGAGCGCGCGCTCGGGCGCCGCCGACTCGAGCTCGCGCGCACGAAGTACCGCCGGTCGCTCGAGAACCGCGTGCGGGAGAAGACCGCGGAGCTCTCGCGGACGCTGCGCGCGCTCGAGGCGACCTACTCGCAGACCCTCTGGTCGCTCGTCGCGGCGCTCGACGCTCGCGAGCACGAGACCGGCGACCACTCTCAGCGGGTCGTCCGCTACTCCCTCGCCGTCGCCCGCAAGCTCGGCGTCTCCCCGCAGGAATTCCCCGACCTCGGACGCGGCGCGCTCCTCCACGACATCGGCAAGATCGGCGTGCCGGACTCGATCCTCCTCAAGCCCGGGAAGCTCGACGAGGACGAGTGGCGGGTGATGCGGCGCCACCCCGAGATCGGCTTCGACATCCTGAAGTCGATCGGCTTCCTCGAGCGGTCCGCGGCCCTCGTCCTCGCGCACCAGGAGCGGTTCGACGGGGGCGGCTACCCGCGCGGGCTCGCCGGCGAGGACGTCCCGATCGCCGCGCGCATCTTCGCCATCGCGGACTGCTACGACGCGATGACGAGCGACCGTCCCTACCGCAAGGCGCTCGGGCCGGACCGGGCGCGCGCGGAGATCGAGCGCTGCGCAGGGACCCAGTTCGACCCGCGGTGCGCCGAGGCGTTCCTCTCGATCCCGGCGCCGATGCTCGCCGACATCGCGCGCCCGACCGGGGTCCTGCCGATATGACGCCCGAGCCCCTCGTCGACGGGCAAGGCCGCCGGATCGTCTACCTCCGGCTGTCGCTCACCGATCGCTGCAACTTCCGCTGCAGCTACTGCGCCCCCGCGGGCTCGGAGCGCGCCGGCGATCCGGTGACGCGGACCGAGCTCGCGCGGCTCATCCGCGTGTTCGCCGACTGCGGCGTCCGCCGCGTGCGGCTGACCGGGGGGGAGCCGACCCTCCGCCCCGACCTCCTCGACGTGGTCCGCGACGTGCGGGCCACCCCCGGGATCGAGGAGCTCGCGCTCACGACGAACGGACACTCGCTGTTCGGGCTCGCCCGGGCGCTCCGCGCCGCCGGCGTCTCGCGGCTCAACGTCTCGCTCGACACGCTCGACCCCGAGCGGCTCCGGCGGATCGCGGGGCCGGTGGCCTCGCTCGAGCGGATCGTCGGGGGGCTCCGCGCCGCCGCCGCGGCGGGCTTCGACTCGGTGAAGCTGAACGTCGTCGTGGTGCACGGCGAGAACGAGGGCGAGCTGGGCGAGCTCGTCCGCTTCGCCTGGAGCCTCGGCATGACGCCGCGGTTCATCGAGCTCATGCCGTTCGGCGCGGGCGTCCCGGTCCCGACCGCGCAGGTGAAGGCGCTCCTCGCCGCGCAGGGGATCACGCTCGCGCCCGACGCGACCCGCGGCTGGGGCCCGGCCCATCACATGCGCGGGACCTCCGGCGAGGCCGGAGCGGCGGCCTCCGGGCTCGTCGGGTTCATCGGCGCGATGACGGAGCCGTTCTGCGAAGGCTGCAACCGCGTGCGCCTCGCCGCCGACGGCTCGCTGCGCGCCTGCCTCGGCGGGCGCGAGTGCGCCCCGCTCGCGGCGCTCCTGCGCACGGGCGCGACCGACGCGGAGCTCGCGGAGCGGATCCGGGCCGCGCTGCTCGGCAAGGGGGACCGCCACCACCTGGGCGATGGCCCGGCCGGGCTCCCGCCGATGATCGGGACCGGCGGCTAGGACCTCAGGCGGCGGCGCGCGGGCGGACGTTCGCCCGGATCCACTCGATGATGGTCTGGGTGGACGAGCCCGGCAGGAACACCGCCGACACGCCCTTCGAGGTGAGCTTCGGCACGTCGTCCTGCGGGATGATGCCGCCGCCGAACACCGCGACGTCCGAGGCGCCCTTCTCGCGGAGCAGGTCGATCACCGCGGGGAAAATCGTCATGTGCGCGCCGGAAAGGACCGACAGGCCGACGGCGTCGACGTCCTCCTGGATCGCCGCGGCGACGATCATCTCCGGGGTCTGGTGGAGCCCCGTGTAGATGACCTCGAACCCCGCGTCCCGGAGCGCGCGGGCGATGATCTTCGCCCCGCGATCGTGGCCGTCGAGGCCGGGCTTCGCGACGATGATCCGGAGGGGGCGGTCCTTGGTGGCGGTCATGTGCTCTTCTCCAGGAGTGCAACGACGTCCGGGGCTTCGGGGCCGGGGCCCGAGAGCGACCCGCCGGCCGCGCCCGGGGTGCTCGTCAGCGCGGCGAGGCGGAGGCCGGTCCGCGCTGCGAGCCCCTCCCACTCCGACCGCGAGTAGTACCGCAACTCCGCGGTGGCCGCCAAGACCGCGCCATCCGGGCGGACGAGCCGGCGGTGGCAGCGATCCACCCCCTGCGCCATGTCCCAGGACGAGCGCTCCTCGACCCGCGAGCCGTCCGGGAGCGTGCGAGCTGCGCTCGCCTCGGGCTCCACGGCGAGCTGGAGCGGGTTCCCGTGCTGGACGAGCACCCTCCCCCCGCGCCGCACCACCCGGGCGGCTTCCGCCAGGCAGCGCTCGTTCGTCGCGTCGTCGAAGACGAACAGCGACGAGTACCAGGAGAAGGCCGCGTCGAAGGCGCCATCCGGGAACGGCAGCGACCGGAGATCTCCGCGCACCCACGTCGCCGCGCCACCGGAGAGCGGCTCCGCGCGCGCCGCCGCCGCCGCCCGAGCCAGATAGTCGCGGCTCCGGTCGAGGCCGACGACGGCGCAGCCGCGCGCCGCGAGCGGGAGCGCGTGGCGGCCGTGGCCGCACGCCACGTCGAGCACGCGACCGCCGGGCCGGAGCGCGAGGAGCGTCTCGACGATCCCCGCCTCGATCGCGGAGAGCCGCGGCGTGAGCAGGTCCGCGACGGAGTCGAGGTACAGCGCCCCGTAGTACGCGTCGGTCCAGTGCGGGGCGCTCATGGCGTGAGCGCGCAGCCCGTCGCGGGGGCACCGGGCGCCTCGCGGAGGAACGAGACCCGCGCGGCGCCGGTCCGGACCGCCTTGGCAGCGTCGGTGGCCGCCGCGACGAGGGCGCGGTGCTCGGGCGTCCCGAGCTTCTCCTTCCCGCCTGCGAGCAAGTCGAGCGAGCGGAGGGGGTCGCCCCTCGTGCAGGCGCAGACCGGCGTGCCACGGGAGAGGTCCTTCAGCGTCGCGAGGAGCCGCTCGCGCAGGCTCGAGGCGCGGCGGGCGAAGACCTCGTTCTGGGCGGCCTGCAGATCCAGGATCCCGCTCGAGACCTCGACCCAGTCCGTCTCGGCGAGGCGCACGCAGCCGCGCGCGCCGTCGCGGCCCGGCTCGAGCCAGATGGGCTCGCCGTCGGGCCCCTCGGCCCGGGTGAGCCCGCGCATCGCGCGCGCGTCCTCGACGCTCGCGCGCGGCGTCATCGCGGCGATCGCGCTCCAGTCCACGTCGAGGCCCTCGTCGACGCCGCGGTCGCGCCGGACGCCGGGCACCGGCCACCGCGCCCCGGACGGCAGCGCGTCCACGAGCGCGGAGACCGCGCGGCCGAGCTTCACGTCGGCGACGAGCGCTTCGGCGTCGGCGACGAGCCCGCCGACGTCCGCGGGGCCCTCGTTCGCGGCGCACGCGCGACGCCAGCCGGCGCGGTAGGAGTCGAACGCGCGGCGCGACGTCCCGAGGGCGGCCGCCCCCGCGTCGGTGAGCGGCGCCGTGGCCGCGTTGCACGGATCGGGTGAGGCGGCCGGCGCCGCCGCGATCACGACGCTCGCGACGACGAGCGCGATCGTGGCGGCGAGGAGGCCCATCGGGACGACCGTAGCATGCGACCCCCGGCGGTCAGGCGGGCCGGCCCCCGTCAGGGCTCCCGGTGGTTTGCGGCGTGGTTGAGTGGTGAGGCCCGGAATCGAACCGGGGACCTAGGGATTATGAGACCCTCGCTCTAGCCGTCTGAGCTACCTCACCGAACTGCATCCTGCCGAGAATGCGCGCGTTTATAGGGGCTTCGGCGTGGAGCGTCAAGCGGACGGGCGAGAACTTGACGGTCGGACTCCCCGTGATACGAGTGTGCGATATCGGAGGATAGCGCATGCGAAAGACGCAGCCGCTCGTCACCACACGCACCCCGGAGCCAGCCCGGGCCGAGCTGCCGCTCGCGGTGCCCGCCGTGCCGCCTGCCTCGACGCTCCCGGGGCGCCGACCGGCCGACCGGATCAAGGAAGCCCTCCTGCGCTGGCTCGAGGAGGAGATGTGAACCTCGACCTTCCCTTCGACCAGGTTCCGTCGGACGAGCTCGACGCCTTCCTCGAGCGGATCGACCAGGAGCTCGACACGCTGTTCCTCGGCGCAGTCGCCGAGACCCTGCAGCGGATCGCCGTCGAGCCGCTGCAGGCCGCCGCCGGCGAGGCCGCGGCGTAGCGCGACCCCGGTGTGCCCCGGGCCGCGCTCGAACCCTAGCGCGCGCCGTCCCCCGCGGCGCGGTATTCCGTCTCCTCCTCGTCGAGCTCCTCGGCGAGCTCGTGCCCTGCGCCGAAGAGCCGCCCGATCCTCACGTGGGAGGAGAAGAGGTAGACCATCCCGAGCGCGGTCACCTGGCCGAGCTGCGCGGCCCAGAGCACGTTCGCGTAGGCGACGCCGCGTGTCGCCACGGCCTCGGCCGGCGCGAGGAGCGACAGCCCGACCGCGATCGCGCCCTGGAACGTCCCGATCATCCCGGGGCCGGCCGGGATCATGACGCCGACCACGAGGACGCCGAGGAGCGTGCACGCCTCGAGCACGCCGAGCCGGAACCCGAATCCGGCGGCGAGGACCGCCATCCCGAACGCGTTCAGCGCCCAGTAGGCGGCGGTCATTCCGAAGAAGAGCGCGACGCTCCGGCCGCCGGGCAGCACCCGCAGCCCGTGGATGAACGCGTCGAGCATCCCTGCGACCCGGTCGGCCGCCTTCGCCGAGAGCGGGCGGACGAGACGCGCCGCGATCGAGACCGCGACCGCGCGGGAGCGGTAGGCGAAGACGAGGAACGCGATCGCGACGCCGAACGCGCCGGTCACGAGCACCCCACCGATGCGGAGGATGCGGATCCCCGGGGTCGAGTCCGGGAGCCCGAGCAGCGCGAGCACGAGCACGAGCCCGGTGAAGAGGCCGTCGGCGGCGCGCTCCACCACGATCGAGGAGAGGGCGACGCTCGTCCGCAGCGTCGGGCGCTCGGCGATCAGGATCGGCCGCGCAAACTCGCCGAGCCGGAACGGCAGCAGCGAGAGCAGCATCAGCCCGACCGCCGAGACCGCGTTCAGGCGCCCGAACGGGATGCGGGCCACCGGGCGGAGGAGAAGCCCCCACCGCACCGTCCGCAGGAGGTGGATCGCGAGCAGGACGGGCAGGTACGCGAGCAGGTAGCGGTAGTCCGCCCCGCGCATCACCGCCCAGATCGCGCCGACGTCCTTGCCCCGGAGCGTGAGCCAGAGCGCGAGGGCCGAGATCGCGACCCCGCCGAGGACCTGGATAGCGCGCTTCATGCCTCGAGCTCCTCGCCCGCGAGGATACGGCGCGGGTTCACGCTCATCAGCCGCTCGAGCGCACCTTGCCCCGCCCGTCGGTCGAGCGCCTGCAGCGCCTCGCCGAGCCAGTCGTGCGCGCCGTCCGGCCGGTGGAGGTCGGTCGCGGCCACCGCGTAGAGCCCGTCGTCGAGCAGCCGCTCGGCCATCTTGCGCGGGACCTTGCCGTACACGCCCGCGAGCGCGCCGACGTTGAGCTGCAGGGCGCCGCCGAGCCGGACGACCTCGGCCGCGCGCCCGGGCCGCTCGAACTCCTGGCAGCGCTCCGGATGCGCGAAGAGCGGGAGGATCCCCATCCGGCGGAGGCGGAAGACGAGCTCCGGCAGCGCCGGGACCGCGCCGTCGAAGGGAAGCTCCACGAGGACCCAGCGCTGCGAGGCGCCGATGCCGCGACGGCCGTCACCGTCGGCGCGGGAGAGGAACTCGTCGTCGAGCCGGTTCTCGGCGTTCCGGTGGAGCGCGAGAGCGATCCCCTCCGCGCGAAGGAGCGCCTCGGCGTCGGCGCGGCGCGCCTCGGCGCGGACCGGGTCGCCCGACGGGAGGCCCCGCACGGCGTGCGGGCTCGGCGCGACGTCCGTGAACCCGAGCTGGACGAGCAGGCGCGCGGCGGAGAGCGTCTCCCCCGGCGTCTCGCAGCCGTCGTCGATGTCCCACAGGAGATGGCAGTGTAGGTCGACGAGTCCCATGGCGCGCCGGGCTCATAGCACGCGCCGGCCCACCGCGGAAGCCGCGGCCGTGGAGCCCAGGCCGGGTCAGCCGACGGGGTGGGCGGGGGGCTCGCCCCTCGCGAACCGGAGGGCGTCCTCGAAGACGAGGCGGGTCATCGCCGCACGCGTCTCGCGGGACCCGGACCCGAGATGCGGCGTGAGGACCACGTTCGGCAGGGCGAGGTAGGCCGCCGGGACCTGGGGCTCGTCCCGGAAGACGTCGAGCCCGGCGGCGGCGACCTGCCCCGACGCGAGCGCCCCCGCGAGCGCCGCGTCGTTCACGACCGCACCGCGCGCGGTGTTCACGATGACGACCCCGTGCCTCATCCGCGCGATCCGCTCGCGCGAGAGCAGGTCCTCGGTTTCGGGGGTGAGCGGCGTGTGGAGCGAGACGAAGTCGCTCGCGGCGAGGAGCTCGTCGAGCACGGCCCGCGTCGCGCCCTGGAACGCGACCGCGCGCGGGTTCGAGTAGAGCACCGTCATCTCGAAGCCGAGGGCGCGACGGGCGACCGCCTGGCCGATTCGGCCGAACCCCACGATCCCGAGGGTCTTCCCGGTGACCTGGGTGCCGAGCATGAACCCGGGGGCCAGCTCCCGCCAGGCGCCGCCGCGGACGACGCGGTCGCCCTCCACGACCCGGCGGGCCGCGGCGAGGAGGAGCGCCATCGCGTGGTCGGCCGTGGCGTCGGTGAGGACGCCGGGGGTGTTCGTGACGAGCACGCCCCGCGCCCGGCAGGCCGCGAGGTCGACGTGGTTCAGGCCGACGCCGTAGGAAGCCACGTGACGGACGGTGGGGAGCGCGTCGAGCAGCGCGGCGTCCACCGGATCGAGGTACGTCGGCGCGAGGATGGTCGCCCCGCGCGCCTCCTCGACGAGCCGCTCGCGGGCGGGCGCGGCGGGCGCGCCGCCGCGGACCTCCAGCCAGGGCCGGAGCGGCTCGAGGTCCTGCCCGGGGAGCGCACGGACGAGGTAGAGGACGGCCCTCACCGCTCGTCCTCGTCGGACGGCGGCGGCGCCGCCCCGTCTCCCGCGAGCGAGCCGGGAACGCAGTACTCCTCGCCGAGCCACTTCGCGAGATCGACGAGGCGGCACCGGTCCGAGCAGAACGGGGAGGACCGGTTCACGGGGCGAGGGGGCACGGGCTTCCCGCAGATCGGGCACGCTGCGCTGCGCACGTGCCTTCTCTAGCAGGGAACGGCGGCCGCCGCGACCCGCTCAGCTCGCCGGGCAGCTCGCCGGGAGCAGCGGGCGGATCGCCGCCTCGAGCTCCCGCTTCTCGACGCCGCCGGTGAAGACCTGGCGGACCTTCCCCTCGGTGTCGACGAGGTAGGTGACCGGGTAGCCCGCGACGCCCCAGGGCTGCACCGCCGCGGCGCGCTCGTCGAGCAGGATCGGATACGGGATCGAGGAGGCCATCCGCCTCACGTCCTCGCGCGCGGACTCCTCCGCGACGCCGAGCAGCTCGAAGCAGCGGCCGCGGTGCTCGGTCCAGAGCTCCGCGAGCGCCGGGATCTCCTGGCGGCACGGCGGGCACCACGTGGCCCAGAAGTTCACGGCGACCACCTTGCCGCGCAGGTCGGCGAGGTCGATCGAGCGGCCGCCGAGGTCGGGGAGCGCGAGCGGCGGCGCGGCGTCGCCCTTCGCGCGCGGCGCCGGCGCCCCGCGCACGAGCACCTGCGCCACGACGACGGCGGCGACGACGAGCAGGATCGACTTCGCGAACTTGTTCATGTCGTGAGCCCCGGGAGGGCAGAGTATAACGGACGCGCCCCTCCCACCGTATGACCCGCTTCCGCCCATGAGGATTCTGCCTCTCCTCCTCGGAAGCCTCCTCGCATCCGGGGATCCCACCCCCGCGGGAACCCTGACCCGGCCCCCCGAGCTCGTCGAGTTCGTCCCCGCCGAGTACCCCGTGGAGGCGGAGACGGCCGGCGTGCAGGGCTCGGTGGTCCTCGCGCTCGTCATCGACGCGAGCGGCGAGGTCACCGAGGCGCGCGTGCTCGACCCAGGGCCGCACCCGGGCTTCGCCCCGGCGGCGCTCCACGCGGTGGTCCGGTTCCGGTTCCGCCCCGCGGAGATCGACGGCGTCCCGGCGGCGGTGGAGATCGAGTACCGGTACGAGTTCGTGCTCCGCCGGCCGGAGCCCGCCGCGCCGGTGGCGGCGCCGATCGTGCTCGAGGGCCGGATCGTCGAGCGCGGCACCGGCTCGCCGATCGCGGGCGCGACCGTCGAGTCGGAGGGCGTCTCGGTCGAGACCGGCCGCGACGGGACCTTCCAGCTGCGCGGCGTCGTCCCCGGCGACGTGTTCGTGCGCGTGCTCTCACCCGAGCACCTGCCGCTCACGATCACCGAGAAGATCGAGCAGGGCAAGGTCCGGGAGGTCCTCTACCGGCTCGCGCGGCGCCACTACGATCCGTACGAGGCGGTGGTGCGCGGCGAGCGGGACCGGAAGGAGGTGACGGTCCGCACCCTCGCGATCGAGGAGGTGCGGACGGTCCCGGGGACGCAGGGCGACACGCTCAAGGTGATCCAGAACCTCCCCGGCGTGGCCCGCAGCCCGTTCGGCATCGGGCTCCTCGTGGTCCGGGGGTCCGAGCCGAACGAGTCGCCCGTCTTCGTGGACGGCGTGCCCATCCCCCAGCTCTTCCACTTCGGCGGGCTCACCTCCGTCCTCAACGCCGACGTGGTGGACTCGCTCGACTTCTACCCGGGCAATTACGCGAGCCGGTACGGGCGGGGCCTGGGAGGCGTCGTCGAGCTCCGCACCCGGGAGCCGAAGCGCGAGTGGCACGGCGCGGCCCAGCTCGACCTGTACGACGGGCGCGTGGAGGTGGAGGGGCCGGTCGGCCCGGGCTCGATGTACGCGGCGGTGCGGCGGAGCTGGGTGGACGCGGTGCTCGCGGTGGCGCTGCCGAAGGTCAACCCCACCGCCGCGAACGACCTGCGCGTCGCTCCGCGCTACTACGACTGGCAGACGAAGTACGCGCAGGCGGCGCTCGGAGGCCAGGGCACCCTCTTCGCCTTCGGCTCGGACGACAAGCTCGAGTTCTTGCGGGACTCGGATCAGCCGGGCCGCCCGAGCTTCTACCTCTCGACGGTCTTCTGGCGGCTCGGCGCGAGCCACCGCGCCCCCGTCGGCGAGGCGATGAACGAGCTCGTCGTCTCGGGCGGTCGGGACAGCTTCAACGTCCTCACCGGCGGCGCGTTCGGGGTCCGCACCGAGACCTACCTGCTCACGGTCCGGGACCGGCTCTCGGCGAAGCTCGGCCCCACCCTCTCGATCGAGGGCGGCGTGGACGCGATGGTCGAGCAGATCTGGTACTCGGTCTACGCACCCCCGATCCCGCCGCCCGGCACGATCGGCACCGGCTTCGGCGGCGGCAGCGGCGCCACGGTGGGCGAGAGCGCCCGGGATTGGTGGTTCGCGCCGGCGGGATGGGTCGAGGCGGACTGGCGCGCGCTGCCGCGCCTGCGGCTCGTGGGCGGGCTGCGCCTCGACTCGAACGAGCGCTACGGGATCTGGAAGGCGTGGCTCGACCCGCGCGCCTCGGCGTTCTTCGACGCCGCGCCGGGGACCGTGCTCGTGGCGGCCGCCGGCGTCTACGGCTCGTTCGCCCAGCCGCAGGAGACCTCGCACGTCTACGGGAACCCCGAGGTCGCCCCGCAGCGCGCGCTACACCTCTCCGCCGGGATACGGCAGGACCTCCCCTGGTCCTCGAAGCTGGAGGTGACCGGGTTCTACAAGGACCTCTGGTCGCTCGTGGTGCCGACCGCCGCGCTCGGGTCGGACGGGCGCGCGCTCCGCTACGCCAACACCGGGCTCGGGGAGACGATCGGGCTCGAGCTCCTCGCGCGCCGCGAGCTCTCGCACGGCCTCTACGGCTGGCTCTCCTGGACCTGGTCGCGCGCGCTCCGCCGCGACGATCCGACCCAGCCCGGCTATCCGGCCTGGCGTGCGTTCCTCTACGACCAGACGCACGTCGTGGCGCTCGTGCTCTCCTACCGGCTCCCGCGGGAGTGGATCGTCGGGACCCGCATCCGTTCGGTCACGGGAAACCCGTTCACGCCTCAGGTCTCGAGCGTGCTGAACGCCGACTCGGGCCGGTTCCAGTGCATCCCCGGGCAGGCGTACTCGGCGCGCCTGCCGGGCTTCTTCCAGGCCGACGCGCGCGTCGACAAGCGCTGGGTCTTCGACCGGTGGATGTTCGCCGCGTACCTCGACGTCCAGAACGTCTCGAACCGGCAGAACTCCGAGTTCCGGTTCCAGAACTACGACTGCTCGGAGACGGTCGCGATCCCGTCGATCCCGCTCTTCCCCACGCTCGGACTCCGGGCGGAGTGGTGAGCGCCATGAGACGAACCCTCCTCCTCGCCGCCGCCGCGCTCGCCGCCTGCAACACCGGCTTCGAGCCGCAGTACCGGGTCCGGGACGTGCGGATCCTCGCGATCTCGAGCCACGCGCAGGGCTCCAACGCGGCCGACGTCCTCCCGGGAGACACCCTCGTCCTCTCGGCGCTCGTCGCGAACCCGCTGAACCGCGTCGGGCTCACGGTGGACTGGGTCGCGTGCCTGCCGCAGCCGAGCGAGGCGCTCTCGCCCTGCCTCGATCAGGCGTACCTGAGGGATCCGGCGTCGCTCGTCGCGGCGGTCGGGACCGTGCCGGGCGTCGTGTCGCTCGGGTCGGGCACGTGTTCGAGCGAGAGCTGTACGTCTGCCGTCTCCTTCCCGCTCCCGGACGTGACCGCCGCGCTCGAGTTCGCGATCTACGCCGCGCAGGTGGAGCCGACCTTCGAGTGTCGCCTCTACGCCCAGCTGGTCGTGGTCGCGATCGCGAGCGC